>Ga0209633_10001179_pt1 | contig 28003 bp, 32 predicted proteins | sample Cruoilmetagenom1_FD_187290 | JGI IMG/M metagenome (GOLD analysis project Ga0209633, IMG submission 187290) | Oil polluted marine microbial communities from Coal Oil Point, Santa Barbara, California, USA - Sample 1 (SPAdes) (version 2) | ecosystem: Environmental > Aquatic > Marine > Oil seeps ...
AGTTCACTGCCTTCCCAAGCCCAACCCGAAAGCCTCGAAAGATATCAAAAACAAAAGAAAAGCTTTTTTGAAAGATGGGCAATTAGGGTAAATGGAAACGCTGACCATATGTTTAATACGGATATTGATGGTGGAGGCAAATTCAACATAACCCGACTTGGCTTTAATCATGATGCCGCTTTCACAGCTACAGAGGAACTAAAAGTAATATTTAGCTCAAGCTATAACTTCTATCATTTCGATTTTTCAGGATCCCAAGGTTTTGCAGGGTTAAGACCATGGAGGAATGTTAGTATCTCTAACAATAGTATGAGAGTAAACTATGCCGTTACAAAAAATTGGGGAATATTCGTTAACCCTATGATTTCTTATGGAGCAGAATCCGACGCACCATTCTGGGATTCTTTTACCATAGGGGGGATGGGGGGTGTAAGTTATACAACAGGCCCCGATCTCACTGTAGGTATTGGGGGATTTGTTGGAAGCCGATTAGAAGAAAGTGTAATTGGATATCCTATAGGTTTTATTGACTGGCGGATCACTCAAACCCTCAGATTATCTGCACTAGCTAGTGGAGCTAGAAACGATTTTGGACCCAAAGCCGAACTATCTTACGATCTAGGAAAAGGATTTAGAGTGGCCTCATCCGTGGGCTATGAGCTTAGAAGGTTTAGGCTTGAGAAGAAAGGAAATTTTGAAAGAGGAATTGGAGAATTCAGCACCCTCCCTTTGACTGGAAAAATTTCATATACCGTAAATAAATACTTAACTCTAAATACTTATGGGGGTTGGCTCTTTGACGGCTCACTTGAGCTTGAGGATAGTAGTGGGGACAGAATCCAGAAAGAAGATTTTGACTCCGCACCCTTTCTTGGTGCAAGTATAACGATAAACTTATGAAAAACGAAAGAACAATCTTTTGGTTTAAGAGAGACCTAAGAACCGATGACAACACCGGGTTATTTCATGCCATAAGTGAGAGCCGGGAAATTCTGCCAATATATGTTCTCGATGACGAAATTTTGAGGAACTATCCAAGAAACAGTAAACGTCTTGGTTTTTTCTTCGATGCTCTTCAAAAACTAGACAAGGAACTTAGGGAGCTTGGTTCTTATTTATTTGTAGAGAGAGGCAAAACAGAAGAAGTAATACCAAGAATAGTCAGAACATACAATGCGGATTCCATTTACTGCAACAGAGCGTATGGATTCTCAGGAATAAGCAGGGATCTTAAAATAGAGCATTTCTCTAAATCAAGCGGCATAACCTTTAAGAAATTTGACGATACCTTTCTTGTGCCACCTGAAAATATAGAACAGCGTAAAGTCTTTACACCTTTTTACAGTCTATGGAAAGGAAAACAAAAAGGCCAAGAGCTGCCCAAGCCCGAGAAGGTTAATTCTCCTGAGATTTTAACCCCATCGCTGGAAAACATGATCAAGGAAATAAGCCACGCAGAGAATACTCTATGGCCTATGGATTATCCTACTCAAAGATTATGGAGTTTTAATTTCAAAGAATACAACGAAAGAAGGGACTTCCCATATGTTGACGGCACATCTAAACTCTCACCTTATTTGAGGTTTGGCACTGTATCAGTTAGAAAAGTATTTAACGCTGCCATGAGCGCTGGGCCCGCGCCAAGTCAATATGTAGCTGAACTTGCTTGGAGAGAGTTTTGGTATCACATTATGCACTATTTCCCTGAAACTAAAGACGTTGAATTTCAACAAAAGAGAAGAAACATAAAGTGGATAAATAACGTAAGCTGGTATAACTCCTGGAAAGAGGGGCGCACTGGATACCCGATTGTAGATGCTGCCATGATACAGCTTAAAGAAGAAGGATGGATGCATGGAAGAGCCCGGATGATAGTTGCTTCATTCCTGACAAAAGACCTGCTCACTGACTGGAGATGGGGAGACAAACACTTTAAGGAGCATTTGATTGATTATGACGAGACTGTAGACATAGGAAATTGGCAGTGGTCTGCATCATGCGGGGCCGATCCTAAACCACTTAGAATCTTTAACCCTATACTACAATCTCAACAATTTGACCCTGAGTGCATATATATCAAAACCTACATACCTGAGCTCCGAGACTTGGGACCAGAGAAGATACATAACCCTCTCACCTACAAACTCCCCTATCATGAACCCATAGTTAATCACTATGAAATGAGAAACGTTGCTCACGAAGCTTATTCCGGGGGAAGGATAGATGACGATTACATATCAAAAATACAAAGCGAAGAAGTTTTACCTAAATAATCGGTATATTCCAACACTGTACACTTTTTAAATAAAGCTGATATTAAGAGTAAATATCATTAGGGTTTTTCTGTTATTTTTGCTAAACTTAATAGGCAATACTTATAACAAATTAAGAGGTCAAAAATGGCTATTAGCGTACTTATGGTATATCAACCTATTGAATCCACAAGGGAAAAAGAAAGCTATTGGAAAAGCTATGTCTCTTATTACGAAAAGTATTGGGACGGGCCGGCTACACCCCAATCTTCATGGTTTGGAAAGGAATACGACGAATTCAGGGAATCGCTCTCAAATCATCTGGGAATGGGCAAGAAAGAAATACAGGACTGTTTTTTTCAAAAAGATGAGGAAGGAAACTATTTCATTGTACCTGTAGGCTCTGAACTAAATATCAATATCTTTAGCGCTGAGAATTTTATACCGTTTGAATGGTTTCTTATGTTTTCGAAAGATGAAAAACATTATTTCTATACCCATACGGGATTTGGCGCTATACAGATCGATGCTATTTACTATCATGCAAAGGTCGAGGAAACAACCCAAAGGTTAAAGCAATCAAAAGAGAGTATTGAATCTGTTTTGCATAATATTGAAGCCGGCTCCTCTCAGCGCCTTGCCGAAGCCCTTAAGGAGCTCCATGACAATATCGACAACTTGCGAACCTGGCTCTCAGGGTTTGATCCTAGGAGTTTTATTATTCTTAATTACGCAGAGATATGCTCTCATATTCAGCCGGACTCAATGAAAAATGAGGATTCGGTATCAGAAATACATTATGTTCTTTCATTAGCAGGGGAAGGGAAATTTAACGAAGCCATGTCTGCGCTTACCTACCTTACAAGCAAATGGCAGGAGATAAGAGCGGCAATTACCGGAGAAGGACTGAAGTCAACTACCACAGTGCAATAACGCGCGCCATGCGAAAATTTCCAAAACCTGTAGTAGTTACAAGTAAGTGCTTTGAGTTTGATGCCTGCCGCTATAACGGAGCAATGATCCCCAATAATTTTGTACAAAAATTGGAACCATTCGTAAAATTTGTACCCGTCTGCCCAGAAGTTGAGATAGGGCTAGGAGTTCCAAGAGACATAATCAGAGTAGTAGAGAAGAAGGGCAAAAAGCTGCTTGTTCAGCCAACAACAGGCAAGGAACTTTCAAAACCCATGTATAAATTTGCAGAGAGTTTTTTAAACTCGCTTGATGCCGTGGACGGCTTTATATTAAAGAGCCGCTCCCCTTCTTGCGGGATAAATAACGCCAAGATATTCCCAGACTCCGACAACCCTATGCCTATTCGGAAAGGTCCCGGTCTCTTTGCAGAAAAAGTACTGGAGAAATATCCAAGTGTTGCAGTCGAAGACGAGGGCAGGCTTTTAAACTACAACATTAGGGAACATTTTCTTACAAAACTTTATACGCTCGCCAGGTTCAGAGAAGTAAAAAAGAAAAATACCGTAAAAGCTCTTGTGGAGTTTCAATCGGACAATAAGTATATTTTCATGTCCTATAATCAAAGGGAAATGAGAGTGCTCGGAAGAATAGCTGGTAATGAAAGCAAACTCCCAATGGATAAGGTTATTCCCGAATACGAGAAACATCTTCAAGTTACGCTTTCTAATCATCCCCAAAGGTCAACACATATTAATACTCTAATGCACGGGCTAGGTTATTTTTCAAAGAAACTGGCTTCAAAGGAAAAAGCGTTTTTTTTGACCCTTCTAGAGAACTACAGAAATCACAAAATACCGCTAAGTAGTGTTTTGAGTGTTCTTGAATCCTGGATTATTAAATATGATGAAGAGTATCTTGCCCGTCAGACATTCTTTGAGCCTTACCCTAGACAACTAGTCGAAATTTCGGACTCCGGAAAAGGAAGAGTTACAAAATAAAGGCTGTTATCTCAGCGATTTGAATCTTCTACTATAGAAAAACGCTTATTTCTTTGAAATTAAACGCGTTAGTTATCAGAAGTGATTAATTGTCCAGGCTGTCTAAAAAAGCTATAACTTCATTTGAAAAACCTTTATTTCTAAGAAGAGTGATGTGACTCCCTCTGAGAGAAACGCTCTTGGCGTTAGGGAAGAAAGACGCGGCTTCTGAAGCGTCATATTCTCTGGTTCCGTTTATGATAAGAACAGGCAGATGTATTTTCTTCAGATCCCAGTGGCTGAATTCAGGATATATATTTCCTTCTAGTCGAGCTGCAAATGCTTTACGGTCGCCCCCTGTTTTCTCTGCATATTCCCAGTATTCATCTTTTTCCTTAGGATTATCATCCAGCATATTTTTAACTTTTGCTTTTCTCTCTTTATCGCTTAGAGTCCAGTCTTTTTCATACATATGAAGTCCGGCAAGAATAAGACTCCTCATTCTTCCAAACATTAAAGCCGACTCTATTGCAACTTTTGCTCCCATCGAATAGCCCAAAATATCATAATCATAGAGCATCAGATACTCTGCAAGGCCTCCGAGGTCTTTCGCCATAGCTCGGTTCCAGTAGCTGTAAGATGAATGAGGTTTATCAGACTCCCCGTGACCACGGGCATCCATCATTATTACCCTTCGCCCTGATTTCAAGAGATTGTCAGCTATGCCGGATATTTCCCAATTTATATTACTGTTTGCAGTGAATCCGTGGAGCAATAAGATTGGCTCTCCTTCCCCTTGATCCCAATAAGCAATCTCTACACCGTCAAAACTTTGGAATGTTTGCATATATTAATATTGTAGCACACAGTCAGAGGAGAGGCAGTATTTCTGGAAAGTCCGGATTCTTGTATTAAATCGACATTACTGTGTTTATAGTGGAATATGAACGAACGTTCCACAGTTTATATTCCACTTAATGGCAATGATTATATTAGCATAACTGCTATGTTCCTGTAAATATTATATAATTCCCTAATTCTCAACCTGGCACGGCTGTTGCAGATATAACTATAAGAAAGATGAGAGATGGGGGAAATACAAACAAGGAGGTGATGTTAGTGAAAACATTACTAACTATCACTGCGTTAGTTTCATTTTTAAGTGTTGCTTCTTCATCTTTTGGCTTTGACAATATGTCCCTTTATAAAGAGCCACCGTCTAGGGTTCAGATAGCAAGTGAAGTGAATAGAGATCATGTGGAAGAGGACTATATGGATTTCTATATAGATACTCTACATCCACAGCTCAAAGAGGTGAACCCCGAACCAATACTTATAGCCGAAAGGACTGATCAGGAAGAGTCAGAGGGAGACTTTATCCGCATATTCGGCGTTCAGGTTCCGACCAATAGCTAGAGCGGCGTAATATGCTGCCCTGCCTTTTTATATCTATAGGCAATAACCATCCCCCCTGGCGGTTGAATTACTGCCGGGGGGGCACAGGATATTTGCTTATATGCTAATTCTAAGAGATGAGATTCTGAGACTAAATAAAGTTGACGGGATAAATGATATGGATTCCCGATAAAGACGTTCGGGAATGACAAGAAGGAAATCCCCTTTTTCTAAGGGGGAGGAAAAACAAAGGATTAGATCCTGAATAGATCCCGTATCTAGTACGGGACATGGTTCAGGATGACGGACAAAGAAAGATTTCTCACATGCACACAATGTGTATCGTTCGAAATGACGGTGATTGATTGAGCCGTCTAATTGCAATAAAACCCGTCAAATTTGATCTATAAAAAGTTTTTATAAATAATCCACAAAATATATGTTAAGTTTAAATACCTAACGGTGGATGATATGAAACAACTAAAGATTAAGGCTCTTATTTTACTAATACCGATGATTTTTGCCGCAAGCTGCGGAAGCGGGGGGATATATTATCCGGGCAAAAACAAAACCGTAAATGTACCACCTCCAAAAACTGATAAAGTAGAAACAAAAGAGCCCGTTAAGAAGGTTAAAGTCGATACTTCTGCAGATAATGTGTTTAATGCGCCGTTTATTGACGTGTGGCTCGCGGCAATTGAGAGCGCTAAATGGATCAAGTGGAATATTGCTTTTTTAGACGAACGTGACGGGATCATCAGATTAAAAGAAGCTTATGCATATAGGAAAGGCGGCAAGCTGTTAAGGACATACACTTGGCCTGACAAAGTGAACCTTCAAACCTCAAGCATAAACGACTATCTCGAAAAAGTGGGCCGCTACAATCCCGGGCAGTCAAGCACGGTATTTACGCAAGAAAATCTCAAGATGAATATAATTAAAGTTTCGGATGATGTTACCAAAGTGGATATTGATTATACAATTAGGCCATACACATTCTCAGGCAAGATAGGTTATGAAATAGAGTCAAACGGATTTATCGAATCACTTCTGCTCGAACGAATTAGTGAGTCCCTTGACGGAAGGCCGCTTGCTAAGAGATAATATTTTGTGATCACTCTTCTTCTTTCAATTGGAATAATTATAGCTTTTGCCATACTCTTCTGGCTAGATAAGAAGCAAGGCCCTGAACCTACGCCGGCAATTGTACACCTTTTTGATATTCTTAGGAATATAAGCTGGGACATGAATGAGGACGACATCAAAAATACTTTCCAGAGTTTTAAACATGGCGCGTCAACAAGATTAAGCAGAAAATCAATATTGACGCGTAAAGAGAATTTCGAGGGTCAGGAAATGTATACCACCTTTAGCTTCCCAAATGATAAAGCAAGTAGAGTAAACAAAGCCGAGATAAAACTTTCACGTATTAATCAAAAAGATATTGATCTGTTGTTTAGCACTGTATGCAAACAATACGGTCAGCCAGAGCAAAATGATCCTGAGATTGAAGGCTCGGTAAAGTGGGCTACAGAACCTGGAGTTTTAACGCTGGAAAATACAGCTCCCGAAGAATATACGCTTACATTAAAAGAGGATGATATTAAGGTTGAGTACAGTCCTACGGTTTAAAAAGTCCCATAGCGTTTATGATTTGGTCCATAATCTCATGCGCTTTTTCACGTGCTATGTTTGTACCCTCTCTTAAAATATCACGCACATCATCAGGGCGTTTCTCATATTCGGCGCGCTTTTCCCGGATAGGCTCAAGAAGCTCGTTAATTGCCGCCACAAGTTTTTTCTTAACTTCTACATCACCAACATTTCCGGTTCTATAGCGGTCTTTAAGATCTTCAATTTCTGGAATGTTCATATTAAACGCGTCGTGGTAGATAAAAACAGGGTTCCCCTCAACCTTGCCGGGAATATCAGCTCTAATACGATTTGGATCGGTAAACATACTCATTACTCTTTTATTAACCTGCTTCTCGTCGTCTGATAAATAAATGCAGTTTTCTAAACTCTTGCTCATTTTCCTGTCTCCATCAGTACCAACTAAACGAGAAGTTTTGCTTATCACAGGCTCAGGCTCTTCAAAAAACTCTCCGTACAAGAAGTTGAATCTACGAGCCAGCTCACGCGTAAGCTCAACGTGGCTTAATTGGTCCTCGCCCACAGGTACCTTTGTGGCTTTGAACATGAGAATGTCCGCAGCCATAAGCACCGGGTATCCGAGGAGTCCTACGGAGTAGTTATCCCCTACCCCCATGTCCTGTATTTTCTCTTTTAATGTAGGAATTCGCTCTGCTCTGGGGACTCCGCATATCATTGCGAGCACGGCATAGAGCTCTGCGATGTAGGGAATCTGCGATTGTATATAGAAGGTGGATTTCTCAGGATCCATGCCCACGCTAAGCCAGTCCATAACCATTTCAAGCGTATTTTGCTCAACCTCTTTCACCTTATCATAATGAGTTGTGAGCATATGGAGATCGGCTACCAAAAAATAGCAGTCGTAGTCATTCTGGAATGCTATCCGGTTATAGAGTGAGCCCACAAGATGGCCAAGATGAAGCCTTCCAGTGGGTCTGTCTCCGGTTACAAGTATGGGTTTTGCGTCTGCCATATTAAAGAAAATCCTCCTACATCTTTTAGAGACTAAGTATTATCTTTTTGAGATATAACACAAATGTGATTGAATTAGCCCTGTAATATACACGTTCCTGAGCAAATTGGGATATTTTTTTGATTATTTGTAACGCCAAATACTATCTGCAGTCTGGGTCTGTAAATTTTATTCACTCGGGGCGGTTGAGTTGATAGCCGCAGACAAAGTCGGCTATCTTTGCACTAACAGTTCCTTCAATTATGGGCTGTGATTCGTATGGAGCGGGTTGCCTGTCAACAAACCTATTCAGAGCATCATAAAATTTTGAATCAGTGTAAGAATACGTTCTTTTATCACAGTCCACGGCCGAATTGATTTGCACACTCTGGTACGACAGGCCGTCTTCATCTCGCTGAGACTTTTCAAATTCAAGCTTACTCCAAGATTTAGTCAGATTATTTTCACTCTCTATCGTTTCGGGATCTACAAACACTGAGTATGCTCTATCACCCACAACCCCTCCTACAAGAAACCATGATTCTTCGTTTTTTGTAGTCTTATATTTCTTAATTTTTTCAATCTTTGGATATGTTTTAGCGGTTTTCTCATCCCTGGGTTTTGCTGTTATTTGTTCTATGACAGCGCGGTCACCGGGGTCTGTATTTACAACTTGTTCTATAACCGGATTAGTATCAGCGCTACTTTCAGATTGAGGAACATTTTGTACAACTGGCGGCTCCACGGCATCCTTTTGAGCACAGCCAACAATACCTGCTATGATAATTAATACAGCTATAAATTTTGTATATCTGAGAGATTTCATTTTTTATATTTCCAATAAGAGTGTCTATTAATAGTAACTATTGTGAGAATATCTAGGGCTCAATCTATCGAGACAAACGATAGGGTTATGTATGCATTTCCCCTCCAAAGTACTCATACATACATTCCTATCATGTATTCATTAGGCTGTTAAAAAGCTTATTCCCTTTTATTAGTATACGCTTCAGGCGCTTTATTCGCAGATTCCTGATTTCTCATCTATTTTTTAGTATTCTCTTCTTTTAATTGTACAAGTGCATTTCTGTTTACTTTCGTAAGAGGAAGAAGTTTAGCAAAATTTTCGGGCCCGATAGCCTCTTTTATTTCTGTGACACCGTCTATAAAAGAATCTGCAGCCTTTAAATCAACACCTTGTCTTTCCTTAGCAAGAGTCTTTAACTTAGTGGGATCAAATACCTCATCCTGCAGCTCTTTTAAAAACTGTCTTTGAAGCGTACGGGATTGGTTTTCTTCATCTACAATAGATTCAATATATTTTTTAGCAACCACATTGACCATTTCTTTTTGCTCATCACTTAAATTAAGAGCCTTTGTTTTTTGAAGCATGCTAAGAAACATTCTGCTGTATTTACCGCCTTGTAATTTCAATACTCTTTCTTTTGTAAAACCTTCTCTACGGTTGTGAACCTTGTCATGCTTTTCTGCTATAGTAATACCTGTTGTCAGCATAAAAATAATTAAGGGCAATATTACTGCTTTCATATAAGAAAATACCTCCAAGGTAATTGGTTTAGCGCTTTATATATTAACCTATCTTTTGTAATTTTTTTATTTTTTTTTGAACTTGAAAAAGCGGCGGACGAGCTAAAAGGAACTCTCCCTTTGATTACGCCCTTTTCTTCCTGAAATCCTATAACTTATGCTCCTTTTTATACACTGAACAAAACTGCTTACAATATACTATTTGAGAACTCAAGAAAATCTGATGCAGTTCCGTGTGCATCTGGGTGAGTCTTACCCCCTACTAGCACGCACTCAAGTCCGGCAGCCAAAGCCCCTCCCAGATCCCGTCTCGGAGAATCTCCCACAACCAAAACATCTTCAGGCTCAACACCTAATTGCTCAAGCGCATTCATAAAAAGCTTACGAGAAGGTTTAACGATGCCCGAATCAGAGGAAAACAGCAAAATATCAAAACAATCTAATATTCCAGCACGCTCAAACTCATCAATCCACAGATTTTTTGGCGACCAGATATCAGCGACTAAACCGATGTAATATTGCTCCGATAGCAATCTAATAGTTTCCGAATATTCTTGGGGAACCTTCCCAAGCTCATGATGCGCAAATGTGTTTACCAAATGCTCCATTTCTTTAAGTTCCAGGGAAGTATTTCCTGATAATTCTTCAAATGCATACTCTAAAGAAGGAAATGATTCTCTGTATTCGGGGTCTGGATATTTTTCTAGAAGGTCATCATATACACTATTTATTAGCTCATTTACGAGATTTGCATCAAGTTTGCCGCCAAGACTTCTAAAATGCACAGAATAATCCTCTTCAGGGCCAAATCTGTCTCCACCGAACATAAATGTGTCGTTCATATCCAGAAGCAGTACTTTGATTTTACCTTTCATCACGAACTTCATTAGATTAGATAGGATAAATATTAGCTATCAGATAATTAAGAGTTCTGAGGCGTTAATTAAGCAATTTCGTATCAATTACATAGAGCAAAGCGTCTTAGAAACTCAATTATCTATACTAATTGCCTTCTACTTGATACTTGCGTTTCTCGCCGTTTACCTTATGAACGAGAGCCTGATAAACCCTGAGCTCGCCGTTACTTTCTGCAACGAGAAAATCCACATCATAAAGATTACCGCTTGAGTCCGTAAAATCAGCGCAGCTTACATAGAAGTCACCCTTTGTAACTATGCCGCTGTGAAGCTCTTTAAAAGTCAATCCTTTTACATTCCCGTCACCCGAGTCATAAATTATATACTCTTCTCCAAGCGTGTTCTCCTTTACATGATCATTCATTGCGGACTGAACGCCTGTCCTGACTTCGCCCTTAATACTTGGGTCATCGGCTGTAAATGCCGGAATAGTCGGTGTTACTAACATTAAAAACAAGATCGTATAGATTACATGTTTCATTACAAACTTCCTCCGTAAAATGTTGTTTACATATATATCGTATAAAAATAATCTTTGAATGTTAATTGTTAGGTGTCAATTCGTCAACCTTAACCAGCGCTCTACAACACTGATCACGTACTCCTTCTCATCTTGTGAAAGCTCGTGATCTTTTGAAGGTATGCCATGCCATTTCTGGAGACATTTGCGGCAGCAGGTAGCAGTTGCGTGCTGGGCAATAAATACCGGGTGATTACGCATAGGCGTCTGCTTACCATCATTTGGAGGGTTGGCAGGGGCAAGCCTTTCATCTATAAAGTCCCTTCCATGCTCAAGAATTATATCAATCCCCTTGGAATTTAGATACTCGAGCTCTTTTCCTTTTAATTTAAAGCTTGATCTAAAGCGGGATTTAGCCAGTTTTTGGAATAAGGGGTCTAAATCTCTCATTAATTATCGTCGGTTTTCTTATCATGCTGATTGGCATGGCGCTTTATTATGTCAAAAGTCAAAATGGACTCAAGAGCAAGTTTTGACACAGCAACGACAACACATGCCACTCCTATAACCGTAGCAATTTCGAGTACAACAGTAGAAGTTGTAATACCCCAACTGTTTACAAGAAACGCCACCAGAGAACCAAGAGAAAAGAACGCAACCCCTAAGTAAAGTCCGAGCAGACTGTTCCTGAATAGATGTGCCCTTCTTAATTCCTGTTTTACCCTTTCTGTCTTAAGTTTACATTCCTCATCTGAGAATTCATGAATAGTGTTATTAACATTTATGAATCTCTGGGATGTCGACATAATTAGGAGTGCGACTCCAGGTATATAAGTAAGGGGTATAAGCAATTCCAACGAGTTAATGTCCATATCAGTCACTCCTTTTGAGGCTAAAAATTTATATTACCACATATTAGAGCTAATTTGATAAAATAGGTTTCGCAAATATTCACAGTCATTATTTTAAAGTTGATTATTTATTCTATCGTTTTTCTGATTCCTGCTTTATAATAATTTTCTCAACTATCATGGGTAATATACTTCATAACCGTACAATTTTGCTTTTTCTAATCCCCGTTCTCATTGGAGCGGTCGTGGGAGTATTGTTTCTACTGCCTGTAAACGAATTCGTATTCTACTATGAAGACAAGCCCGCGCTCAAAGAGGCGTTAAAGTATTCTCTTGACCAGCTCTGGCATTCGTTATTAGGCAGGTATCCCGTAAAAGTAATATTCTTCGCCGCAGTCGGGGCGTTTCTTGGACTGCTGTCCGCCATTTTCTACAGCTCAGTCTATAAAAGCACTCTTCAGATAAAGCAACTGAGCGATGAACTCCAAAAAGACCTCCGCGCATTGATATCCCATGGGGAGAGCGCAACCGTCGAATTTAAATCCACATTTAAATGGGATATCAAAGAGTCCAAGCCAAACAAATCTCTTGAAGATGTAATTTTAAAGACACTGGCGGGGTTTATGAACGGCGAAGGCGGGACTTTAATCATAGGGGTTTCGGATGACGGTCAGATTCTGGGTCTAAAGGGAGACTACAATATACTTAAGAAAAAGGATCGCGACGGTTTTGAGCAGGCGGTAATGACTGCTGTTGCAAGGAATCTCGGCACGGATGCCTGTCAGTATCTACAACTCGTATTCCACGACGTCGACGGCAATGACGTATGCAGGATAATCTCAGACAAATCACACCGTCCTATTTATATAAAAGAGGGCAATGACCTTAAATTCTACCTCAGAACTGGTGTCAGCACGCGTGAACTAAATGTGCAGGAAGCCGTAGAGTATATATCGACCCGGTGGGGGAACTGATATCCGTTATATATAGCCCCTACGTGCTCATATCCTCCATAATTGCACGCCAAATTTTGGGATCAGAGGCTTCTTTGTCAGTAATTTTTATAGTTCCATCCTGAAGATCATGCATGAAATTCTTTAGAGTGCCGTAGCTAGCTGCTTTTACCCCAAGAAATCTTGTGTTCTTAACCGCCATATACTTCGGCAATCTATTGTTTTCCACTAAGAAGCGAATAACATTTAACGTTTCCTCATGCTCCATCAAATCCATATGATTTTTAGCTTTTTTGAGATCATACACTCTGTCATCAGGTATCTGGGCCAAACGGGCAGCCCATGCAGGAACAGTGCCGTCTCCTGGACCGCGGTCTTCTTTTTTGACCTTTATTGGCACCTTTTGTAAATATGGATCGTACGGATGGCTAATCCTCTTCCACCTGAGCCTATTTGCTGTCTTGTCATTCTCAACTCCGCGAATATGATAAATTCTGTCCCTAACCGCTTTTGGCAGTGTCCTTGTATATTTATGCCTAGCTTTCTTGGCTTCTTTTAAATATTCAGAGCTTACCCACGATGGGAATCTATCCTTAGAGGTCGGATTGTAAGGATCGAGTTCAATGTTTGGGTTTTTTGCATCGACCATAGGATACTTATTCAGACCAAGCTTTGCCCCGTCTTTATCAAAGGTTTCTTTATCAAGGTACAGGAATATATACGGTCCGGGCATGGAACCCATTATTTTGGCAAGTTCTTTTTTATCGTATAACAACAGATGTAGTTTCTTCTCACCTTCGTAATATCGTTTGATGTGACCGGAATTAGCATAAAAAGGCGTTCCAACTGTTATTACTTTATCCATCCATTCGGTCACTTTACTCGAATTAACAGTCTTGCCATGAAAAATGTTTTGAAGAAACTGTGTTGCCACAAGTCCACCATGGCTATGACAAATGAGAGTTGTGTTTGACAGTGGGTTAGTTTCACCTCTAGACATAACAAGGTTCTTAAATTCTGTTAGAAATTCCTCAAGTAGTTTAGCGCATTCTGAAAGTGGGCGTCTCCAATCAAATCCATATTCAAAATAGTTGTAATCTCTTAATTTAAAATATTCTTTCGTACCATCATAAACTACTATTAAGTAATCTAGAGCTCCGGTTGCTCTTATAATATGGCCACCTTTATCACGACCGTTAGCGTCGATTTTCATTTTGAACGCATCTTTGGTAGGAGGAAATATTCCCTTATCAATCCAAACATCATCATATTTAAATGAAACTGGAGAAGGCTTATCGAAACGCTTAGTGGTCCTTTTTAATAGAGAACCTCCACCGCCAGGAAGAAGTATTATGGTTTTATGCTCGGGATCATACTTATGTGCTAATTTTTTAGCTTGATTAAGATTTTTGAGTTTAATTTCCTGATTACGTATTTCGTGATAACCCATAATTTCCTCCCGTACTAAGGATCAAGTCACTCAAATCGCTTGAGCTAAGTTTTGAGCGTGTTGCCATCTAATTTCTCCACTTCTAATATTAGAATATCATATAGAGTAATTCAACAAATATCGGATAGGAACTTGTTATAATGTTTATTAACAGCTTAAAGTTGGATTATTTATAGTATTAAAAGCCATCTTCCCTATTATTTTTTAGAGATGATGGGCACACATTGTGCGCTCATATATATTTTCCATGAGGAGCTCCTCAGTTTCACCCTTCGAGAGCCTCAGGGTGCACAGGTGGGGACAAAAAGTCTCCTCTACTAAAAGATGAGATGTTGAATCAAGTTCAACATGACCGTAAAGGATAGATTTCTCCTATTGGTCGAAATGATCGAGACACAATGTGTGCCAACTTACTATTTCTCTAAGACTACTACACTAATTCCTGTCATTTCGAGCTAAGAACGAGAAATCTTTCCTTTAATTTTTTAATAATATATCTCTCCGCTACCCACATTGTGTACTGTTCGAGATCACAGTGGCTACTGGATATAAATATAGCCACTTTGAAACAATTTGCGTGTCTATGCTATCGCCTAAAAAGCCCCTTCTTCAGAGCTTCCGCCTTCAGAGGTGATATTGTCTTCAATTCCAAGCGCTTCTAGGAGACGCAGGCGTAGCTCAAGCGCTTCAGGAGCTCGGCTCATAGGGAATTCATCCACCGGGAACTTTTGGACCGCTTCTCGAAGACCAAAAACGCTATGATCTGAAGCTGCCGAAATGACCCTGACGAAAGTATGGTGCACATCGGCTTCAAGGTCGATAAAATCTATATAAACATGCACGGGTGGGCTGCACATAACAGTGAGTGGAGAGCAAAGAACACCCTTACCTCTTATTTGGGTATGATCAGCAAAAGGTGTTGGTGCATGGAGGTACCAATCAACCTTATCCTTATGCTTTTCAAACTCTTCCATAAACTCGTCAACTGTGTTTATCATCTGGAACCCCCGAAATAATTAGCAATTAAGTATCCCTAGAGATAAGATTTTTGCAAATTAGTATTAATATTTTCGTCTAGATAATTTATTCTGTGAAAACACCGTCCTTTCGACCATCGGGTGAGATCTGTTTTTGAAAGGATAATGAGAAAGATAACTGCAAGATTTCTCACCTTCGGTTCGAAATGACAGCCTGTTCTTAAATATCCTCATCTTCAAAAAGATCACTCTCGGGCGGGATGCGAGTCGGGACTTCGTTAACCACAGGCGGAATGGTTTGCAAGTAAATAAATATGGACCTCAGCTCAAAGAAGCTGAGCTGAGAATAGACATTAACAGGCATAGGAGATATTTTCGGGTTATCCTGACCAAAATGTTCGCCTTTTCGGAATATATCTATAAAATCCTGTTCTTCCCAGGCGCCTATCCCTGTTTCAGGATCAGGAGTTAGATTTGCCGCAAAACTAACACCCCACCTACCTACCCAAACAGTTGCATCAGTTGTATAGAAATTTTTCTCAGCCTCTCCTGCGATTATTTCAGCATAGGGAAGATCTGGAAGCGGCTCGTCTGCAGGATATCCGGACAGAAACCTGTCTTTATCAGGCTTATAACCAAGTGCGGTTTTTATCTTAGGGGAATGACATTGAGCGCATCCACCAAGCTCAACCAGCCTCTTACCCCTTTCTATATTGTATTTGCGGTAAATCTCTTCCTGGTTATCTCTTTTGGGATCCGTTTCAGCTTCAGGCGCAGGTTCAACTTTAGATCCGCAGGAAGCAAGCAAAGAGATAAATATTAGAACTACGATTAATCCCCTAAAAGTAGGAAATAAATGTTGTATATCTCTTTCCATCTTAAGCACCCGAAGTTTCATTATACCAAAATATGGGAGATTAAAGAATATGTAACAGATATTTTTAGAAAATAATTAGAACACATTTAAATTAACAGCGGCCCTAAACTTCTGAATTGGTTATAGAACTATGCAGTAAAATTAGATAGAGCTAATCTTTCTTTTCAGGGTTATCGATCACAAAACCCTTATGAAGCAGATATATAACCCTGTTAATAGTGTGGTTGACGTTTACATACTTTTCGTCGAGCTGACTCTGGGCAAACTCAAGCCAGTCTATCATTACATCAGTCATCGGACTCTCTCTATGCTTGGCTTTTTGCCTTACCATAGCTTCAAGGTCTTCAAGCGCAATTCCGAATAGCTCAAACTCTTTTTCTCTGTCAGTTAGTTGATTTTCGGCCATTTTAATATCTCCTTGGAAATATGAATAAGGTTTAATGTTACCTGATATGCAGCTTTATATTAAATTGAATCAAAATATTACAATTGCTTATACGCATCCCTCACCATATACTATAAATACTATGAAGAGAATAATATTAACGCTTTGCCTGTTAGTGATTCCCTTTATGACTACGGTTTCTTATGCCCAAAACTACAATGACAACACTATGGCTGCTCACCCTGAATGGTATATCAAAGTGACCGACTGGAACGTATACGCCACTTGGAGCGCTGTTGCGATCATTCACCACGTTACAATTGAGAATAACAGCGATATTGAGTATAAGGATGTTAAAGTGAGGGTGTGCTACAGCTCAATGTCCACAGGGGGCGCTGGAACTATAGTGAGTCAGGAAGTAGGAGTACTGCCCGTTACAATTCCGCCAAGGAGCAAGAAAACTTACCTTACCTCTGGACATACTCTTGGAGCCGCATCGATGTTTATGAATGCTGTAGACTTGCAAGTCCTTAGCGCAACACCAGTTTTGAACTGAAGCAAGGCAAATTCAGTTACCAGCATATATTTTTCATAACACGCCGTAACCATTGACAATATTCGACATGGATGACTTTATGAAGTGATTTTTTGAACAATCATTCCGTAAAGAATCAGAACTATTTTCTCTAATTTATAAACTTTTGAAAAATTAGGGGTTACAAAAAAAGTTTTTTTAGTTATAATTACTTATAACCGGATGTTACAACCTGAGCCCCGTGAGTACCGGATATTATTTCTGTTACAGATTTATTGTTCCAGTCGGGGCTCACAAGGAATATTATTTTATACTTAAATATTATATATACAGTAGTTTCAGTACCCCCGGTTTTAGTTTTAAATTATTCACCTACAAATTAAGTTTGCTATAACTTCAGGATAAGAGGTTGCAAATTGTTGTATCAAATTTCTACTTTATATCTCTGAACATACTCCAACTTTTTTATATCCTTTTTTACAATTAATCCACTATAGATCTTAATTGCCTCCAAGCACTTGAAATAGATTAATTCCGTTTAACATCAAATCTCGGAAGTTAATATCGGCTTATAAGATATTCTTATTTGCTAAGAGATTATTTCTATTGGATAACAGCAGATAAGTGTTAAAACTATTTAGTTTCAGGCTCCACCTTGGATTCTTTTTTGATAGATATGACGGTTATGGCTTTCCCGTCTTTTTCCACGATTCCAGTTTGTGGAGTTAGCTCTTCGGTAACTGTAGTTGGATCATCCACTGGATTGAGGATTTCAAAATTCATGCTTTTCTGAGGGGTTCTTATAGTTTGTCTGTACTGCCTGGTTCCCGCGCTCTTGTTATAAAAATTTTCCCGTGTGAAGATGTCATTTTCAAAATCTTCTCCATATGAAACTTGTGGTGGTCTTTCAGCAATGTCATCCGGAACAAATTGGCGAGTTAAAGAATCCCAAGCATTGCTCTCAATAGAGTAAGGAAATACTAGGATAAGTGCTAAGAAGAAAGAAACAACGGCAATTTTAAACTTACCGTCTCCCGTATCTATCATACTATAAAGTGTAGCACACAAAGCCCTGATATGCCCTAAAAATATATTTTTTTTATACCCCCTTCACAAACGGTTAACTTTTGTATTATAATAACTATTGGGTCAGAGGTGTTTCGGCTCCCAAACCGTAAACATCTCTATTTAAGTAACAGTTTAGTATTAAGTATACGGTAGTAGTATTAAGTAATAATCGCAAATGATTTTATTAGACAGGCTGGGTCGCTTGCTGATAAAAAATACACCAGGTGATATGGGTGCTTAACTCATATACGCTTAAAGGTCGGAAGAAAATGACAAATCAATGGCAATCTATCGGGATATCCCCTGAAGAACGCTTTTTGGAGCTCTATTTTGAACCTGAAAGTGAACAGTTCCTAGCGCACTTCTACGAACGGCTTGACGACGGATACGGTCTTAAGAGTCTTTATGCAAGGCACTTTAATGAGAACGAATATCATAAGATCACTCCAGACAGCAAGCAACTGACATATGAAGATGTGATTCTCTGTCCTGAAAGCAAGAAGATATTTGTTAATGTTTTCAGGCTTAAGAAGAAACAAAAAAAATATCAGGGTTACGAATGGCATTCACTTGAGATGATTGACACCAACACTGGTGAAGTCACTGAAGTCTTAAAAGCAGGTCAGTTAGACAGCGAGCTTCCATATTCCAAAGTCTGGATTACCGAGCTAAGATTGACGAGGAAAATGGGAGAACAGCTTGTTTGCACTATGGCTTTTGAAAAGAAATCCAAAAAGGGCGTAATAGAAACTGAATACTATATTTGCAAGGTATTCACTAAAACTGGTCTTTACAAAAGGGTAACCAAGCTTGAGGATGATGTCCCTCATACTACCAAGACTGGGATAATTGAAGAGAAGGTCTCTGCAGTCGGAGCATAATTCTTTTCACATAAGTGACGGTCTAAAAACTAATACGATTTTACTTGATACCGGAAGAGATGAAATTCTGAAACTCTTCCTTGTTGCCATTATATACATTTAGATCTACAAATCCGTCTACTCCGTGGAGTCTTCCCCTATGAGTAAACTGCCAGAATGACCACTCTGCTTTATCCGGCAAATTTGGCTTTGTATATATATCTCTTATCCAGATTGGGTATCCGAGATCATCTCCGACTAGAAATGCGTTATAGGAATCATTAGTAGTGTAGACAATCGGCGTTTTTCCGTATCTTTGTTCGACTAACTTAGCAAACACATTGATTTCATGCTGCACTTCCTTTTTCGACGGTCTTGCCTGACAGTTGCCGCTGAACTCAAGATCAATAGCCGGCGGTAATGTATTTTCTTCAACCGGCACTGTCTCAATATAGTTAAGAGCCTGCTCAAGTCCTGATTTGCAGAAAGTAAAAAAATGATAGGCTCCCCTTACGAGTCCTATATCCCCTGCCCTTTCCCAGTTTCTTTTAAATTTTGTGTCTTTGTGATCGCCGCCTTCAGTTGCCTTTATAAAGGCAAAGCTAAGGTCCTCTCTTGTAAGAATATCCCAGTCAATCACATCCTGATGGTGGGATATGTCTATCCCTCTTACCGAGTAGATGGAATTATCAGGGTAATTAAATCGGATGTACCCCTTCTCAAAAAATATCACCGCTATAATGACAATCAATACAACGGCGGACAGAATTGCAAGTATTCGATTCATAAAATGGCCGTATTTATTTATATATTATACTTATAACCTATAAGAATTACAGAAATAACTGTCCGTTATTCCCGGCAATGCTTAAAACTACACCGCTAAATGTTTCTATTTGACAGCACAAATTTAAGGAAAGTTTCGTTAAGCAGATTCTTTGTGTGAACTTTACGTCTTGAAATATCTATTGTGATATATAACGGCTTTGATTTGGGAAGTATCTCGACAAGCTTTCCGCTCTCTAAATAGTGCTCTATCACAAACTTGTTTACGAGACCTATACCCCTGCCTTTTAATATTAGCTGATGATATGTTTCAGCGTCTTTAATCGACACCTTGGCTCTTATCCTTTTTACCTTTGTGCTCTGCTGTGGGCTGTTCTTATTTAACCAGCAGTAAAAATCAGGCATATTGGGATCGTATTCAATAATGTCCTGCTCCAGTAAGTCATTATAAGTCTTAATTTTCCCTCTGGATTTAAGATACTCTTTAGAGGCCACTAAAATACGTTTAAACTTGAAATAGCTGTGTATTTCAAAAAACTTCTTATCTTCATAAAGCACTATGAACGCAAAGTCGAGCTCGTTTGAAAGGAGTTTTTGCTCGAGATCAACATGATCGTGCTGTGTTATAATAAAATCAACTTTGGGATATTCATTTAGAAAATGGTTTATAATTTCGGCTATAAATGACGCTGACATTTGGATAAGAACACCAATTCGAAGAGTCCCTTCTAATTGAGAGCTATCGTTTCTTAACTCAGACGCTTTGTCTTCAATCTCCCTTACTCTTTGCTTTGCATAATTATATAGTTCCTGGCCTTCCTTTGTAAGGTAAACCCTCGACTTTTTCCGCTCGAGAAGCCTGAGCTTTGTATCTTTTTCAAGGTCCTTTATTTGCTGAGATATAGCGGGTTGAGTTCGGAATAACATATAAGCAGCTTCAGTGACGCTCCCCAGTTCAGCCACCACTATGAATGTTTTAAGTTTGTTTAAGTTCATAAGATTATCTTTAATTTTTATTATTTTAAATAATTTGTAATTATGCCTCTATGGAGCTAACTTTTCAATAATCGTTTAAATAATTTGTTCAGGAGGTATTACAGATGTCTCATTATATGGTTGGTACAGAGCTTCTAAGAGGGCTGTTATTTGCACTGGCATTTACTTTTATAGCTATACAGGGGTTTGCGGGGAATAAAGACCTATGTGTTAATGCTACTTTAGAGTTTAAAAAGGACCGTATTATCGGGGCTGCATACTTTACAGTCAAAAAGGGTAAAGACAACGAATTAAAAGAGCGTTATTTCGAAAAGGTCGCTCCTATAGCCGAGGAGTACGATATTCAGAGTCTAGGAAAATTCAAGATCAATAGCACAGAGTATGGTCCGGATAAAGCCGAGATTGTTTTTTTCTTCGATTATCCAAATATGGAGGCTAAAAAAAGTTTTGAACAAGACCCCAGACTGCAGAAATTAATACCCATTAGAGATAGCCTGCTCGATCATCTAAAGGTTATCTTTCTCAGTGTTGATCAAGACACAAAGGTTAATTTCAAAGACCAGGATCATACGCTCTACAATCTCGCTGCAGGATGGATAAACAAAACCCACGCTCAGAAGTTGGATGAGTATTTTGCCATAATAGGTCCTGATTTAGACGCTAGAGGTGTTAACTTTCTTGCCGTATTTAACGTAATTGGGTCGCCAGAGCAATACTATCTCGAGCCCAGTGTGATGATGCTGGTAGAGTGGCCTAACAGTCAGGCAAAGGTGGACGCATTTGAAGGTGAGGCATTTAAGAAAGCGGGATATTTAAGAGCCCTTGCATTAGATCAGCTCTATATAGTAGAAGTGGATTATATGGATAAATAAAAAACCTTATCAAATGCCGGAGAATATGAGGATAAAGGATGAAATAACCTAAAGGGCCGCCGAAAATATGCGGCCCCTTTGTGTTTATTGTCATTTCGGGCTCACACTGATAGTAACAGGAACAGGGTTGGTAACTATATCAAAAACAGGGGAGCCTTTGCATAATTCTTCAAGTAATTTCATCTTCTCAGGCCCTTCCTCTGACTTTACTTTAAAGTTGACTCTGATGTTCTCATAACCGTTTCTAACTTCGTCTGATAATTCGAGCAATCCTCTAAGGTCCAGATCGCCTTCGAGCTCAGATTCAACTTCATCGAGTTTGATTCCATGCAGGGCTGCTTTGTAAACCATTGTAGTAGTCATACAACCGGCAAGAGCATGAAGCACATATTCAACAGGATTAGCGCCTTCATCTTCACCTAAAAGAAGAGGCGGTTCACCGTTATCATAAGTGAAGTGCTCTGGTCTGCTGTTTTCCTGAAGGGCTCCGTAGAACTCTTTTACCTCTGTCCGGTTGTGACCCCCGGTTACCCACTTATTTGAAACACGGAATTTAAAATTAGCTATATCCGCATTTTCCTTTATAACCCCTATGGTGTCTTCAAGCTTTGTCACGTTAACACCGTTTACTACCATATCCTGAAATGTTGCTGTTTGTTCTGACATTTTTATTACCTCCTTCTTTAGATTTTTTGTCGTCATGAACATGCTTCCTATAAGTGCAGAAAGCGTGCCAAATGGAGGCAATCTATAATTATTCTATCATTACAGTAGGTTAAGTGATTTTATGTTAGATCTCGAAGTTACGAGATTTCGTAATTTACGAGATATCGTGAGTGATTTTTACTGGATTTCGTAAATATATAGGGAAATTAAGATGGACGCTTGATCCCCAGTGCTTTAATACGGGAGCTTAGAGTTGTGGGAGGGATACCGAGCAGTTTTGCAGCTCCGTTTTCCCCTGAGACCCGCCAGCCTGTTCCTTCAAGGGCCAGGAGTATATTCTGCTTTTCTAAATCCTGCAGCTCTTTCATAGAGCGTATAGACGACTCACCCGCTTGACTCGCTGTTTCAGTTGATATGGTTCCTGTTTCCGGGAGGGCACGGCTCAGGTTAAAACTACCGTCTGTGGAAGTTATTACCGCTCTCTCAACTACGTTCTGGAGCTCCCTTACGTTCCCAGGCCATTCATAAGATTTAAGTCTCCTTATATCTTCGGGCGATAGCGGACCCAGTGATATGCCGAGCCTTCTAGAAGCATCTTCCTTAAACTTCGGAGCGAGTTTTATTATATCGTCTCCGCGTTCTCTGAGCGGAGGTATATGGATTGGGAACACGTTTAACCTGTAGAAGAGGTCCTCTCTGAATTTGCCCTCTCTGACTTCGCTTTCGAGGTCACGGTTGGTGGCGCAGATTACTCTCACGTCAACTTTGTAGGTTTTAGAGCTCCCTACTGGCTCGTACTCACCTTCCTGAAGCACACGAAGCAGCTTGGACTGGAGGTCAAGCGGAAGCTCCCCAATTTCGTCAAGGAAGATAGTCCCTCCATCGGCAAGACAGAATCTTCCCTCGCGTTCTTGGGTGGCTCCTGTAAAAGCCCCCTTCACGTGTCCAAAGAATTCGCTTTCGATCAAAGACGAAGGGATTGCGGCACAATTTACTTTAATGAGGGGTTTTCCTGATCTCCTGCTTCCCTTGTTGAGCGCTCTTGCTACTAGTTCCTTCCCAGTACCGGACTCCCCTGATATGAGCACAGTGGCATCTGTTGCAGCAACATGGTCTATATCATTTAAAACTGTTTTCATTGCCGTGCTTTCCCCGATCAACTCACCGGAATTGTGTAGTGACTCTATTTCTTCTTTTAGGTATTGCGTTTCTTCTGAGAGGGTTTTTATCCTTTGCTCTGCTTCGAGCCTGTCATTTACGTTTCTGAGTATTACAGTGTAGTAGTCCCTCCGGGACATCTCGAATTTAGAAATCGTGGCTTCTGCTGGGAAAGAGCTTCCGTCATTTCTTATCGCCTCAAGCCCTCCGGGTATCCAGAGATACTTGTTACCCTCTTCTCTTACTGAAAGTATTTCAAGTAAAGACGGGAGTTTGAGCGAGCTCTCCTCAGCAATTATAGACATAAAGCTCTCATCTATGAGTTCATCCGGGGTGCATTTAAATACCTTCTCAGCCGCTGCATTCATCATCGTTATGTTGAGCTCTGAGTCAAGCTCTATGATCGCGTCCATTGCGCTGTCTATTAACCTGCCAAGCTTTTCCTCACGCTCCTTTACACCGGATTCCGCCTGTATTCTTTGAACTTCGGCACAAGCCCGGGCTGCAAAAATCTGAAATAATGTCACCACCCGCGGCTCTTCGGGCATGGGTTTTGAATCTAGAACTGCCAGATGCCCCAAAACTTTACCGTCGGAGTCCTTAAGCGGATATCCCATAAAACTCACAGCACCCATAGGCTCGAGATCAGGGTCGTCCGGATATAGTGCAACTACGTTTTCCGGAACGTGGACAAGCCTGCCTTCCTTTATCACGGTACTGCAAGGAGTTCCGGCGATATGATAGACATATTCCTCTATGAAATCTTTATCGAACCAAAATGCAAGGGAGCGGAGTCGCTTTGAGTCTTCTAAATATTCGGTAACCCATGCGCCTTTAGTATTAAGGGCTTTAGCCAGATTGCGAACAAGGGCTCTGAAGAACTGCCCGCCGGTCTCTTTGGCAGTACCTTCGAGGATGATCCTAAGAGCCTCATCTTCATCTATACCGTGTAGTGGAGGATCGTTTTTTTCTGCCATCATCATACCTTATAAGGAATAACCCTCTTTTTATATATTAATATTTTTTATCGTTATAGTAAATGAGGGCAGTTTAAGAATAGGATCTAATATTTCGGTTTTGAGCTCGGTCTGAATAACACGTACCAGATTAGAGCGATAAGTTCTAGCAGTACAAGGACTGATAATCCAACTTTGAAACCATCTTTGATATTAGAACCCGTAAGCCTTGGCCAGTAATGAACAACAACACCAAAGAGGTATTGGACTACAAAAGCAAATAGGAAAACCAGGATATTAGCTGCAGTTAGAGCTCTTCCGCTTATTTTTGGACCAAAATGCTGTGCAAGAATCGAGTAATTAACTAGTGTAACTTGAGCGAAATACCCGAAAATGAACCAGATGAAGTAATGAAGAGTAAACAAGTTCAAGATTATTAGAATTTGGGTCAGGATATGAATCCCAATACCGATTACGACTATTGTCGCAAGCGAAAGACCAAGCTTAGATGCTATTTTTGAAAATAGCCCACCGCTCAGAAATCCGAAAATCATAGAAACTGCGATAACGAGCAGATAGTTAGCACTTTCCAGATGTGTAAAACCTACTACACGGTCGAGCCATGGACCTAGCCAAAGGCCCTGCATGGCAATAAAACCGCCTAGCGAGAATATTAATAGCGGCGATATTCTCCAGAAAAAGCTATTTTTATATACGGAGATTAAACCTTTTATATTTTCACTGAAACTCTCGCTTTCATCTCCCACCTTGTCGTCCTTGTTAACGATGAAGATTAGAATTGCAATGAGAAAGGTAATTGCTCCTAGCACAAAACATAAGTTCCGCCAGCCAAACTCGAGCTGAAACAACTTAGCCGGAGTAGTTGCAACTAATGCCCCTACTCCTCCAAAAGCCAAAATTATACCCGTATAATAGGGGATCTTCTCGCTATCGACCCTGTCAGTAATGGCTTTTACTGCAGCAATTAAGCTGCCTGCCATACCTATACCTAAAATTGCTCTACTAATTGAGAGAAATGCTACACTTGAGGACAGACCGAACATAATAATCCCTAATCCTGCTACAACGAAAAACGAGACTTGAGTTTTCCGTGCGCCCCAAGAGTCAACAATTATTCCTAAAGGTATCTGTGTAAATGCAAATGCTAGTACAAAAGTAGAGGTAATAAAACCGATTTGTACGTGATCAAGCGAGAGGTCTTCCATTATTGGGTGGGCAAGTACTGCATTTACAGACCTGAAGACCATGTTAATAAAATAGCCTAGACCAAACGGGAGTATCGTTGTTAACCAGAGATTTTTATAGTTCTTTTTCAATTGCAGTAATCCACGCAGTGGTTTGTAATAACATAACACAAAGGAATTCCTTATCACAGATTGCGCCAGATGGGTTATAATATTAGATAAATAGGAAGAAATAATTTATGGAGGTTTGGTTATGAGTTATATAACAAGATTAGGAGCAATAACTATTCTAATTATTATAGTTTTTGGTGTTGGTTTTGTATATCCTGGCTTGTCTCAGGCATCAGATCAGCATGTCGCTATGCCTCACGGTGAAATGGAATTTGACGAGATGGCACCATATGTGGATATGGCTAAAGCGCACGGAGAAATGAAAGAAGGGGCACACGGCACCATGGGGAAAATGAAAGCCGACTCTAAGACACCACGTCATACTCATAGCAATCCATACCATGGAGTTGTCATATCAGGCGCCATGGTTCACCAGTTCGACGGAGATGAAAATCCGCCAAAGCTCACGGCTGGATCATACTGGTATGTGCCAGCTGATACAGTACATTTCACCACCTGTTTTCCGGGTGAAGAGTGCGTTTTCTACATCCATGCAGATGAAAAATTTGATATAACTGAAGCTGAAGAGAAGGAATAGGCAATTACTCGACTTTCAGGCGGTATTTTTTTTCTGTTTTATTGCCGTTTATATCTTTAATGCTCATTCCTACTTTGTAATGCCCTTTGGGGATATGAACACCCTTTCCATGAAGGATCGCGCCATCTTTAGTTGTCTTGAAGTATTTAAGCACTCTATCAGTTACATCTATATGAATAAAGAATTTCTCTCCCCAAACCTTCAGTGTCCCCGGGTCTAAAGGCGAGTCATTTTGTTTAATTTGAATGAATACGTTGGTTGGATCTATTGCAATAATGGTAGGCCCTTTGTCAGTATCCTTAACTAGAGGCTCTTCAATAATCATGCTTGGACGGTCGAGTGTATCGGGTTTATGTTTAGGTATAACTTCCTTGCCCCATTCCTTGTCACTATATCTGAGCTGCTTGGCCTCATCTTCTGTGAAAAGATCAGTCGAACTTTCGTCATCAGAAAATGCCGGATTCAAGATAAAGCTACCGCAAAGGATTGATATTATTAGTAGATATGTAGAGATTGATTTAAGCATAAGACCTCCGAATTAAAAAAAATAAAGATACTTAATAATAGGGTAAAGATAAAATTGGAATTTTTTTGCTTTAAATCATTCGACTTCTACTTCAAGCCAGTGCATCAGGTCAGTATGGTGGCTGATCACTTTCCAAGAACCGTTTTCTTTTCTATAGACCGTAGTGGCTCTGATATTAGGATGAACTTCTTTGCCGTCAACTACAAAGTGGGTACCCTTTATATAGTTATGGCAAACTCCAATATCCTCCCCTTCTATAACCAGCATGTCTACCGGCTCTACGTGTCCGTTTAGTTTTAGCTCCGCCTGTTTGCTCCAAGAACCACGAGTTGCTTCCCATCCTACGAGAATCCCCCCGATTGGGCTCATATAGGTTACATCGTCCGCATGCGACCAGACCTCTTCCATTGGCTCTAGATTGCCGGCAAAAATTTCATTATGAGCTGAATAGAACTGCTCGATTGCATTTTTTAAATCCGTCATTTTTATTCCCTCCGAAACTGTATTAGACTTCTAGTTCTAATTTACCAAAGCCCTTGAATAGCAACTCCATTGTGTGCGGTAACTGCTTTGCATTTGGCCGACCATTCTATTAGCGCAGGCATGTCTTCCCAATCCTCGACTGCCATCTTCCAATGGTTATCAAGCCCGGCCTGTGTTTCGTACATCTCGTCCAGGACAAACATAGTGTTTCCAGTAGGTTCGGAATAAGGATTAAAAGGATCGCTAAGTTCAGGAGCCTTTATTATATTGTAGCGAAGCAGAGCAAGCTCCCCTTCCCTCGGATGAGTTCTTTCCATCCAGTCTGCATGGAGAGCGAATACTCTCTCCCCTTCCTCAACCGCTTCTGGCGGCACAATGTAAATAATTGTTATTTGAATCTTACCTATTGTAGTCATATAGCTGTCTCCTAGTTGGTTTTAGAATGATCTGCTTAAAAGTAAATTAATGGAAAAATAATAGCTAATAAGTTACGCGCCGTGTCTCTTTCTGCGGAACTTGATAAGAATATAAAGAACTATGATAATTGCAGCAGCCAATATTATCCAATCTATGAGCTTTGAGGACTTGGCCGGATCACACAGAGGCACCGATGAGCAGGAG
>Ga0209633_10001180_pt1 | contig 28002 bp, 30 predicted proteins | sample Cruoilmetagenom1_FD_187290 | JGI IMG/M metagenome (GOLD analysis project Ga0209633, IMG submission 187290) | Oil polluted marine microbial communities from Coal Oil Point, Santa Barbara, California, USA - Sample 1 (SPAdes) (version 2) | ecosystem: Environmental > Aquatic > Marine > Oil seeps ...
ACGGATGCGCAGCCGTGGTTCCGGCGGTAATGCCCTGTGGCGAATGTGAGCCCTGCAAGGAAGGCCGCGGCAATATCTGTCGGGCCCAGAAAATGCCGGGCAATGACATCCAGGGAGGATTCGCCAGCCATATTGTGGTGCCGGCCAAACAGTTGTGCAAGATTCCCGTCGATGAAAATATGAAGCCAATTGGCACAGCAGACGTCTCCCTAGAAGAACTTTCCGTAGTTGCCGATGCCATCACCACCCCCTATCAGGCAATTATCGAAGCGGGTCTCACCGAGAAGGACCTGGCGGTGTTTATCGGTGTAGGCGGCGTGGGCGGTTTTGGTGCCCTGCTTGCCAAAAGCTTCGGTGCCGCGGTGATAGCCATTGACGTGGATTCGCTGAAGCTCGAAAACCTTTCTCCCTATGTGGATGCGACCTTCAATGTAAAGGAAATCCCCTTCAAGGACCTTCGCAAAAAGGTCTATGGCGTGGCCAAGGAAACGGGTCGGTCGACTACCCACCTCAAGATTTTCGAAACCTCCGGCAGCGCCGCCGGGCAGAAGACCGCCTTCGGGCTTTTAACCTTCGGTGCCCACTTGTCCATCGTCGGCTTCACCCTCGACACGGTGGACATCCGTTTGTCCAACCTGATGGCTTTCAATGCCACGGCACGGGGCAACTGGGGATGTATACCTGAATATTATAGACCGGTCGTCGATCTGATCCTGGCCGGCAAGATGGATCTCAAGCCGTTTGTCAAAACTTTTCCGCTGGATTCCATCAACGAGGTATTTGAGTTGGCCCACCAGCGTAAGGTCATCCAGCGTCCCATCATGGTTCCTTAACCTGAAAACTATACCTTCCGCCGAGTATCCCGGCGGAGCAAAATGGAGAAAAAACAATGAGTGATTTAAGTTGGCTTCCTCGAGAATCCGGGCACAAAGATCATCACCTATGGAGCGACGATATATTTTCCAGCCAGGCCCCTGGCGTAATTTTTGAGATAAAACCGATACGCGACCCTCAGGGCAACACGGTTGACGGACTCTACTCAGCTTGGATCACCCTGAACAACCCCAAGCAGTACAATTCCTATTCCACCGAGATGGTCAAGGCGGTTATTGCCGGTTTTCACCGTGCCTCGGCCGATTCCTCGGTGGTGGCCTGCGTGTTCACCGGTATGGGCGACAAAGCCTTCTGCACCGGCGGCAACACCAAAGAGTATGCTGAATACTACTCAAAACGGCCTAATGAATACGGCCTCTACATGGATCTGTTCAACACCATGGTCGACACCATTCTGTCCTGTAAAAAGCCGACCATCTGCCGGGTCAACGGCATGCGTGTGGCCGGTGGTCAGGAAATCGGCATGGCCACGGATATTACCATTTCCAGTGACCTGGCAATATTTGGCCAGGCCGGCGCCAAACATGGCAGCGCACCGGATGGCGGCAGCACTGATTTCCTGCCGTGGATGCTGCCCATGGAGCTGGCCATGTGGAACTGTGTCTCCTGCGAGATGTGGAGCGCCTACAAAATGTATCGCCTTGGCGTGATCTCCAAATGTTTGCCGGTCATCAAGGACAACGGCAAGTGGGTGCGCAACCCCACTGTGCATATCGATTCCTATGTCGCCGACGGCGAGCTGGTGTACGGCGAGTATAAAACTGGTGAAGCCGCCAAAGAGGCACGCGCCTATTTGAAAGAAGCCACGATCGATTTCGAACTGCTCGACAAGGAGATCGACAGAGTTATCTGGACCTATACCAATCTGTTTCCCGGATGCCTGATCAAGAGCATTGAAGGGATCCGTTTGAAGAAGAAATTTTTCTGGGATCAAACCAAGGTGATCAACCGCCACTGGCTGGCCGCCAACATGTCTGGTGAAGCTTTTCTGGGCTTCAATGCCTTCAATACCAAGAAGATTACCGGCCAGGACACCATCGATTTTATCGAATATCGCAAGCGCCTCGCTGCCGGAGAACCCATGGAAACAGCGCTGATGGCGGCCGTCCTGGGAACCCCGAAAGAATAAGTTCATCGATCGTTCGACTAACAACAAAAAAAAGAGGGGAATGTATGTTGCTAGAAGGTAAAAATGGTATCGTAACGGGTGGATCCCAAGGTATAGGCACGGCCGTATCCTTAATGCTGGCTGAGGAAGGCGCCAATGTATGCCTGACCTACCGCAGCCACAAGGAAGAAGCCGAAACCGTCGTAAAACAAATAGAAGGAATGGGGCGCAAGGCAATATGCGTCAAATGCGATATCGCCTCTTTCACTGAAGCCGAAGCGGTGGTCAAAGCCGCCCTGGAAAAATTCGGCACAATTGATATCCTGGTCAACAACGCCGGAATGAACTGGGATGGCGTCTGCTGGAAAATGACCGAGGAGCAGTGGGACAGGGTCCTGGAAGTCAATCTGAAGGGTTATTTCAATTTTACCCGTCACACCGCGCCCCTGCTGAAAGAACAGAAATCCGGACGCATTATCAATGTGACCTCCATCAACGGCCTGCGAGGCAAGTTCGGCCAGTCCAACTACAGCGCCTCCAAGGCGGGCATCATCGGTTACACCAAGGCTGTCGCCAAGGAATTAGGTGCCTTCGGAGTGACGGTCAACGCTGTGGCCCCCGGTCTCATCGAAACCTCCATGTTGAAAGACTCCGATGCCCGTGACAAAATTATCGATCTAGCCATGGCTGAAATCGTACTCAAAAGGGTCGGACAACCTGAGGATCTGGCCAATATGGTCGTCTTTCTGGCATCAGACAAAGCCAAACATGTTACCGGAGAATGCATCAAGGTTGACGGGGGGCAATACATCTAACCCGACAAGCCGGAAATTTTTTTAGTATGACTGGATAAGTACCATGGTGCTATAGATAGACACATAATTTCAAAATACACTCTTCAATTTCCTGTTTTTTATTACAGAAATTCTGGAGTAAGGTACCAACACCCCGTAAAGGGTATTCAATCCCCCCCCTGTCTGTGAGGTACTCAATTTAAAAAGGAAAAACCTATGGGAAAAGTAGCCATTATAGGAGTTGGACAGAGCAAATTTGTCCGTAATTATCCAGGATCAATCCGTGAGCTGGCGTTCGAAGGATTCAAAGAAGCGATCACCGATGCGGGGATCACTGCCAAAGATATTGATGCGTCGATTTTGTGTTCTGCACCGGAATATGACAAACAACGGTCACCGGCAGCCGTCGTCGCCGAATACCTGGGGCTCAACCCGCAACCGACTTTTTATGTAGAATCGCTCTGCTCGTCGTCCAGTATGGGCCTTAAAATGGCCTACGCCATGGTGGCTTCCGGCGTCCACGACGCCGTAGCGGTCATCGGATTGCAAAAGATGTCGGAAATTTCATCGGCGGAGAGCCAGGAGCGCATGGGCCGCGGTGCCGACATTCAATGGGAGAGTCCTTTCGGCACCATGATGCCTGCCTATTACGCCATGCATGCCCAGGCTCACATGGACAAGTACGGCACCACCCTGGAGGACCTGGCGGCTATTCGCGTCAAGGCGTCTACATACGGGCAGATCAATGACCGGGCGGTATTCCGCAAGGCCATTACCCAGGATATGTTTGCCGACCCAAAAAACAGGATGTCTGACCCGGTATCCAGTCCCCTACGTGTAGGAGATTGCTGTGCCAACGCCGACGGCACGTCGTGTCTGATCGTGGTCAGCGAAGAAAGAGCCAAGTCACTCTGTAAGAAACCGGTCTGGATTTTGGGTGTGGGTGCGGCCAGCGCCAGCGTCAACCTGGCCGGACGGGACCGACTGCATGGATTGAAAGCGGCGGAGCAGGCGGCCCAGCAGGCTTACGCCATGGCTGGCGTGGGCCCCAAGGATATCGATGTGGCCGAAGTACACGACTGCTTCACCATCGCCGAAATACTGGCCTACGAGGCCTTGGGCTTTGCCGAGCCCGGCGGGGCCAAGGAACTGATTCGGGGGAAGGAGACATACAAAGAGGGAAGCATTCCGGTCAACGTAGACGGAGGTCTGCTCTCCAAGGGGCACCCTATCGGCGCTACCGGCGGAAGCCAGGTTCGTTCGATTGTCCTGCAGCTGAGGGGAGAAGCTGGAGACATTCAGGTCAAAGATCCACAGATCGGTTTGGTACATAACATCGGCGGGGTTGGTATCTACGGTAATGTGACCATTCTTGGCAACGAATAACCTGGAGGACGAAATGAGTGAAAAAAAAGAAGATGTCCGATTCGAAAAATTCGGAACGGTGAGCTTTACCAGGACGACCCGGGTAAACAATTTTATTGACCATCTGGAAAACGACAAGGTCATGTATACTCACTGCAAAACCTGTGGCGCAAAATTTTTTCCACCAAGGGCCGACTGTGCAGGATGCCTGTCAAGCGACATGGAGTGGTGTGAGGTGAGCGGAACCGGCAAACTAGTATCTTACAGTCAGCTCCAATACGCCCCGGTGGGATTTGAGGCCGATGTTCCATATAGCATTGCCCTGCTCGATTACGGCGAGTATCAGGTTTTCGGACGTCTTACTGGCGATCTGGATCTGGCCGATGTGAAGATCGGCATGCCTATGACTACCGTCGTCAATGAACTGTCAAATGGACAACTGAACTTTATCTTCAAAAAAGCATAGTGGACAGCCTGGGAATTTTTTGACCGGGATCAACACCTTTTGGTAGTAAGGGAATATTGTTCAACCTATACGGTGACCTTCTTTTTTAGGAGGCCACCTCACTGGTGCCCATTATTATACAAAAAAGAAGGGAGGAGGGATAGGGGCTTAGGATTACAGAGATTTTTTCAAGTTTATGAAGTCGCTTCGATGAAATCCCAGCGTCTTGAAAAAAGAGACGACATCTGTGGCATCCCATTGAACAGAGGTGTAGATGTTGGTAATACCCCGGCCTTTGTAATACTCAATAATCTCACCTGCCAACCGTGCTCCAATTTGTTGTCCCATGTACTTGGGTTCCACTCCCATGGTGGCAATCCATGCACTTTTTTCCAAACCGAAGCTAAAGGTCATAACGTGGCTGATCATAAAGCCCACAACATTGCCTTCGAATTCGGCCACAAAGCAAGTCGACTCCGAGCCCCGCTGTTCAAATTGATCATTCCTCAACTCCCTAAAATCAATTTTCAGGGCTTTTTTCGTGATAACTTCGTAAATTCTCTCGATAGCTTCAACATCATCATGTCTCACCTTTCTGATAGAGACACTTATTTCATTTAAAGTCATTTTTTACCACATATCCTCAGTCTATTCTGATGATCTTCACACGGTGGCCTACCCAGGCTGGCGGTAAATAGACCCTCCCACTGTTCCCACTGAGTTTGACCTCCTTGTCGATCATTTCCTCGCCAAACACCTCAAATTTGACCTTCCCGAGCTTTGAATTGGCCTGGGCTGATTGAACGGCGATCTTTTCAGGGACATCATTATCGTCAATCTTATTTTCCATCTATTCTACTGCCCAATTGTTTTGCGTTTAAGGAACGTACACAAAATAACTTAAGCAAATTAATGTCTTTTTTTCCGTCTTCTGCGTTGCTCGTTGGTCACGTAACCCGTTATGCTCCCGCCTCGCGCCTTGAATACGAAAAAAAAACCCTATTAATTTTTGTTCAACTTATTTTGTTCCCGTTCCTAAATCAGATTTAATGCATCAAGCCCGGGGATTGTCAGATCGTTATTTCTTCCACCATCCAAGTAATTTCAAACCATTCAGCGCTTAACAATCAGGTGTTTAACCCGCCGAAAGTATGAGAATGCAGGTAACCGAAATTGAACGAGTTCCCGGCAGACAACAAGAATCCAGTACATTTGGTTTTATACAGCAAAACCACCATTCGATAATAGCATCCCAAGCTATTCCGATAATTCTTTATTTAGTAACATGACAAAACCGAATAGTCAACGCCAGCAAGCGGGATGTTTTTTTACATCCGAGACTCTATCCGGTTGCCGGTATCTTCATCATAGATGGGCAAACCCCTTGGGTTTCTGGCCAAAAGTCAGGCCCCGATCGATTTGGGCCAATACCTTGTCTTTGTCTCCAGGGAACTGATAGCCTTCATACTCATGGCTAAAGACCAGGTCGCCGTTGGGGGTTCGCCAGTGGTTGCCCGCATGATCAAAGCAGACCTTTGAGGTGACCTCCAGGGCTGATATCATGAGTTTGAGTTCCAGAAGTTGTTCTTTTGGGGAGAGCAGGGTTAATTTTCCTGCCCGGATCTGATCATACATAGGGGTACCGGGAATGGGTCTAAAGGGCCGGGACCGGATATATTGGGGATTGACCTCATTCAGAACCCGGGCCGTATTGAGGGCATGCTGTTCAGACATCTCTTTTCCGCCCAGGCCAGGCATCCAGTATTCTGAGACCTGGAACCCTGCTTCCATGGCTTTTTTGCCCCCGGTAATATGCCCATGGGCATTTACTCCTTTTTTGACCTGCTTGAGCAGATCATCATCCCCGGTTTCCAAGCCCAGATGGACCCGATTCAGTCCGGCTGCTTTAATAGCTTTCAGATCTTCCAGAGACCTTTGGGCTATAGTTTTTGCCCGGGCATAAGTGGTGATCCTGTTGATGGAAGGAAAGGTGGTTTTCAAATGGGTCAGGGCCTGCATCAGATCCCGGGGAGGCATGATCATGGAGTTGCCGTCCTGAATAAAGGCGGTTTTCCCGCCGGAAAGCAGCCATTGGATGAGCATGTCAGCCCCCTGATGATAGTTGAGGTCAGGGGAACGGTCAATCACGGCCAAAATGGCCTCGCGGGTAATCTGACTGTTCCGGCCCAGGCGAATCGCTTCTGATTTCAGATCATTGGTCAGAGCAGCCATAGCATTGATATCTGATTTGATCTCGTTCAGGGGCCGCATTTGGAACTTTTCTGTTTTGTACATGGAACAGAAGGTACAAAAGTTCCAGGGGCAGTTGCGGGTAAACCGGACCAGAAGAGAAGAACTTCCTCCTTCGCTGGGTGGACGGTAAACCCCTGTTTCAAAATGATAGTCATTGGTCGTCATGGCATTTCCCTTTGAATCAAATAAAGCAGATATCGTTTTCCCGCTGTTCCCGATTTGGTCTCAATAAACCATATTTTGCCTAGGAGCTGGTGAACTAGTTTTGGAGCTCATTATTTCCCGAAGGTTAAATTCAGCTTTTCTATGCTTGTTTTGGTGATGGGGGAGTTCAACTTATTTGACAATTTTACGACAGAACCATTCCATGGTCCGTCTTCTTGTATCAAATGGATCTATGAGCCCGTTGATTTAATGTATTTTCACCCGATCTCTTCGTTATACGAAAAATTTTATCCTCGGAACATCAACTATATACCTGTGGTAAAATTTTTCGTATGCCTCGATATCGAACAAAAAACCTATTAAATCAACAGACTCATCTATGCGGTTTTTTTTTAATGAAATTGTCTTTGGGGGCACCGCAGATCGGGCATACCCAATCATGCGGCACATCGTTCCAGGTTGTTCCTGGAGCTACGCCGTTATCTGGATATCCTTTAACCGAATCATAAACATAACCGCAAATTGTACAGGCCCATTTATCCATTTATTCTCTCCTTTTTCTGTCGGCGAAAGGTTGTTCCTCGCTCAAATTCTCATTTATGCCCAGTGCTATTAGACTTCCCAGACACTCTACAATATGGCTCTATATAATACTCAAAAATGGGCTTATCAGCAAAGACCATAACTTGAGCACCTCGGTTCTTTTGAACAGTAAAATCCATGTTATTGGACTACAACAATTTCAACAACTGATCTAGGAGCTTGTCCGAGAATAAGTATTTCTCGGAGTCTCGTGCCTCGCTTACCTGCACAAATCGAGGTTTTTCGTAAAAATAAGCGCAGCCATATAGTTAATATCGAAGTCTCCGCTTATCTGCGAGCATTATTTTACGAAAACAACGAAGCGCTGGGAGAAAATGCTTATTCTCGGACAGGCAGTCCTAGATTTACCAGTAAAAACATCACTGAAATAATGTTCGTTTCCGATATCTTTGGATCGGCAACCTACCAGGCTATATGATGCAGGGGATGAAAACCCTTATATTCCCTGGAAAACAAGCCGCTTAGATGGAAAAATAATTACCGGATTAATACCAACCCCTTTACCGATGGAACCTGCCCTCCCTGGGGTGCCGCAGAACAGTACAGTTTATGAGAATATTGCCATAATCATCCAATTTCTTGAAGACAGGGCGATGGGGGAGATGTATAGTCATTGAGATTATTCGAAATAAAAAATAGATTGGCGCTTACATGCTCGCAATCCAGTGTGGGATATATTTCAGCATAATTCCAACCCGCCAGGTGACTTTCCATGTCTGATTCCAAATTGATGAGCTTACCGGAGGCCATCGCCGAATTTGTTCCCCATAGCAGTACCGTGGTGATGGGTACCTGTCTTGAATCCATGATACCGTTTGCCGCCAGCCACGAGATGATCCGGCAAAAAAGAAAGGGCCTGACCTTGGTGGGCCCCATCTCAGATATCTGCTTTGATCAACTTATCGGCGCAGGCTGTGTCACCAAGATCCGCGCAGCTTGGGTGGGAAATGTCATCACCGGCTCGGGCTACAATTTTCGTCGTGCAGTGGAAGCCGGCACCGTCGACGTGGAGGACCACTCCAACTTCACCCTTTCGACGGCCTTGCGGGCCGGGGCGTCAGGGATTCCCTTTCTGCCGATGCGAACCGCCCTGGGAAGCGATCTATTCAAATCAAACCCCGGTTTGAAAACCATCACTTGTCCCTTTAGCGGAGACACTCTGGCTGCGGTGGCCGCCATCACTCCCGATGTGAGCATCATTCACGTGCAACGGGCCGATCAATTCGGCAATGCCCACCTGTGGGGTAACCTGGGAGTGACCCGTGAAGCATGTCTGGCCAGTGACAAGATTATCCTGACCGCTGAAACTATCGTGGACACTGAGTTGATCACCCGGGACCCCAATCGCGTGTTCACTCCCGGGTTTCGGGTCAATGCCGTGGTTCATGTTCCCTGGGGTGGCCATCCCTCCCCTGTACCGGGATTCTACAACCGTGACCATCAGGCCTTTCTCGACTATCGTGACGACAGCAAGACGTCCGAGCTTTTCTCACAATGGTGCATAAACTGGGTGGATGATCTCGCCGGCCACCAGGCCTACCTGGAACGGTTGGGTGAACACCGGTTGACGCAACTGCAATTGAAACACCACATTTTATCGGAGCCGGTTGACTATGGCTACTGAACCACCCGCCTACACACTTGCTGAGTTGATGGTCACCGCCGCTGCCCGAGAAATCTCCGACGGCGAGGTGGTTTTTGTGGGCATGCGGCTACCGCTGTTGGGTTTTCTGCTGGCTAAAAGCACCCACGCGCCCCAAGCTGTTGGAATCTATGAACTGGGCATCATGCGCAACACTGTGGCGCCAGAGCCCATCCTAACCATGGGCGACCTGCCCAATTTTCACCGCGCCCTGTGGCTCTCCGACATGGCGGACATGATGGGCTTGCTGCAAAAAGGCGAAGTGGATGCCAGCTTCATCGGCGGTGCCCAAGTGGACCGGTATGGAAACCTCAACACCACCTACGTTAGCCACGACCAGGCAACCGAAACCCGGATGCCGGGCAGCGGCGGCGCATGTGATCTGGCCAGCCTGGCCAAGCGGCATATCATTATCATGAAACACGAAAAACGCCGCTTTGTGCCCCGGGTGGATTACATCACCTCCCCGGGATACGGCGAAGGCCCCGGCTGGCGCCAACGGGTGGGACTGCCCCGGGGCGGCCCCGCCGCGGTCATCACCACCCTTGGGGTGCTGCGCTTTGATATCGATAGCCGAGAAATGATGCTCACTGCCCTCCATCCTGGGATTACGCTTGCTACAGTGCTGAAAAACACAGGGTGGCCCCTTCGCATCGACTCCCAGCTCACCGTCACACCGGTGCCAACCCAAGCAGAATTGCGCAAGTTGCGGGAGTTCGATCCCCAAGGGTTTTGGACCGCCGATTGATGATTCGGCAACCAAAACGTAAACAACGGGAAAGGACGGATACAGGCAGGACCATGAATATTTACAACGGACACAGCACCTGATATATCTTGGCAAAGTTTATGATTCAGAAGCTATCAGATTAAGCTTTCTTTTCGCGTCATTTCCACGGCCGGTCCACGGCCGGTCCAAGGGCAGTCATTCCCTCGCCCCTGCCAGGAGGATCTGTCCCTCAGATTCCGGGCAGGGACGGGGGAATGTGAATTCTGTTTGAAAAAATGAAATAACCGGTATATGTATTACCAGACGGTTTTATATAAATAACAAGGGGGCCAGCAGGCACACAGAGGCCGGTGTATTCCCTTATCATTGACACCACTTCAGCGACGAGTGACCATGGACTTGAAACAACTGACGTCTGACAAGGTGATGACTGCGGAATCCGCCATTTCCCGGATAAAAACCGGAGACAGAATTTTTATAGAAACCGGATGCGGTGAGCCGCAGTACCTCATCCATAGCCTGGTCAACGATAAAGATCTCCAAGATATTCTCATCTACCAGATGCTTTCCTATACCCTGTCTCTATACGTTGACGACCCATCCTTTTTCAACCGCTTTTCGCTGAAACTTTTTTTCATCAGCAGGGAAATGCGTAAGGCCGCTTTTGAGGGGAAGATCGACTATATCCCCTCCTATCTCTCCCAAATCCCAAGGCTTTTTCACAGGAAAATAATCGGTATCGACGTTGCTCTGATCCAGGTCAGTCCACCGGACAGGCACGGCTACTGCAGTCTCGGCGTCTCGGTGGACATAACCCGGGCAGGCATGGCCAACGCGACCCTGGTGATCGCCCAGGTGAACGCCAACATGCCGAAAACCCGGGGAGACAGCAACGTTCACATCAATGAAATCGACTGTTTTGTCTTCCACGACGAGCCCATCCTCGAGTATCATCCTGTGGCTCCCACGGACAACGACATAGCCAGACGGATAGGTCTCTACGTATCTCAGATCATCGATGACAACGCAACCATCCAGGTCGGCTTCGGCACGCTTCCCAACGTCATCCTGACACATCTTGCCGGCAAGAAGAATCTCGGTGTCCATACCCAGGTGATTACGGATGCTTTTCTGCCCCTGTTCAAAAACGGGGTGATCACCGGCAAGAAGAAGAACTTTATCCCCGGCCGCGTGGTCGCTTCTCTGTGCATGGGGACGCGGGAACTCTACGACTACGTCGATGACAACCCCTTGATTTATCTCAGATCCTCCGAATACGTCAACGACCCCACCGTCATAGCCCAGAACAAGAAATTGATCTCCATCAGTTCCGCCCTCGAGGTGGATCTGACCGGGCAGGTCTGTTCGGATTCGGTGGGGTACCGGTTCTACAGCGGCATTGGTGACCAGGTCGATTTCCTGCGGGGAAGCGCCATGTCGAAAGGCGGATTTTCCATCATCGCCCTTCCCTCCACAGCTCAGAATGGACAGATATCGAGAATTGTGACCCATCTGAGCGAAGGCGCCGGAGTTGCCACAACTCGGGGTGACGTCAACTTCGTGGTTACCGAGTACGGGATCGCTGAACTCCAGGGAAAAAGCATCTACCAGAGGGTCATGGAGCTTGCCCAGATAGCCCACCCCAAATTCAGGGCGCAGATTATCCAGCAAACAAAGAGCCGTCACTATATTTTCGAGGATCAGACACCTCCTCTGGAGGACGATCTGCTGTTCCTGGAAGACTACAAGACTAGCGTCTCCCTGAAGGACGGACGGCTCATGGCGGTGAGGCCACTCCTTCCCTCCGACGAACTCAGATCCAGGAACTTCTATTATTCACTAAAGGAAGAAACCATTTTTTACCGGTTTTTCTATCCGAAAAAAATCTTCGACCGCAAGGTGATTCAAGACCAATGGTCAAGTATGGATTACCGGAAACGGATAACCCTTATAGGACTCGTCATGCACGGGGGCGCCCAAGAGATCATTGCCGTGGCCTCCTACACCTGTGACGAGGAGGAGGAGGATTATGCCGAGACGGCGTTTGTCGTGAGCGAACGGTTCCAGGGAATGGGCATCGCCTCCCTGATGCTGATACAGCTGGAGACCATAGCAAGGGTGAACGGCTTCACGGGGTTCAAGGCCGTTGTCCTCAGGGACAATAGGGCGATGCTCCATGTTTTCAAGAAGCAATATCCCCTCCTGTCTAAAACCGCGGATATGGGCTCAGAGATCTGCCTCCGGATGCCGTTTCTTCATTCCTGACAGCCTAACAGTCTAACGCAGACAAGCTGCAAGTAAGTACCTTGGAGGTATCTACCTATAGCTAATTCCATTTGACTTCATACGATACTGTCAGCGGTCACCTGAAACTATCTGTTTCCTGACCATCTGAAATTGTCATTTTTTCTTCTCATTATTTTCTTCCAAAAAGAAATATAAATCCTTTTTTCTCTTCTTCCTTTTTTCTTCCAGTTTGTCCTTTAACTATCCGATTATATGTTATGGAGGATTTGATCTATGGCACACACAATCGGAAAGCGTAAATGTCGGAATTGTCTGAAACTATTCCTGCCTGATTCTCGTAACCAAACCAAGCAAAAATTCTGCAGTGAAGAAGAGTGGCGGAAAGAAAACCCCGGATACGTAAAATCCCCAAACAGTTCAGCTGGATTGATGGTCGCTTTGTGCGCGATGGGTATCTGGATCAATGCAAATATCCCGATGCATGTATCTATTTGTTTCTGATCGCGGTATCTGATGCAAGGGGACTGAGCTATTATTCTGACGACTCAGTGTGCAAGCGTTTATCCATGGACAGTAGTTGTCTTCTGTCTGAATCAAGACTTCGTCTGATTCAGCTTGGCCTGATAGCATACAAATCTCCACTGTATCAGGTGCTCGATTTGGCTCCATTTGAAAAGAAGTTCTCCAGGAACAGTCCTGATGATCACATACAGCCCTTCGGGCAGATACTCAAACAGATAATGGAGGTGACTCCATGATAAATTATGAAACATTCTGCAAAATAAAAGATCTGCATAATCGTGATGGATTAAAATGTTCTCAGATAGCAGATAAAACCGGCATGGACTCAAGGACAGTGCAGAAATGGCTGGATACGAAGAGCTTTCGTCCAAGAGCTTCTGCGCCTCAGGATACCATCATTACACCCTTTAAACCGGAAATAAACAGGATGCTGGAAAAGCATCATTATACCGCAACACAGATATTTCAACAATTGCGGGAACAGGACTATAAAGGTTCGTATACTACCATTAAAAGATTTGTTAACAAAGTACGTCCAAAGAGATCAACAGCTTATTTAAAGCTGGCTTTTGCTCCGGGAGAATGCGGACAGGTGGATTGGGGATCATTTGGCTCTATGAATGTGGAAAATACCAGAAGACGGTTGAGCTTTTTTGTCATGGTGCTGTGTTATAGCCGCTTGATGTACGTGGAGTTCACTGTTTCACAAACGATGGAACACTGGTTGAGCTGTCACCAGAATGGTTTTCAGTTCTTCGGCAGGGTTCCGGGGCGTATCATGGTGGATAACCTCAAAAGTGCGGTTTTAAAACGTATAATTGGCCAGGCCCCTGTTTTCAACCAGAAATATCTCGATTTTTCTCAACATTATGGCTTTGGGATCAGTGCCTGTAGTGTCAGAAAGGGAAACGAAAAGGGTATCGTTGAAAGCGGTGTGGGGCATTGGCCATCCTCCTTTCTGTTGGTATTGGAAAATGGCTAAAGATATCAGCAGTGGCTGAACTTGTCACACTGGCTCACCGGAAATACACGGTTTTCTTTCCTCAAGAACATCTCGGTGCGCACAGTCTCATGGATGGCAAAGAGGATAAGAGTGACCTATCCACCAGAAACAAAGGGAAAACACGATTTTGACGGGATGTCAATAACTTTTACCGGAACGTACTGGAAAAGAAAAACCCCGAAATCCTTCTCAGGACTCGGGGTATAGGAACTAACCGGCATGTACCGGATTACTTTCTGGTGGCGATGCAGGGAATTGAACCCCGGACACTACGGATATGAGCCGTATGCTCTAACCATCTGAGCTACATCGCCGATGTTGTAAGGCAAGAAAAATTACACTATAAGCATTTAGCTGTCAATAATTTTCGCCTATTGTTACAATTTTTCAGTAAACGACACAGGGGGCCTCCCAAAATAGAGAGGCCCCCTGTGTTAACTCATCTTGGCTTTCTGCCAAAAGAAACGAGGGAACGTTACATCATTCCGCCCATTCCTCCCATGCCGCCCATGCCGCCCATTCCACCACCAGGCATTGGAGGCATTCCGCCGCCAGCACTATCATCTTCCGGCTGATCTGCAATAACACACTCAGTGGTTAAAAGCATACCTGAAACAGAGGCTGCATTCTGCAGGGCATAACGAGTAACTTTGGCAGGGTCAATAACACCCGCAGCAATCAGGTCTTCATACTCTTCAGAAGCTGCATTAAAGCCGTTCGCTCCCTTCAGGGTCTTAACATGATCAACAATTACAGAACCTTCACGACCGGCATTATTTGCGATCTGGCGAATAGGCTCTTCAAGAGCACGGAGAAGAATATTTCTTCCCAGTTCCTGCTCTCCAGGAAGCTCAAGTTTCGAAAGGGCATCAAGACAGCGAATATAAGCCACACCACCACCGGCGACAACACCTTCTTCAACAGCAGCACGAGTTGAGTTCAGAGCATCTTCAACACGGGCCTTCTTCTCTTTCATCTCGACTTCTGTCGCGGCACCAACATTAATTACAGCAACACCACCGATCAGTTTGGCAAGACGCTCCTGGAGTTTCTCACGATCATAATCAGAAGATGTATCTTCTGCCTGGTTGCGGATCTGCTTGACGCGAGCTGCAAGTGCCTCTTTATCTCCGGCACCGTCTACGATAGTAGTATTATCTTTATCGGTTACAATGCGCTTACAGGTACCAAGATCATTAACGGTTACATTCTCAAGTTTGATTCCTAGATCTTCAGAAATAACCTGTCCACCGGTAAGAATAGCGATATCTTCGAGCATTGCCTTTCTACGATCACCAAAACCTGGTGCCTTTACTGCTGCAACATTCAGAGTACCGCGCAGTTTGTTAACAACCAGAGTTGCAAGTGCCTCACCATCCACATCTTCTGCGATGATAAAAAGACCTTTGCCCATCTTGGCAACAGACTCGAGGACAGGAAGAAGATCCTTCATATTGGACACTTTCTTCTCTACAAGAAGGAGGTAAGGATCTTCCATGGCTACTTCCATGCGATCGGGATCGGTAACGAAGTATGGTGAAAGGTATCCGCGATCAAACTGCATACCTTCAACTACATCAAGACTGGTGTCCATGGATTTGGCTTCCTCGACGGTGATAACACCCTCTTTACCAACTTTATCCATAGCCTCGGCAATGATATTACCAATAGTTTCATCACTGTTGGCAGAGATGGTGCCTACCTGGGCAATTTCTTTCTGCTCTTTGGTGGGAGTTGCAAGGGTTGCAATTTTTTCAATTACAACCTCAACACTTCTGTCGATTCCACGTTTGATCTCCATCGGGTTTCCGCCGGCAGCTACAAGCTTAGCACCCTCAACGTAGATAGCCTGGGCAAGGATGGTGGCAGTGGTAGTTCCGTCACCAGCAACATCAGAGGTCTTAGAGGCAACCTCTTTAACCATCTGAGCACCCATGTTCTCAAACTTATCAGAAAGTTCGATCTCTTTAGCAACAGTCACACCATCTTTGGTGATGGTGGGGGCACCGAAGGATTTGTCTATCAGTACATTACGTCCCTTAGGTCCGAGGGTTACTTTTACCGCATCAGCGAGGGTATTTATACCGGTGAGTATGGACTCACGGGCTTTTACTCCATATTTAATATCTTTTCCAGCCATTATTTAATTCTCCCTTTGTCAACAAGATCTTTTACAAGATCAAAATGAATTGTATTTTATACTTTAAATGATTTTGTTTATTCGATAATTCCAAGGATGTCATCTTCGCGCATTATGAGAAAATCTTCCCCATCAAGTTTCACGTCGGTTCCACCATATTTGGAAAAAAGTACCTTGTCACCTACCGCAACCTGAAGCGCTATTCTTTTACCGCTGTCATCAACTTTGCCAGGTCCTACTGCTGCAACCTCACCCTCAGCCGGCTTCTCTTTGGCGGAATCAGGGATAATGATGCCACCTGCTGTTTTTTCTTCTTCTGCCAACCTTTTAACCAAAAGACGATCATTCAATGGACGAATCTTCATTACTTTCTCCTACATTACAAATAGATTTATTTCTAAAAGGGCCCCGTCGATTATATATCTGGAATCCCGCATTAATTTTGCCCGTTTATCGGACAAGTATCTCAAGCTGGGCAAAACTATATGATTGGATTTTTAAAAATCAAGGGGCTGAAATTAAAAAAATTCTACAATTATATTCCCCCGGGAACAGGACTACAACACACTAAATTTACAACAATAAAACAAACTAACCACACCGAACAGTCCAATTAAATGGATCTTCCTGTTCGCCTTTCTGGATTGCCTGTAACTCCGCAAACAATTTTGCAGACAGTTTGCCTGTTTTTCCCTCGTTAATCAGATATGGTTTTTCTTTATAATAAAATTCACCGACAGGGGAGATAACTGCTGCTGTTCCTGTACCAAATACCTCCTGCAGCCGTCCCTTGTCGTTTGCCTCCAGTACCTCATCTATGGAGATCTTCCTTTCAACAACATCTACCCCCCATGAGTCGGCAAGCTTAATGACTGAGTCCCTCGTTAATCCAGCAAGAATTGACCCTCCAAGAGGCGGGGTTATCAACTCATCGTCAATTTTAAAAAAGATATTGCTGGTTCCTACCTCCTCTATATACTTATGCTCGCAACCATCCAGCCATAACACCTGGCTGCATCCATTCTTTTTTGCCAACTCAAATGCCAGAAGTGAAGCAGCATAGTTCCCGGCGGTCTTTGCTTCACCAACTCCCCCTTTTACTGCACGAACATATTCATCACTCACATAGATTTTCGTCGGGCTGAATCCCTCTTTGTAATAGGCACCGACAGGAGACATGATCATATAAAAATAGTACTCACTTGAAGGGTTGACACCTATGGCCGGCTGAACTCCAATCATGGTGGGGCGAATGTAGAGTGTGGTTCCTTCAGCCGTCGGAATCCAGTCTTTTTCAAGATAGAGAAGAGCTTTAAGGGATTTTACAACCATCTCAACAGGCAGTCTCGGCATGCACATCCTCAATGCTGACTGATTCATGCGCTCAAAATTGTCTTTGGGTCTAAAAAGAAATACCTGCCCGTCTTTTCCACGGTAAGCTTTCAAACCTTCAATAATAGCCTGCCCATAGTGAAACACCATCGCTGCAGGACTTATCTGAAAATCACCATATGGACAGATATTTGCATCATGCCAGCCTTTCTCTCTATCCCACTTCATCAGAAACATATGATCTGTGAAATGAACTCCAAACCCGAGGTTATCCTGGGATGGTTTTTCCTTTCTTTGATCCACACCCACTTTTTCTAAAGTAACCTCAAGGTCTTCCCACATTATACCTATCTCCCCACTGTCATTTATTTTTCTTTTCTAAATCCCTTAGAAGATATATACTTTTCACGGTCATTGAGACAAAAGCAGAAGTGTAATTCTGCTTAAACCGCGCAGAATACCTCAGTAGACTGAACAATTGCAACTTTAATCCATTACTTATTATCGGATGAAAATAATCAACTAACCATGCAGACCCCAAAAACCAACCCACCACCACAAAATTTCCTGTCCAACCCGGTGGGATTAAAATATTTTCTGCTGGTTTTTTTAATTTCTATCTTCTTTTTTGGCAGAATCCTCTGGCCGTTCTGGTCTATACTTGTCCTTTCTTTCCTGCTGACAAACCTTTTCAGACCTATTTACCTTTTTCTCAGCAGAAAGTTGCCGGAAACAGTCGCCTCCGTTTTCACATGTTTTCTTATAATTGCCATTGTCTTCATTCCCCTGATCTTTTTTGTTCTGGCTCTAACCGATGAAGCGCTTAATCTCTACAATTGGGGACGAGACAGCCGGGTAGGTCTGCGCCTCCAGATGTTCATCCAGGAAAGTCCTCTAATCCTGCAGCTGCAGGAGCAACTAAGGGAAGTCGGGTTTGAATTTAACCCCTCACAAGTTTCAGATTGGTTTGGTTACCTGGCCAAAAAAGGCGGTTTACTACTCTATAATCAGGCAAGCGGCTGGGCAGCTAATATCCTGCAATTCCTTTTCCTCTTTTTTATCATGATCCTGGTTATCTTTTTTCTCTTGATAGACCAGCCAAAACTCATCGATTATATGATCAAACTCTCTCCTCTTCCCGAGGATGAAAATCGTATACTCATAGAAAAGTTTCAGGAAATAGCCAACGCGATTTTAAAAGGAAACGGGATATGCGGCATTATTCAGGGGATTCTCGGCGGTGCCGCATTTTCCATTCTCGGCCTGAACTCCCCCCTTCTTTGGGGATCAATTATGGCAATCCTTGCCTTTTTGCCGATTTTCGGGGTTGGACTGGTAATGATTCCGACGTCGATAATTCTCGTATTAAGTGATCGAACAGGTGCAGGTGTATTTCTCTTTATTTTTTATCTCATCCTCTCATTCAGTATCGAATATCTTGTAAAACCAAAATTGGTGGGAACTCAGGTGGAAATGCATACCCTGCTCGTCTTCCTGTCCATTATCGGTGGATTAAGTGTCTATGGAGTCCTGGGAATCATCTATGGTCCGCTTATCATTACCGCCTTCCTCGCTCTCTCAGACATTTACCTCAAGCGGTATGACAAGCATGTGCAGCATATGTAAAACTCCAGCTACACAACAGTTTTCACCGGGTTTTTTCTATATATTCCAGACGATTTACCATCCAGAAAAATATCTTCAAGATAGGAGAGTTTTCGAGGAAGCTGAGCGGGCATCCCTCGGGCCACTAGAAAGTTTGCCGGCCTGCCCACCTGCAGCAACCCGATAGTGTCGAGCCCAAGGAGTTGTGCACCATTAGATGTGGCACATTGCACTATCTCCGGCAGAGTAAAGCCGGCCTTTTTGAAGAGTTTCATCTCTTCGACCACAGATTCCCCATGGAGTACTCCGAGGCTACCTGCATCGGTTCCGAGGGCAAGGATTACACCAAGTTCCCTCGCTAATGCCATCTGGTCAAGCTGATGTTCCAGGGTTTTGTTGATTACCTGATGGTTGACATGCCCATCTTTTGCATCGATATTTTCCATATATGCCTTCATTGTATAGGCGGTTGGAACCCAGACCACCCCTTTTTCCGCCATCAGTTGCAGATTCTCTCTGCCCATAAAGAATCCATGCTCAATGGAATGGCACCCGGCTTCAAGCGCCAACCTGACAGGAAGGTGGCCATTGGCATGTACCATAACCTTTTTCCCTTTTTTCCCTGCTGCAAGAACAAGCCGGGAAATTTCATCACGGTCAAATTGGTGATGTGTCTCTTTTGCATAGGTGTTAAGACTGTTAAGACCTGAATTGACAAGCTTCACCCAGTCAACATCCTCCAAATCTTTTTCAAAACTGGCTGCTAAAGATTCATTCTCCTCTGTGTGCCTGCCTATAAGACTGCCGTAGCGATCCTTTTGTCTCCATGCCCGTCCCGCCGATTTGATTGCCACCGGAAAGCCTTTATCTAACTCATCTCTATATCGTAAAGCAAAACCACCCCGATCGCCGCCATCTCTTACGGCAAGAACCCCATAACTCAGCATATAGTTGAGATGACGACTGATTACCGGTTTTATCTGATCATAGCCGGCAGTAAGCTGGCTCTCCCTCATGTTTGGGTCGGTAGTCCCCGACATAAAAAGATGCACATGACTGTCAACGAGGGGAGGCAGAATTGTACAGTGAGACAAATCCGTAATGCTGGAACTATCGGAATTATCTCCACCTCCATAGTTGTCTAAACCGGTGATACTGCCATTTTCGATATGCAACAACACCTTCTCCCGGACAGGCCCACCGCTCCCGTCCAACAGCCATCCGACACGAATAGAGTGCTTGGTATTCATATTTTTTTAGTCAGGTTAATTTTTGAAAGCCATCATATCCTTTAAGTAAGATGGCTAAAATTTCACATTCTTAGTATCTTAACAGAGACTGTACAACAAGTTCAATCGACATTGAATCGGAGTTAAAAAATGAAAGAAGAGTCAAAAATTATCCACCGCCTCTGGACTGTTGATGGTCATGGCAACAACTTACCCACCACCGTAAACCCCCCGGTTTACCGCGGATCAACTGTTCTCTTTGATACCTATGAAGATATGTATATGGCTGGACAGGGAAGATATGACGGGCCCACCTATGGAACCGACAGATTTCCGGTTCAAAGATGTTTGGAAGAGGCCCTGAGAGAACTCGAAGGCGGTTCTGTCACTCGGGTGTACCCCTCCGGTATCGCCGCCATCCAAAACTTTTTCTACGCATTTACCAAAAGCGGCGACCATATCCTGGTCGTCGATAATGCATACGGTCCTGGAGTACGATTTTGTAAAAAAGTTCTTGCCAAGTTTAATATTGAAACAACCTTCATTCCACCCTCAGTGGCTGAAGATATAGAACAGTATATCAAACCTAATACCGTACTGATACTGCTCGAATCCCCAGGCTCCAATACCTTTGAAATTCAGGACATACCAGTCATCACGACTATTGCTGAGAAAAACGGCATTGTAACCGCCCTGGATAACACCTGGGCCACTCCTCTGTATCTGAAACCGTTTGAACTGGGTGTTGACGTTTCTATTCAGGCAATTTCAAAATATATCTCAGGGTATTCCGATGTGCTGATGGGTGCAGTCACGGTTAACGAAAAATATGGTCACATATTGGATAACTTCCATTCTGTAACCGAGATGTACACCCCCGACAGTGACTGCTATCTGGCCTTGCGGGGCATGAAAACACTTTCCATCAGGTTAAAGCAGCATGAGCAGTCAGCAATTCAGGTAGCCTCCTGGCTGGGAGGACATGAAAAAGTCGATACTGTTATTCATCCCGCGCTGCCGAATCATCCCGAACATCACCTCTGGAAACGTGATTTCAGCGGTTCTTCCGGCCTTTTTGCTTTTACATTAAAAAAAGATTACTCCACGGAAGAACTCGCCGGATTCATAAATAAACTGAATCATTTCGGTCTCGGTTACAGCTGGGGAGGTTATAAAAGTCTTTTAACAGCAGCCAAACAGAGGCGTAACACCCCATCGAGGTTTTCGGGGAAAACAATAATCAGGCTGAATATCGGCCTTGAAGGGGTTGAAGACCTGATCCTCGACCTTGAGCAAGGAATAGAAATGCTTCCTTAACTTCCAGCCACCTCCAATTACTTTCCACCATATACTTTGAAAAGTGCCTGTGTGCCATCATCGCTGCCCCCCTGTTCGGCAAGCTTTTCATATAAGCTCTTCGCCAGATCAAGACCGGGGGTATCCAAATCCATGGATTTGGCACTTTCCGAAGCAATAATCATATCCTTGATAAAATGCTTCACATAAAAACCGGGTTCAAAATCACCTTTAATCATCCTTGGGCCCAGATTTGACAGCGACCAGCTTCCGGCAGCACCACTTTCGATGCTTTCGAGTACAGTTGCGGCATCAAGTCCTGATTGGCCGGCATAGGCAAGTGCTTCACAGACTCCCATCATCCCGGAAGCAATAGCTATTTGATTGCACATCTTGGTATGCTGCCCGCTTCCAGCAGGACCCTGATAGACGATATTTTTTCCCATCAGTTCAAAGAGCGGCAGGATAGTCTTGTAAACTTCTTTCTCTCCACCAACCATGATGGATAATTGCCCTTCCCGTGCACCAATATCGCCCCCGGACACAGGAGCATCAAGAGAGAAAACCTCTTTTTTTTGTGCCTTATCTGCAAGTGTTACTGCCAATTGCGGCTGAGAGGTGGTCATGTCGATCACATATCCGCCGGAAGAAATATTCTCTAGAATTCCTTCTTCCCCCAGGTACACCTCTTCCACATCAGATGGAAAACCGACAATGGTAAAGATAACCTGGCAGCCAGCAGCCAGGGCTGCAACACTCTCCTCCCATATCGCCCCCTCTTCAACCAGATCTTTTGCCTTTTCTTTGGTGCGGGAATAAATATGCACAGGATATTTGCTTTTCATCAGGTGGCGGGCCATACTCTTTCCCATCACGCCGGTTCCTATAAAACCGATCTTTGTGGTCTCTGCTAAAGTCATGGTTGCTCCGGTTACTTTTTTATTCGCTCTTTAACTCTTCTATCATTTTCCTGCTCTCTGCCGGTTTAAGAAAAAAATCACTGAACCGGATCATACCTGATTTATCAATAATGACCACCCAGGGTGTGCCCCGAGCCTGGTATTCGCGCATCAGCGGAGAAGGTTTTCCCTGCCAGCCATTATGACCAATGGGAATGGTGAGAGCATATTTTTCCGCAATTTCATTGAGCACCTGCCCACTGTTGATGCCAAATCCCTCAAACGTTGTCTGTATTGTTACAACAGCTACTTCCGGGTCGTCAACATAAAACGATGCAATTTCCTGCAACGCAGGAAAACCATATTTATGGCAGCCGGGTCACCATTTTTGAAAAAAAGAGAGATATACAACACGCCCTTTCAAATCCTTAACATCCAGGGATTCTTTTCCGGGAGGAAGATTTATCCATTCCGTACCTTCCCAGGATGGTGCTCTGGCCGGTTGGGCACTGAGGCCGGAGGAGAACTGAAGCAGAACTAAACTGATAAGCCCAAGAAGTAATAGGGGTAAATTAATGAGACCATGACGCATGACACTCTCCTTGAGAATAAAATGACCTGTGAACAACTACTTTGAAACGCCCTGTCTATTAAGAGTTTGTCAGGTGCTTATTTATTCCCGATTTGAAAATCCCTGCAACCAGTGCAAACAAAAAGAGCAGAACCGGGACGGCTCTGCTCTTTGAAATGGACGATATACAACTTTTTTACTTATTTTCTTTTTCTTCTTATGCGAGCACCAACAAGACCTATCAGGCCCGTCCCGAAAAGAAGCATGGTGGCGGGTTCTGGTACTGGTGCAGTTGTTCCACCATACAATGTTGCGTGTGAAAGTTCTTTGAGTTGTCCGTTACTCCCATAACCATAAAGCCATTCATATTCTAACACACCAACAGGAAGTAGATACGCTGACCAGGAGACAGACGAGATCTCTGGGTAATCCGGATCATTAATATCGTATGCCCCACCATCCTTTAGTACGACGGCAATATGATCATATTCTGACCAAATGCTGCTATTTAGCGTAAAGGAACCTTCAGTACCAGTAAAGTCTCCTGTCCACCAATCTTCATTAACCTCACCAGCATCATTTGACTTATCCAATTCTTCCCAATCATTGTATCCAAAAAACCAATTGTCATTCAAGGCATCTTCACTATCATTAGAACCACTACCATCTGTGCAATCAATACTCGGCATTACTCCAGTTCCTACCACACCGCAAGGAACTGCATGTGCAACAAGTGGTAAAACAACGCCTAATGCAATTAATACGATCAAAAGTTTAGTTTTCATTTCTTTCCTCCTTAGGAATTATTGTTTGAACTTTCCTGACCTGTAAGGAATAAAGCAACTACTATGCCACTTCTAAAATGAGCAGTTAACACACTGTTAATAAGGGTTAAATTACACCAACAAAAAGGCAATGTACTTTAAGCAAAGTCCATTTTTTCCTGATATTCGTTCTCCAAGAATAGATAATTCCGTATTTCAGGAACAAACAACCAGAAAGCACAAGCTGCGGTTCCGGAAAAAAGAAAATACGGCCTTTGAAAAAATGACCAACTCTATAGTGATGTACCGGTCGGGGCGGTAGGATTCGAGCCTACGGCCGACCAGTCAAACCAATGATATAACAACTAAAAACAATCAAGTGTAATACCGTTGTGATACGTACAGGCTTAATAATGTTCAGTCTTTTGTTTCTATCTCGTCTTGACCATGTCAACCTACCCATGCCGATAGAGTGGTGTAGCTGCTAACAGATCAGGCGTTACAATTGATAGTTCGGGAGCAAATCGGGCTTGAGTTTACTTGTTTTAGAATCTATAATTGTAATTATAGATTGACTGCTTGTACCGATTGTTTGCCGACCATTACTATGCGAGGACGCTAATCATGTCATCACAACAAGGACAATCCGTTCAATCGGCCGAAAAAAACATATCCGACAAGGTAAAAGTACTTTCCGGTGGGATTAAACTAGCAATCGAGGCTGAGGATTTCGAGGGAGCAGAGAGGCTTCGCAATAAACTTATCGAAACAGCCCCAATGGCTATTAGCGATGCGATTAAAACTGCTGAGATGATAGAAAACGGAATGTCGGCGGCTATCGATAAAGATCATCTGGCAATCTGGCCTGAACTCTATGAGCAACTCACTATAGAAGAACGGAACTGTCTTTTTCACAGCATGAAAAAGTATATTCTGCCAGAGAAAAAGATTTTGTTGAAATACGGTTCTCTCAACAATAGACTGTTTTTTATTGAGAAAGGTAGAGTTGCTATTAGTCTTCCCCAACAGGGAAATAAGCTCAAAATGTTGGCTCAACTTGGACGGGGCGATATTCTTGGGGAGTATACTTTTGCCACAATCGCCCTTTGTTCAGCTACAGCGATAACCAAAACAGAAGTGCAATTGAGATGCCTGGAGGGCATGAAAGTAGAAAGCTGGGAAGAAAAACACCCAGGTTTGCAAAGTAAAATCCTGGAATATTGTCAAAAATTTGGAAAGATAGACCATATTTTAGAAATAAAAGAGCGGGAACATCATACCCACCCACGGCACCCTGCTCAAGGGCGGGCAAAAGCGATTCTGCTAGATAAGAGCGGAAATAAAACAAAAGTATCTTTCAACGGGGAGTTAGAAGAGATTTCTCGTTCTGGTGCCTCTTTCTCGATCAAATGCAATACAAAAACTATTGTTAAACAACTGCTTAGCAGATCCTTTTCTATTGCTTTCACCTTCAGCCACAAAGGAAAAGAGATAAGCTTCGCCGCTGTAGGAAGGGTTGTTCGAGTTTCCTCCCGACTCTACAACGATTACCTTTTGCATGTAGGTTTTTATGCCACTCTTCCTGCAGAACTTGACGCAAAACTGGCACCCTGATTTTACCTTTTAGCAATAGTACCATCTACCCCCCCTCCTATTGACCCAACAGTGCACTCCGTTATCTGACTCCACCAACATACACAAATAATATCCATATTTTACCGGTACCTCCAACGCTGACGATGTAATGAACATCATGAGTTGGCCTGTTCGGAGTAAGATTCAGCCACCGACCAGAATGCTTCTTTTCTGGCACATTATTTTAGGCACGACCATTTATGAACATTTCAGGAAAAAAGTAGACTTTACACTTCTCTGGAGTGCTTGACACTACCAGTGGTTTTCTTGTATTCTTATAAAGTTGCACGTTTGATTAGGTTCTTCGTTATTGACATCAATAAACAAATAAGTCCGACCCCTTTTCCAGATCCCTTTTCCATTACGATCCCTTCTCCATTAATAATTTCAGTGAGTTTTGCACTTGTTAGTTTCTCAATATTTCTGAATTTAAGGAATCAATTATTATGACACTAAAATCTTCACTAACTACTGAAATCATCTCGCAAGCTCAATCGTATGATGGAATCCGAGCCGGAGTTGTCCATCTAAAAGACGTTTTGAAAGGTTACTCATATCAAGCTGCTCCAGATGATTCGGGAAGTCAGGGTCAATTGGACGATGGACAGATTGTTAATTGGCCAAAGGAGGCCCGAACAGTATTGATATTGGGGTTGCATCATCCAGAAAAAAACCCTCGTTTAGACTGGTTGGAACGAGGCGATACTTGGGGCAATAGACGTCTTAGGGAAATATCAAAATTACTTAAACAGTGGTTCCGAAAAGAATGCGGTTTAGATGCTCAACCTCTACCATATCATGTGGCAAAGGGTGGACTATTCCTGAAAGACGCTGCTGTTTTGTCTGGAATTGGTATCATAGGTAGGAATAATTTGTTATTACATCCGGAGTGGGGGCCAAGAATCAGACTTCGTTCTATTCTGTTGGAAGGGGATTTCCAAGCGACAAAAGTACTCAAAGGATTCTCCCCATGTGAAACTTGTGAGGGGTTTTGCCAAAAAGCCTGTCCAATGAATGCTTTTCCTCAAGAAAAATATCGCCGGCCAATATGCCGTAAGCAGATAATTGCTAACGTGGAGAATAAAGTTCCCGATGGAGAAATCGGAGAAAACAGGGAACGCAATTTGGTGATTAAATATTGCCGTGCTTGTGAATTGTCTTGTCCAGTAGGAGCTTAAACAGGAATGGGGTTGTTCCCAGATCTTGAGAAGTCGAAAGCAAATGGATACATATTTTAATAATTTACCGAACAACAAAGCGTTATATTAAAAAAGTACACTGTGAGATAAAATGAAAACAATTGGCCTTTTGGGTGGTATGAGTTGGGAAAGTACGGTTGGTTACTATCGTGCGATTAACGAGGGGGTTAAAAATACCCTTGGAGGTTTACACTCAGCGAAGATCGCTTTGTACAGTGTCGATTTCGAGCCCATAGAAAAGCTACAACATGTGGGCGATTGGGGTAGCACGGCAAGAATACTTTCAGAGGCTGCTCAAAGCGTAGAGTCTGCAGGCGCAGATTTTCTACTCATTTGTACAAACACTATGCACAAGGTCGCCCCACAAATCGAAAAATCCATCAGCATTCCCTTGCTTCATATCGCTGATGCTACGGCAGAAGTTCTCGTACATAAAGGCATCAAAACAGTTGGCTTGTTGGGCACGGCATTCACAATGGAAGAAGATTTCTATAAAGGTCGGTTAAGTGAAAACTATGGACTTAACGTCCTTGTACCGGGAAAAGATGACAGGCGGGTGGTCCACAATATTATTTACCAAGAACTTTGTTTAGGAAAAATTGAATCCAATTCAAAGGCAGAATATTTACGTATTATTGATTCTCTATCTAATCAGGGAGCTGAGGCCGTCATTCTCGGTTGCACCGAAATTGGGATGTTGGTAAATCAACGAGATACAAAAGTAAGATTGTTAGATACCACAGCAATCCATGCTGAAAAAGCAGTGGAAAATGCAATATAATCGGGTAGCTTGGGGGGCTCTGCTGCGGTACGGTGCTGCCTTTCTGCAACTTGAACTCTGCCATCAGGGTCTCTTCACCATGGACCAGTGTCTTACTCTATCCCTACCAGTGGTGTGGGGTATCCATCTTAGCAGCTTTTGTTGAACATCTTTGCCTCACCTTTTATCAGTTCCACACCTTCATTGCCGAAACGTGATGTTTTAATGCACCCACCGCACGTATTTTGCACTTAACGCCAAAAAGCACCTACAGCCAAAGCTGTAACTGCTTTATTTCATTGGTCGGGGCGGTAGGATTCGAACCTACGACCTCCTGCTCCCAAGGCAGGCGCGCTAACCAGGCTGCGCTACGCCCCGACTATAGTCAAAAAAGGCTCGATTGGATATCGAGCCTGAAATTACTGGCTCCTCGGGACGGACTCGAACCGCCGACAAGGTGGTTAACAGCCACCCGCTCTACCAACTGAGCTACCGAGGATTGGCATCATCTGCTCCGCGCATTATCTCCAACGGGGCAAAAATATTGTAGGCGGGGAATATAAACCGCACAGCGACAGGTGTCAACAGATTTTTCGGCTAAATTCCTTTTCTTTTTCTCCTGATTCCAGGGTACAACCTGACCAACCATCCAGTTCCCTGTTTATTTTTTGCCAAGCGGAAAACCTTTCAGAATATCACGCACAGAAAGATTTACGTATCCCGAAACCTGATCCTCATCCATATCCTGTAGCAGTCGCCTTGTACCAGTGCCTCTCCATAAAATTTTATGCTTTTGCGGAT
>Ga0209633_10001181_pt1 | contig 27996 bp, 27 predicted proteins | sample Cruoilmetagenom1_FD_187290 | JGI IMG/M metagenome (GOLD analysis project Ga0209633, IMG submission 187290) | Oil polluted marine microbial communities from Coal Oil Point, Santa Barbara, California, USA - Sample 1 (SPAdes) (version 2) | ecosystem: Environmental > Aquatic > Marine > Oil seeps ...
CTTTGTTAGCTAATGCAATTCTTTTCCCACGTTTAATACTTTCTATTGTTGGTTCCAAACCGGCAAAACCAACCAAGGCAGAAACTAAAATATCATAATCGCCATTTTTTGTAACTTCAATTAGTCCTTGTTCTCCTCCGAGAACTTGACACTTTCCGTTTAGCTTTTTTTTAACATCATTATACTTGGCTTCATTTCTAACTACAACAAATTTTGGATTAAATTCAGCTACCTGTTGTTCTAACAATTCTATGTTGGAATTTGCTGTTAATGCAAAAACTTCAAATTTATTTTTGAAGTTTCTAATAACATCAAGAGTGCTAACACCAATTGAGCCTGTTGATCCGAGCAATAGAATTTTTTTCATGAATAAGTTTTTAGTATGATTTAGATTTTTAATACATCATTGAAATATAGCAAAAGTAGATTAAAAACGCCTAAATCAACTAGCTATAAAACCTATGGGTTATAGCAAAAATGAAGTTCACTAGAACAATAATATTAATTACCATGTTGGCTTTATAAAATTTGCTAAGTTGTTTATCAACACCATTATCTTCTGTACTACTCATTCTAGCTTTAATTTCTTGTGATGTCGGAATTATAGTAACAAAAGTAGTAATTAGGATAATAACAAATAAAATTTGCTTGGTTGCCAACCAATGATTGTTTGTCATATCAAAGTAACCAAAACCATTGTTTTGCCAAACCAGCAACACACCTGTAATTGCAATTCCAATAGCTCCAACAATTCCAAAAAGATTTGAAAATTTGAGATACAACAAGATTGCTTGGTTTTTTAATTCAACATTAGAAGCGTTGGTAATTTGAGATTTTAGAATTCGCTCTGCGACAAAATAAATAAGCCACAAACCAGCAAAAACTATGTGAAATGTTAACAGTGATGGATAATATTCCATTTGTATTTCCTTTCTATTATATATTGTAATTGAATAAATTAATGCTAAAAATCATTTCTGTAAACTAAAAACAATAAGCTTTTATAAACAAGTTTTTATTGAGTTATATTCAGAAGCAAATCTTGCCATAAGTTCAGAAACTTTTGGTATATCATTTATCAAACCACTACTTTGACTTGCCTCTATCATTCCTTCTTCTAAGTTACCTTCAAAAATTCCTTTTCTCTCGCGTTTTGTATTTACAAATTCTTTGAGTTCCTCTAAGTTCTCACAGCTTAATTCTCGTTTAAAAACTTCCTCACTAAAAGTATTTTTTACTACTCTCGTCATTCCTAATTTTTTTAATATTAAATGAGTGTCTTTGTCTTTAGCCTCAACGACGGCATTTTTATAATTAGGGTGTGCCGAGGATTCTTGTGTAACAGCAAATCGGGTGCCTATTTGAACACCTTCAGCCCCAAGAGACAATGCTGCTAAAATTCCTCTTCCATCACTTATTCCGCCTGCAGCAATAACTGGAATTTTTACTTGATCAACAATTTGTGGAATTAAACTGAATGTTGTTATTTCATCTAATCCATTATGTCCGCCGGCTTCAACACCTTCAGCAACAACTGCATCACACCCAACTTCTTCAGCTTTCAATGCAAATTTTAATGATGGAACAACATGAACTACAGTTATATTATTTTTCTTTAATAAATCAATATATTTCCCTGGATGTCCAGCAGATGTAAAAACAATTTTTATTTGCTCGTCAACAATTACATTAATTAAATCATCAGAATCTTTTCGTAACAATGGGACATTAACTCCAAATGATTTGTTGGTAGCTTTTTTACATTTAGTGATATGTTCTCTCAAAAGATCTGGCTTCATTGAACCCGAACCGATTAAGCCCAGCCCACCACTATTAGAAACTGCTGAGGCCAGCTTCCAACCGGAAACCCAAACCATTCCACCTTGGATGATTGAAATATCAATATTGAAAAGTTTTGTGATTTTATTATTCTTCATTGTTTTCTATAATGATTAAGATTTTTCATTTTTTGATAATGGAAAAGAAATTATCTACCTTTTAAAGTTAGGTTTTAAATTACTGATATAATTAGATTATTAAAAAATAAAAGGGGTCTAAATGTCCTACCTATTTACTTCGGAATCAGTTTCAGAAGGTCACCCAGATAAAGTTTCAGATGCGATTTCTGATGGAGTTCTTGATGCAATTCTTTCTCAAGATCCTAATGCACGAGTAGCTTGCGAAACTTTTGTAACAACTGGCTTGGTTTTAGTTGGGGGAGAAATTACAACCACAGCATATGTTGATATCCAAAAAATTGTAAGAGAGACAGTTAAAAATATTGGATATACAGATGCTGATTATAAATTTGATTCTGAATCTTGCTCAGTTCTAAACGCAATTCATTCACAATCACCAGATATAGCAATGGGTGTTGATACTGGTGGTGCCGGAGATCAAGGAATTATGTTTGGTTATGCTTGCGATCAAACACCTGAGCTAATGCCAATGCCAATAGTATACTCTCACAAGCTAATGAAAAAATTAGCAGATGTAAGGAAACGAAACAAAAAATTAATGCGTTACCTTAGACCAGATTCAAAATCTCAAGTTACTGTTGAATATGATGACAACCACAAACCATTAAGAGTTGATACAGTTGTGGTTTCAACACAACACGATGCTAAGGTAAGTCAGAAAAAAATTAAAGATGATATAATAAAAAATATTATTAAAAAAGTTATTCCAGCAAGATTGTTAGATAAAAACACAAAGTACCATGTAAATCCAACCGGCAGATTTGAAATAGGTGGACCTCATGGAGATAGCGGTTTAACAGGAAGAAAAATTATCGTTGATACTTATGGTGGTTGGGCACCTCATGGTGGTGGAGCTTTTTCTGGTAAAGATCCTTCAAAGGTTGATAGAAGTGCAACTTATGCCGCAAGACATATTGCAAAAAATGTTGTTGGAGCAAAACTTGCAAAAGAATGTTTGGTTCAGTTAGCTTATGCTATTGGAGTTGCAGAGCCAGTTTCTGTTTTTGTTGATACTAAAGGAACAGGTGTTATTTCCGATAATGAAATATCAAAAATGATTCAAAATGAAGTTGATTTAACTCCAAAGGGAATTATTACACGACTAAAATTAAAATCGCCAATTTATCAAAAGACCTCTTCATATGGTCATTTTGGTAGAAAAGAATTTTCATGGGAAAATTTAGACTTGGTAAAGAAATTTCAAAAATACAAACCTAAAGGAAAATAAATGAGTGAAGTAAAAAATGATGTAGAATATCTTCCATATAAAGTTAAAGATATTACTTTAGCAGATTGGGGAAGAAAAGAAATTAAATTAGCCGAAGCAGAAATGCCTGGATTGATGGCTTTAAGAGAAAAGCATGGCGAATCTAAACCTCTAAAAGGTGCTCGAATTGCTGGATGTTTACACATGACAATTCAAACAGCTGTTCTTATCGAAACACTTGTAGAACTTGGAGCTGATGTAACTTGGTCATCTTGTAATATTTTTTCAACACAAGATCACGCTGCTGCTGCTATTGCTGCTGCTGGCATCCCAGTTTATGCATGGAAAGGAATGAACGAAGAAGAATTTGATTGGTGTATTGAACAAACACTATTCTTTGGTGAAGAAAGAAAACCATTAACTTTAATTCTTGATGATGGTGGTGATTTAACAAATATGGTTCTTGATAAATTTCCCGAATTAACAAAAGACTTAAAAGGACTTTCAGAAGAAACAACTACTGGAGTTCATAGATTATATGATAGAGTTGAAAAAGGGACACTTCCAATTCCTGCAATAAATGTAAACGACTCAGTTACAAAATCTAAGTTTGACAATAAATATGGATGTCGTGAATCACTTGTTGATGCAATTCGTAGAGCAACTGATTTAATGATGGCTGGTAAAGTAGCTGTGGTAGCTGGTTATGGCGATGTTGGTAAAGGTTCCGCTCAATCATTAAGAAGTGCCGGAGTAAGGGTTTTAATCTCCGAGATAGATCCAATTTGTGCACTGCAAGCATCAATGGAAGGATTTGAAGTAAAGCAATTTTTAGATGCTGTTCCCGAAGCTGATATTGTAGTTACTGCAACAGGAAACAAAGATATTGTTACTTCTAAAGCGTTTAAGTTATTAAAAGATAAAGCTGTAGTTTGTAATATTGGTCATTTTGATAATGAAATTGATATGGCTTGGTTGAATGAAAATTATGGACACACAAAAGACACTATCAAGCCACAAGTTGATATGTATAATATTGATGGTAAAGAAATGATATTACTTGCCGAAGGTAGATTGGTAAATTTAGGCTGTGCTACCGGACATCCATCGTTTGTAATGTCTAATTCATTTACAAACCAAACTCTTGCACAATTAGAACTTTGGCTTCATCCTGAAAATTATGAAAATAAAGTTTATATGCTTCCAAAACATTTAGACGAAATGGTTGCTAGATTGCATTTAGAAAAAGTTGGTGCAAAACTAGATGTGCTTAATGAAGAACAAGCAAAGTATATTGGTGTTACAGTTGAAGGTCCGTACAAACCAGAATATTACCGTTATTAATTTAAGCAGGTAACATTGCAGTGAAATTAAACCCGTTCTTTTGAGCGGGTTTTTTTATTGACAAAATGGAATAAATACACTAATTTGTATTACGTCATGTAATACAAAAAGGAGTCTAATATGATTACGTTAAGGCTCAATGAAAAACTTGAGAATGAAATTAAAAATACTTCTAAATCATTTGGAATTACTAAATCAGAGTTTATTCGTAGAAGTATTTTAGAATATTTACAAAAAAGCAAAAAACAAACCTCGTGGGAATTAGGGAAAAATTTGTTTGGACAATATAGTTCATCAACTAAAGATTTAGCAAAAAATTCTGAAAATCTTTTTAAGTCAAAAATGAAAAAAAGCAGCGAATGAAAAAAGTGTTAGTTGATACTGGTCCGATGGTTGCTTTATTTAATGCAAATGACAATTATTACTTACAAGCAATTGAATTTATAAAATTTAACGAAGCTGAATTATATACAACAATGGCTTGCATTACGGAAACAGTATATGTATTGGATTTTAATATAAATGCCCAATTAGATTTCTTAAACTGGATTGCAAAAGGTGGTATTCAAATTATAGAGTTGGATGGTAAAAATATTTTAAGATGCTCAGAACTAATGGAAAAATATTCTGACTTACCAATGGATTTTGCTGATGCAACAATTGTAAGCACATGTGAAAAACTTGAAACAAGAGAGATTGCTACAATTGATAGTGATTTTGAAATTTATAGATATCTGAATAAACAGAAGTTTAAGAATTTGTTTTAGGTTGATTCGTAAACTAAGGTAGATCGATCAGATTATGTTTTGACAACTCAAAAGAAATTGCCTCATCAACCCTTTCTTTAATATTCTTTATTAAGTAAAATTCAAAATCCTTTTCATTAGAAATTAATTCAGCAAATCTATTCAGGAAATATGTCAACTTTATTTTTCCTGAATTATCTCTGCAAAATATATTTGCAGTAACATCTATTGCTAACTCATCAATAGTCGTATAATTCTTATTAAAAAGTTCAATTGAACTGTATTTGTGAGACAAATAAGATGCCGTAATTTTATAGGAATAAACGATTAGATATTCTAAATCCTTCTTCCTCAAACTAGAAAAAGATAATAGTCGCCAATGTGAGTAAATAGAATTTATCATATTTTTATTTCACACAGCATGAAAAGACTTTGACATAATTTTGTAAAAATTAGTTTCTTTATTTCAGCAAAGCCATCAGCTTGAAGACGATAGATATAATTTCCACTAGCCAAATTATTTGCTTCAAACAATAACTATACAAAACAGCTGATAATTGTTAGTTTCTTAATATTTTCATTTAGAAGGATTTTCTATTTTCAATGTAAAAAATTACACTCATCGGTTTTGTTAAAAACATTTTATATTTATTCGCCACATGAATAAACTGGGATTTAGAACCGATTGAACCTATATAAACAAGTCGTTTCTCTTGCACAAAAAAAACAGTTTCAAAGTGACCATTATTATCCCTGTCATACTTAGCATATTTTCCATTTGACCAAAACTCATAACCTTTCATTTTTCTTTTAGGGTCAGTATATTTGCCACCATTATATTGACTCACAAATTTACCATTCTGATACAACTTCCAACCTTTTAATGCACCCTCAACAACCTTTACTGTCAAATCATATGTAAAATTAGTTTTAGACGAAGGTGTCTCTGAAAATAAAAATGTCATTATTAGAATAATTACTAATTTATATCCAATCTTATTTTTTGTTAAAATTGATCTCATAATATTGTTCTATTATTTTTTAATACTTATAAAATTATCGCTGATGGTTAAAAAGAATTTTGTTTATATACTGTGTCGAGTCAAGCCTAAAACAACTTATAATTATTTAGCGTCACGGACATTTCTAATCTGCAAACTTAATGTACGTCGTATTTTGCGCCATTATATGTTTGATATAACGCTTGATTACAATAGTCAATAAATGCCACAACTTATGTCCATTTAGGATATAACATTCTTTGGATATGTTGCATAGAAAAAATATTAAATCTAAATTAACTTGAGATTAGTCCCAAACTAATAATTGCTACAAAAGCAATGAGCAACAGTACAAACCACCACAAAACGGCTTTAACAACACTCCGACTTGCACCTCCAAGAGCCTTTATTTCTTCATTGACTGCTTTAGTTCCAATACTGTTCTCAATATATCCCAAAAAAACATACCCAATCGCTCCCCCTATGCCACCTCCAAGCACTTCATGAGTAATAAAAAACCCAGTAATAAAACCAGAAATTGCACCAAATATTTTCGCTAATCCCTTCATTATTTTCTACCCATTAACTAAGATTATTTCACTTTCAATTAGATGACTAATTGATTTACAGCTAAACTTTTATCCATAAATTTATATTGGGCATAATTGTAATTTTTAAGACTATAGCAAAAACAAAATAAATTAAATTAACTGGTAATAAAATAATGTTTAGTATTAGTTTTAATAGCATAACTGAATCTCCATAATTAATATTTAGAATAATGTCTTTACAAAATTTCGTTCTTCCCTTTATAGGTTTCCAAACCTTAAGATGTTCTTAAATAATATTACATCAATCGTCCAGTAACTATAGAAATTAAATCAATATTTAAAAGTCCCTATTACTTTCCCATTATTATTTTTGTAAACACCTTTTGAATTTATAACTCCTATTTTTTCTCCAAACTGGTTAACCACATTGTTAGTATTTAATGGAATATGTCCAATTGGCAAACCCTCTCTATTATATATTCCTTTAGTTTCTGTCATTGTTCCAATTTCTCGTCCATCTTTATTAAATAGTTTTTGTTGCATCATAATTTTCTCATATTTTTATTGATTCTGAAAATTGATACTATATTCAAACAACACTTTATTATCTTATTTACAAATCAAAATAAGGAGTTAGTAACTTTTAGTAAATACCCGTTAATAGGTAAATTACATACCTATTAATGGTATAGTATTTTTTGTTAATTATGAATTATATTATTAGAATGCTGTGCTTTGAAAAAATCATCTTGCAAAAAGTAAACTCAAAAAAGTGGTTGTTAATACTTTATTCTTTAGAACTTACAAATCCAACCAACTCAGCAGTTGAATGAAATTTTGTTTTTTCTAGAATATGTTTGCGGTGAGAATCGACAGTATATTTGGTAATAAATAATTCATCAGCAATTTGTTTACTACTTTTTCCAGTAATGAGGTAATTTATTATTTCTATTTCTCTATCGGTAAGGTTATACTTTTCTTTAAATCTAAGGGGTAAGTTATTTACTCCGTTTTTGATTTTGGTTTCGTAATATCTATCAAGTGCTTCCCTTAACTCATCTATATCAACAGGTTTTAATAAAAAATCAAAAGCTTCGGCTCGTATGGCTTTTATTGCGTATTGGTTATAGCCAGTTACAAAAATAAATTTTGGATTTAAGTTCTGTTCACGTACTTCTTTAATAATATCAAAACCAGTTTTTCTTGGCATTTCAACATCTATAAAAACCAAGTTAGGTTTTTGTTCTACTATTGACGGAACGGCTTCTTCGGGAACATCAATTTTTACCAAGATGTTCACAAAGTCAAACTTAACAAGGAGTGATTCAAGTCTATCTAATGCTTCCGTTTCATCATCAATTAAAATGCAATTTAGTTCATTCATAATTTACTAGATTCCGGATCAAGTCCAGAATGACCTTGTTTTTTCACAGACATGATTGTCTGTGGTACATTGTATCGCAGACAATCATGTCTGCAGAAATAGAACTTATTTTAAGTTAAAAATTGGAATTTTTATTAAAACTTCTGTACCTTCCGATTCATCGTCTTTGCTTCTTAAATCTTCAAAATTGTAATTTATTTTTACTTTTTCTAATGTATAATATAAATCTAAAATCTGATTCATTATTTCCAAACCTTTTCCCGTTCCAAACGAATTTATTTCTTTGGCTTTTGTTCTTCCAATACCATTATCTTTTATTTTTATTTGGTAAGTGTTGGTATCATTTGAAACTGAAATAACTAATTTTCCTCTTTCCTTAAGGTGTTTAATTCCATGTTTAAGTGAGTTTTCAACAAATGTATGTATTAACATTTTAGGAATTTTAGTTTCGCCGTTTATATTCTCCTCTATATCAACATTAAAGTCAAACCCATCCTTAAATCTAAACTGCTCTAAAGATAGATAGTTTTCCACATATTCAATTTCATCATCAAGGGTTGTTAAAATTTGATCTGAGCTTAGAATTGTTGACCGAAGCAATTTACTGTATTTGCCAAAAACATAATTTGCTTTCTCTGTATCTTGTTTAGCAAACAGCGAGCCTATTGAATTTATAATATTCAAAGTAAAGTGAGGATCAGTTTGGTTTTTAATCGATTTAATTTGTAGTTCGGCTATTTTTTTTTCTGCTTTATATTTGTGTTCCACTCTATATTTTTCTGCTTTTTGCAGTAAAAAAACAATGATAAAAATCCCTAAATAAATTAGTGCATAAAACAAATATTGAAAATTGTAAAGCGGATTTTTGTAGTAATTATAATAATATGAATACTGATCGAACCTTAAAAATAGTTGTGGCTTTTCCTTTCCATTTAGAACTACAGAACTATAATGAAGTCCATTATTTCCAGGAACATCAATAAGAATAGGATCAGAAAAATCATTTCGTAAAATTGTTATTTTTTCTTTGCCATCGTTATGAAATACAAATTCTTCCTCGTCATCCAGATCTATATCTAACATTTGAGGTTTATTGTTATTGATTTCGAATACTTTCTGTTTTTTTATAAAATTTAAATTTTCATCTATTTCTTCAATTAATCCATTCTCTTTGAAAATAAATATATTATCATAATCGTCACCCTTATTTATTAACCTGGCAGAAGACCATTCATCAGTGTACGGAAAATTCTTCTCTTTAATCTTTTTACCCTCAAGATCATATAATGTAATTGAACATGGATGTTTTTCATTGCCGAAATAAATATTTAATGCACCTAAATAAAATTCATTATTAATCTTTATTGGTAAAACTGAAAGTGCTGAAGGGTAATAACCAATTTTAATTGGGTCAAATATAAATTGTAATTTTTTGTCTATAACTTTTAACCAAGTATGTCTGTCTGTTAAATTGGCCAATGAGTCACAATTACCAACAGCTGCCGTAGAAACTGCAAAAAATGATTTTTGGTCTTCTTCGGACTTAACAAATTTTACCTTTTCAACGACACTGCAACTCTTTGGAGATTTATAAAGAGTATCATTTGCAATGTTGTAAGAGTAAATTCTTCTTGGAGCTTTGGAAAAGCCAGCGCTAAATGCAAAAATCAACTCTTTGAAACCATCATAGTCCATATCTATTAAATTACAATACCTTAATCCACTAGTTCGTTCTCCATTTTTTGGATAAAATGGGTCAACCTCTTTATCAATAATGTACCTTTTGTTTTCCAAAGGGCTAAAACTATTGAGTAAAATCTTATTTTGATAAATTGTTAATATGTATACTTCTTTGAAACCGTCATTGTTAAAATCACCAAAAAATAAATTTGTCATTGTTAAAGTTCCTTTGAAACTCCATTGATCAACAATGACACCTTTTTCTCTAACAATAATTAAAGTTCTATTTTCAAATCCTTTTAGAATATTTATTTCCTCACTATACCCATCACTATTTAAATCACAATAATGAATTGAGTTTGATTGAATACTTTTTTCTTTTTTTAATAAATCAATTTTATATTTTGCAAAAAAAGGAGGAAGAAGAATAATTAAAACTACGGTGAGAACTAAACTTAAGAAAAGTGGATTAGTTAAAATTAAGAGTAATTTGTTTTTCATTAAAACCAATATTCTAATAAAAACCGAAAATCAATATCTTAAAAATAGCCAATTAAACTTATAAAAGTTAGACTCTTAAAGGTAAATATATTATTTATATGCAAGGTATATGTTAAAAATATTAGTAATTAACGGATAATCTCTGTTAGTATTTTTTTTGAATATAGTGTTTACAATTTATTCTTCGGAAAAGTAAGTCCTTGTATTTGTCATTTCGAAATGGGCGTGCAAGCTAACCGAAGGTAAACCTCTCTGCTATACTTGGAGTAAAAGATCTCTCACCCGCCAACAAAAAGCCGGGCAGGCAAAAAACATGTTCGAGATGACAACTTTTTTAAACCAAAAATACTATTTGTTGAGATTTTTTAAAGACTCTCTTATCAGCTCTTCAATACTTAACTTGGGATTATCTTCTAGAAGACTTCTAGTAATTCTATCAGCTGTTTTTTGATTATATCCTAGACCAATTAAAGCAGCAACGGCATCATCTTTTACAGTAAAGGTTGTTTGAGTTAAATTCGATTCAGTTGAAGTAACTTTATCAATTTTATCTCTTAATTCAATTACCATTCTTTCAGCAGTTTTTTTACCAATACCAGGAATTAGAACTAACCTTGAAACATTACCATTTGAAATAGCATCTTTAAATTCATCAGCACTTATTCCAGAAAGAATTCCAAGTGCTAATTTTGGACCAATTCCGTTTACACCAATTAATATTTCAAAAAGTTCTTTCTCTGTAAATGTATGGAAACCAAATAACACCAAGGCATCTTCTCTTACAGAGAGATATGTGTGAAGAGAAATTTGTTCTCCAACGGCGGAAATTTTATCAAACGTATTTATAGAAATATTAATTTCATAGCCAACTCCATTTACATCAAGTAAAACTTGAGTTGGTTTCTTGGTTAATACTTTTCCGGTTAAATGTCCTATCATAATTTTGTCTTTGGTATTTTAAAATCCATTCTGAGAATTAATAAATTTATCAAGGAATGATCTGTGACTCCAAAGCAGTTAATTTTTTCCCTTGTCTCCGCTCGGGATGACACTATCATCATTCACCACTGTCATGCTGAATTTATTTCAGCATCTATTTTTATACTAATTTAAGAGTATGAGATTCTGAAACAAGTTCAGAATGACACTTTATCAATAACCTCAGCAGTCCGTGACGACAAATTGAAATCCATATGATTTTATAATTTGTCATTTCTAGCATGTCTTTCTTGAAAAATCTTAGAAACATTACTCTTAAAAGATTTCTCAATCGTTAAAAAACGAACTCATTTCGAAATGACAAGGTTCTGTTTCTATTTTACCCGCAGCACTTTGTATTCTACTTTATAATTCTATCCGGATTTTTTTCTATAAACGATTTCCAATTATTTGTAGATGATGCAAACGAATTCATTTTAATTGAGTGACAAACTGCCGCTGCCAATGCATCGGTTTCATCGTATTTAATTTTTTCTTTTTTCAAACTAAGCAAATTCCTAATCATATATTCTACTTGCTCTTTTGATGCAGCTCCATTACCAACTACAGCTTTTTTTATTTCTCTAGGAGAATACTCTGCCGAAACTATATTATTATTTGCCGCGACCAACATTGCAACTCCACGTACGTATCCTATTTTCATTGCCGATTGAACATTCTTTCCATAGAAAGCTGTTTCAACACAAAACACATCCGGGTTAAATTTTTTAATTAATAAGTTAAGTTCTTGATAAATAAATTTAAGTTTATTTGGAAGGTCACTTTTGGGAGATGGTTTAATAATTCCAGATTCTTTATAAGAAATTTCTTTTTTTACTGAGTCAATTATTCCAAATCCAGTTATTATTGTGCCGGGATCAACGCCTAGAATTATCATATTTCAAAAATTATATGTCCAAAAGTGATCAGTTTATTCTTCAATAAAATCAGCATTTGTGTATAAGTTTTGCACATCATCATTGTCTTCAATAGCATCAATCATTTTTTCTAATTTTTCTGCAGCGTCTCCACTTATTTCAACTGTGTTTTTTGCAATCCATTGTAGCGAAGCATTTTCTATTTCCAAACCACCATCGACTAATGCTTTTCTCACATTTTCAAAATCCTCAATAGCTGATGTAACTTCAAAAAAATCTTCTTCCGTTTGAATATCTTCAGCTCCAGCATCCAAAACTAACTCCATAATATCATCTTCTGTTTTACCCTGGTTTGCTAAAGCAATAACACCTTTTCTATCAAACATCCATGCAACAGAACCAGTTTCTCCAAGACTTCCGCCATGTTTATTTAACGAGTGACGAACTTCTGCAACTGTTCTATTTTTATTATCCGTTACACTTTCAACTAATACCGCAACTCCTCCAGGACCATAACCTTCGTATGTTAATTCTAAATATTGAGCACCTTCAACATCTCCGGTAGCTTTTTTAATTGCACGTTCAATATTATCCATAGGCATATTAACAGATTTAGCATTATCAACAACCAATCTTAATCTTGGATTACCATCAATATCTCCACCACCTTGTCTCGCCGCAACAGTAATTTCTTTTATAAGTTTCGAAAATATTTTACCACGCTTAGCATCTATTACAGCTTTTTTTCTTTTTATTGTTGACCATTTTGAATGACCTGACATATTCTACTCCTTCAAAAAAATTCTATGGTTAGTTTTTCTTAAACAATAATTTACAAAACCTCTAAATGGTTTTCTACTTTTGTAAAGTCCTTATTTTGAAATTATTTTCATGGAAATCTTATTTCCTAAATCTTCAAAGATTTCTCAATTGCTAAAAAACAAGCTTATTTCGAAATTACAGTTTTTCTTATTCATATTTAGTAAAGATAAAAAATTTTAGATCGTTTTTACTTTAAAATCTTTAACTCTTATTTGTGGATATGTTCTACCATCTTTTACAACTTTTTCAATAGTGAAAACAATATCAACAAGATCCTTAAATTTATCAACATCGGAAACAAATTTACCTAGATTAAAACCTATCGCATCAAATGATTTATCGTCTCCATTTTGACAAAATGTGGCAACAAAGTGATTCATACCTACTATTCTTGGTGTTGAAACAACTTTAACATCTTCAGCCATAAATACTGGACGCATATTTCCAGGACCAAATGGAGCAAACTGTTCAAGTATTCTAACAAATTTTGGTGTTATTTCACACAATGATATTTTTGCATCAACTTTAATTTCTGGAATTAGCTCGCTCGTTTTCATGTTTGCTTTTAGCGATTCATTAAATCTACGTCTAAACTCATCAATGTTTTCAAGCTTTATTTCCAAACCAGCAGCGGCTTTGTGTCCACCAAACTGAATTACTAAATCTTTACATTCCTCAATGCTACCATAAATGTCAAAACCAGGAATACTTCTTGCTGATCCTTTTGCTACTCCATCAATTGTTGTAAGCATAATAGAAGGTTTGTGATATTTTTCTACCATTCTCGATGCAACAATTCCCACAACTCCCGGATGCCAAGTATCTCCATGTAAAACAATTCCAGGATTCTCATCAAAATGTTCATCATTTTTAGCTAACTCTAAAGCATGAGAGAATGTTACTTCGTCTATTTTTCTACGTTCTAAATTTTCTGTTTCCAGCACTTTTGCTAATCTAATTGCATCTTCGTCATTATCGCTGACAAAAAGATCAACGGCTCTGCTTGCTTCACCAAGTCTGCCAACTGCATTTATTCTTGGTGCAATTGTAAACACAATTTGTCCTGCCGATAAATTACCGGGCACCATTCTAGAAAGTTTAATTAAAGCTTTAATTCCTGGTCTTGGTCTTTCATTTATAGCTTCAATTCCCTTTCTAACTAATATTCTATTTTCATCAGTTAGTTGAACAATATCAGCGGTAGCAGCAAGTGCTACTAAATCTAGGTATTTGAAAACCATATCCTTTTTGCCAAACCGATAAGCAATTGCTCTAGCCAACTTAAAAGCAACACCTGCACCTGATAAATATTTAAATGGGTATTCACATCCAGGTTTTAAAGGATCTAAAATTGCATAAGCCTTTGGTAATTCTTCCTTAGGTTGGTGATGATCGCAAATAATAGTATCAAGTCCTATTGTGTTTGCATGTTCAATTTCTTCAACCGCAGTTATACCACAATCAACTGATATTATTAAGTTTGCCGATTTTTTTTTAGCCTGATCAACTCCGCCAATTGACAATCCATAACCATCTGTTAATCTATTTGGAATAAAAACAAAAACATCAGCACCTAATTCTTTTAAAAACATATACATCAAAGCAGATGAGGTTGTACCATCTACATCATAATCACCATAAACACAAATTTTTTCGTTATTTGTTATAGCGTCAATAACTCGAGCAGCAGCTTTTTCCATACCGTCCATAAGGTATGGATCGTGAATATCTTCAATTTCAGGTCTAAAATATTTTTTAGCCTCAAAAAAGTTTGTAACATCACGCTGAATAAGTAATTCGGAAAGAATTGCAGATATATTTAAACTATCGGCAAGTGCTAAAACACTGTTTCTTTCAACAGGGTCTTTTAAAATCCATTTCTTCTTTAACATTTTCTTCTTAGGTGTAGAAGAAAATTTTGTGATTCAAACCTATAAGCCGAATTTTGTAATCCTGAAAAAAATCAGGACGGCAATTATTTGTCTAGGACCTTAATTACTTAAAGCCTCAAGCGGTTTACCCGAAAGTAAAGAGGGAACATCTCTCTTATCCAAAATAAATTGGAAAAAAACTTTCTACTTAACCTTGCACCAAGTGTGGTTTACCTTGATTCCGGAAAACCGAAACTCTCTTGCGAGACCCCTAATATTACTATTAAAGCGGTAGGCTCTTACCCTACCATTTCACCCTTACCCCAACAAGTTGAGGCGGTATATTTTCTGCGGCACTTTCCGTAAACCAATCATTACAATCGGATTCCCGGGCGTTACCCGGCACTCTGTCCCTGGTGTTCGGACTTTCCTCTACTCAAGCATATTCTGCGTAAATAGCAATTGCCCAGTTTGAATCATAAGATTTTCTTCTACTTTTTTAGTTTATTTGTTTCGTTTATTTTATGGAAAGAATATACTAAAAAGTAGGATTACTTTTTGTTATTTAATTGATTGAGCCCGCAAGACTATATAAATCTAGACTATAATTAGAATTACTCGATAATTATTAAATATATTTTTATGAATGTAAAAATTTATAGCTATTTTTATATTAAACTTATTCACGTTAGTACTATTTAATTGCAAATGAAAAAAACAAATTTTGATCCAACAGTAAAATTTTTTATCAGTGTTATTGGGCTCGTAATTCTATTTAGCGTTCTAAAAGAATTACAGCACATATTTGTTCCATTGCTAATAGCTTACTTACTTGTGTTTGTTTTTGAACCATTAAATATTTTTTTAATAAAAAAGAAATTTCCTAGAGTAATTACTACTGTTATTGATTTATCAATAATTGTTGGGTTCTTTTGGGCTCTTTCTAGATTTATAATTGATTCATTTTCTAAGTTTGGAAATGAACTTCCATTGTATGAACAAAAATTAAATAAAATTGTTCAAACAACAGCAGCTTCGTTCGGTATTAACGATCCAGTTTTTGAAAACTTTAATCTGAGCCAGATACTTACAGAAATAGATTATGGAGGTCTTGCAAGTGGTTTGTTTTCTTCAACCCTCTCTTTGTTTTCAGCAGGATTTTTTGTTTTGTTCTTTTTCATTTTTGTTAGCAGTAGTCATAACCAAATTATTGCTGCAATTAAAAAACGATATATTAGAACTCAATCAAAGCTTTCATTAAAGAACATTAAAAGCTCCTTAAAAGAAAATGAAGATAAATTTGAAAAAATAAAAAAAGATAGGGAAGTTAAAATTGAAAAGACCTTTAAGGATATAACCGAACAAGTACAGCGATATCTCGCAACTAAATTTTTAATTAGCTTGATAACTGCAATGATTGTTGGGTTAATTCTTTGGATTTTTAACGTTGACTTTTTAATTGTTTGGGCAGTGTTAGCTTTCTTCTTAAACTTCATTCCAAATATTGGTTCTATTTTAGCAATTATTTTACCAACTTTGATGACCTTAATTCAACACGAATCCGTTGGTTATACAGTGTTGGTCGGAGGCATTCTTACTTTAGTTCAAAATTTAATTGGCAACATAATTGAACCAAAAATTATGGGTGATAAACTTGGTCTAAACCCTTTAGTCATTTTACTTTCATTATTGATTTGGGGTTATGTCTGGGGAATTGCTGGAATGTTTTTATCTGTCCCATTAACTGCTGTTGTTAAAATTATTATTTCAAATGCTGAATCAAGCAATCTACAGTTTATAAGCGACTTAATGGAAAATTAATTTTTTATTTTGAGCCTTTACATAAGTATTTTCCGCATGTTATAATTATAGCTCAATCATAAAATTATATAGTTTATAGTTTTAATCTTAATGATTTATAAAATCATTTCTCGAGTTAATATATAATTAAACTAATTCACAAGAAGAAAGGTAATTCAATGAAAAATAATTTTACAAACTCAATTTCTTTAATTGGACTCTTGTTTACTCTTGCTTTACAATTGGGATGTGCTTCAGATAAATTGGAAGAGCAAAATATAAAAAGTACTCTTTCTGAAGTAGTTCAAAACGAAACTCAAATTGATTCTTTTAATATAGTTTTATCAAGTGCTGGTGGAATTACAGGCTTAGGTGGTGGCTATACTTTAACATCAAATGGAATTGTTAAGCATTGGAAACAATTGTCTTTTGTTAAGGATACAGTGCTCTGGGAAAAAGAATTTGATTTATCTAAAATTTTAGATTTTAAAAATGAATTAGATACAAGTGGGATTTTGCAGAAAGACTACAGTGAAACAGGAAATATGACAACTCGTTTAAATTATAATTTACAAGACACATCTTATACTTGGACTTGGAAAGGAAAAGGAACTGGCTCAAACATTCCAATAGAAATAAATGATTGGTTTAATAACGTGTTAGTTTTTTGTACAGATAACTAGAAAAAAAATTCAAATAAATTATTGGAGAACCAAATGAATATTAAAACGATTATGCGAGTTGGAATTTTTATTTCAATGTTTACAAGTTTTTTATTTTCGCAAACCAATTTGACAAATAGCAAGTATGGTAAATTAAAAGGATGGGAAAAGAAACAGCATGTAAAACAATCTGGTGAATCATTTACAATTGCTAAAGAAGAATTAAAAAACATAAGCGAACGAATAAATATTAGAGTAAGTAAAAATCGCTTATCTAAAACTAGATCACTCCAAAAAAGTTCTTTTCTAAAAAATATTCTTGAAGATAAAAATAGAAAAAAGATAAATTTTTCAACAAATTCTGCAAAAAAAGAGGTTGGCAATAACTGGAGTGTTAATTGGAACAAACAAAACAGTACTCCAACTTTTATTTCAAATTTTGGAGATGAAAAAAGCCTTAGCAAATCAAATTTAAGTGTTTCTTCCTTTGAAAATGCCGTTTCATTTATTGAGAGAAACAATGAAGTTTTCAAACTTGACAATCCATCAGAAGAACTTGTTTTGACTGAAGAAACAGAGGATAAACTTGGCAAGAAACATCTTAGGTTTAATTTACAATATAGAGGCCTTCCTATTTGGGGAAGTGAAATTACATTGCACACTAAAGCTAATGGAAATCTCTACTCTTTAAACGCAAGGTATTCAAAAACCCCTGTTGGATTAGATGTTAGTTCAGAAAAAACAAGTAGTGCTGAAGCAATTAATATTGTAAAAGAACACCTTTCTCAAACAACAAATATGGGTGGGATAAGTAATCAATTAAAAAAAATATTAAAGTATGAGGGTCCAACAACAAAAAAATATATTTGGCTTGATGACGAACAAAATAAACATTTAGTCTGGGTTGTTCAAATAAGACCAAACATTAAAGATCACATTTTCTATTTTGTTGATATAATTTCTGGTGAAGTTTTACAACACTACAATACTACTTGCAATGATGGCCCGTTAACAACATCTGCTCTTGATTTAAAAGGAATTTCAAGAAGTATAAATGTTTATGATGTTTCTGGAAATTACTATATGATAGATGGCTCAAGAGATATGTGGCAACAAGGTCAAACAGATATTGTTAACAATCCGAAAGGTGCAATATTAACAATTGATGCAAGAGGAAATGATTTAACAAATGACACTCAACTTTTTCATGTAACTTCCACTAATAATTCTTGGAGTGATCCAACTGCTGTTTCGGCACACTATAATGGTGGTGTAACTTATGACTATTATAAAAATACTCATGGTAGAAATGCAATTGACGATAAAGGTAGTACAATACTTTCAATTATACACGCAACTGATGGTGGTCAGCCAATGGATAATGCTTACTGGAATGGAGCATTAATGGTTTACGGAGATGGTAATACTGCATTTGAACCACTTGCAGGAGCGTTAGATGTTGCTGGACATGAAATGACTCACGGCGTTATTCAACATACAGTTGCATTGGAATATAAATTTCAATCCGGTGCTTTGAATGAATCTTTTGCTGATGTTTTTGGAGCAATGGTTGACAAATCAAATTGGTTGATGGGAGAAGATGTTACAAAAACTTCATACATCGCTTCCGGTGCATTACGAGATATGGAAAATCCACATAATGGTGGAAGTAGTTTAAGTGATAACGGTTGGCAACCAGCACATATGAATGAATTTTTAAATCTTACTATTGATCAAGACAATGGCGGTGTGCATATTAATAGTGGAATTCCAAACAGAGCTTGTGCTTTAATGGGCAATGCTATTGGCAAAGATAAAACTGAAAAAATTTATTATCGTATAATGAACGCAAGGTATTTAAATAGTCAATCTCAATTTATAGATATGCGTCTTGCAGCCGTACAAGCTGCTACTGAATTATATGGCACTACAGAAGTATCTGCAGTTAAACAAGCCTTTGATGATGTGGGAATTCTTAATGGCTCAGGAACAAAACCACCTGATGATATACCTGCAGTTGATGGTGATGAATGGATAGCAGCGGTGAATGCAGAGGTTGATGATGCTAGTCTTTATTTAATACGTCCAACAATTAAAAATGATAATGATATTGTTCTTTTAACATCAACTCAAATTTTTACAGGAACGGGAAATCCAATAAGCATAACTGATGATGGATCTGTAATTTTCTTTATTGATAGCGAAAATTATATTAGAATTATTGCGTCTGATGGAACAGAAGAACAAGTTGTTAGCAATGATGCTGTTTGGAATTCTGTTTCACTTTCTCCTGATGGATCTAAGTTAGCTGCAACAACTTTACTGGAAGATGGATTAATTTATGTGTTTGATCTAGAAAATTCTGACAATAGCAAAGCTATTCAACTATACAATCCAACAACTCAAGATGGTGTAAAAGATAGTGTTGTAAAATATGCAGATGCTTTAGACTGGAATCTCTCCAGTGAATTTCTTGTTTATGATTCATTCAATATAGTTCCGCAAGCAACAGGTGCTTCCTTTGAGTATTGGACAGTAAATATTTTAGATGTAATGAATGATAAAATTTACTCATTATTTCCACCACAAGAAGATGGCATAAGTATTGGAAATCCTTCTTTTGGACAAACGAATGATAATTATTTGTTAATAGATAAAATTGATTTTAATAACGCCACTGATACAATTTTAGCTGTTAATTTATTTTCCGGAGATGTTGGTCTGATTGAAGCAAATGGTTCATCTATTGGTTTCCCAAGATATTCTCCAAATGATGAGCAAGTTGTTTTTCAAAGAATTGATGATACTGATCTATCTAATTTACGTCAAATTGATATGGCAGGAAATAAAATTAGCTCTTCTTCAGAGTCCTACTTATACGTAGCTGGTGGACAATTACCAGAATGGTTCGCAATTGGGAATAGACCCGTTAGTGTAGAAGATAAAAAAAATGAAGTTGTTTCACAATTTCAATTGCATCAAAATTATCCTAATCCATTTAATCCAACAACTACTATAAAGTATTCAATTCCTGATGTAGAGACATTACATGCAATGTCAGTTCAATTAAAGATCTACGATATGCTTGGAAAAGAAGTAGTTACTTTGGTTGATTCAAAAAGACAAAGTGGAAATTATTATGTTAATTTTAATGCAGAGAATTTAAGCTCAGGAATTTATTATTATCAATTAATTGTTAATGATTTTATTGAAACTAAAAAAATGATTGTAATAAAATAGCATATGAAACAAAAAGTTAAAATTTGTTGTATCTCTTCAATTGACGAAGCCAAACTTGCAATAAAATATGGTGCTTCGGCAATTGGATTAGTTTCAAAAATGCCAAGTGGTCCTGGAGTAATTTCAGAAGAATTAATCTCAAAAATTGCAGCTTCTGTTCCGGAAAATATTGATACATTTGTACTTACGAGCAAGCAGGATGTTGCATCGATTATTGCTCAACATAAAAAATGTAAAACTAACACAATTCAAATTGTTGATACATTAATCTCCGGATCATATACTGAATTAAAAAAGGCTTTGCCAAAAATTCAGATTGTGCAGGTTATTCATGTAGCTGATTTGAATTCTGTTGATGAAGCTATTGAAGTTTCAAAATATGTAGATTCAATTCTTTTAGATTCTGGAAATCAAAAAAATAAAATTAAAACCTTGGGTGGAACTGGCAAAACACATGATTGGAGTCTGAGTAAAAGAATAGTTGATTCTGTAAATATTCCCGTTTATCTTGCGGGCGGTTTAGGAGAAAATAATGTTCTTGATGCAATAGCAAAGGTTAATCCCTATGGCATTGATCTATGTTCGAGTGTTAGAACTAATAATCTTTTAGACGAAAATAAACTGTCAAATTTATTTCAAAAATTAGAATCAACTTTTATATAAGGTAATCTTGCAAATGGTCGGAAAGAAAACAAGGTTTTTACCAATAATAATATTTTCTATAGTATTTATATTTTCAGCATTTAACTTTAAACAGTTCAAAGAATTGAACAACAAAAACACCGTTAAGAGCGGTCTCAAGTTTGAAAAAGAAATAATGATAAAAGTACCAGAACCTTCCGGAATTACCTTTAACAAAACCAATAATAGCCTTTTAATAGTTAGCGATGAATCTAGTAGAATTTATAAATTATCTTTAGATGGAAAAATAATTGATAGTTTAGAAGTAAATGGATTCGATTTAGAAGGAATCACTTATATTAACGATTCAACTTTGGCTACAATCTTGGAGCGAGAAAGAACTGTTGTTATTCTTACAGATGAGGGAAAAGAACTTAGTAGGTTTGACATTGATTTGTACGGAAAGCCGAATAGTGGTTTAGAGGGTATTGCTTACAATTCAAAAAATAACCGTCTTTATATACTTAATGAAAAAAGTCCATGCTTGCTTTTAGTGTTAGATTTAACCGGAAATGTATTATCTAAAAAAGAATTAAAAATTGCAAAAGATCTTTCAGGTATATTTATTGATGAATCAAAAAATGAGATTTGGATTACAAGTCACGAAAGTAAATCTGTTTATCAATGTAAAGCTGACGGAACTGTAATAAATTATTACCCAATAGATATACCGCAAGTAGAAGGAATTGCAATAGATTTTAATTCAAAAAAAATATTTTTAGTTTGTGATAAAACTGAAAGCTTACTTGTCTATTCATTACCATGAAAAAAATAGTATTTACAATTATTACCGTTGTTAGTTTAGTCTTTTTGTTCTTCTTTTGGGGAGGAGGTCTATTAACTAAATATAGCATAGATAATAAAATAACTCAGCTCCGAGATTCAACAAATTTTTCTGAAAAAAATATTTTCACCTATACCGAAATTGATAGTTTACCTACTTTGCTAAGTACTTATTTTGAAACAGTTTTAATAGATAGCATTCCAAAACCAAATTTTATTACTCTTGCCCAAACTGCAAAAATTAAAACTGATGATAATTCTGAATGGATGCAATTAGATGCAAATGAATACTTTACAACAGATCAACCAAATTTTTTGTGGGATTCTAAGATGCAAAGTAGTAAGTTCTTTTGGGTTCAAACAATTGATAGCTATATTGGTGGCCAAGGAAATATGTTGATAAAACTAAATTCCAGCATAACCATTTCGGACACTTGGAGTATTGAAATGGATAAGTCCGGTTTGTTCAGATATATTTCTGAAACTGTTCTTTTTCCAACATCCTTAGTACCAAGTAAAAATTTGGAATGGAATATTTTAGATTCGAACATTGCAGAAATTAAATTTACTGATGGTAAAAATAATGTTGTTTGTAAAGTCTTTTTTGCTGAAGATGGAACGATTGAGAAAATGCAAACATTAGATAAATATAGAACAACAAATGCTGGATATATGAAAACTCTCTATACGATCTATTATTCAAACTATAAATGGCTTACACAAAATTATTTTGTACCCACACACTTTGAAGTTGAATGGAGTTTACCTGAAGGAAAATTCAAATACGGAAAATTTGATATAACGAATATTACGTATAAGTAGTTTGATAAAGCATGCTTCTTAATAAATTAGTCATTTCGAAATGAGCTCGTATTTTAAGCGATTGAGAAATCTTAGCTATTTGACATTAAAGCTTTCTCACGAAAAACATGTTAGAAATGACAAATTTTTAATTCTTAAAAATTGGGACAAAATACATTTGTCCCGATTTATTTTTCCTAATTTCTTCAAATCAATACTTTATTAAAGTCCCCTGTCTTTCTTTTGCTTCTTTATCCCACTCTTTTACGGTTGTCTTTAGTAGGTTTTGTTTATCTTCATTTAAGTATTTCATATCTAGACCGATAACTGCCTGTGCTTTAGCTTTAGTAGATATGTCAGGTAAATTTACTGGATATTTTACGCCGCGTTTAACAAGTAACAATGCTAACTCTTTTCTAGCACTTCCGGCTTTATCAATAGAGGTTCCCAATACACGCATTGCCTCTACTGGTGAATGGAAACCAAGTGCATTTGCAGCTGCAACCCAATCCCATCTCCATTGAGCATGTCTAATTAATTGTTGTATTGGTTTCATCTCAGCTTCTGTTGCTCCATTATCTAATGCAATTTTTGCTTCTAAATGTGCTGCTGCTATTTGTTTTTCGGTAATCCTTCTAAGCTCTTCAATTTTGTCTTGTCTTTCATAAACATCTTTTAGCAATGTTTCAGTTTCTTCTCTATGACATACTTGGCAAGAGTTTGCTACGTTTGCTAAAGGACTTTGAATATGGTGATCCGTAAATTTTACGCCACCTTCACTTTTATAAGGCATGTGGCAATCAGCACATGAAACACCTCTTTTTGCATGAACGCCAGTCATAAATAATTCATAGTCCGGATGTTGAGCTTTAAGCATAGGGGTTTTGCTCAACTTATGTGTCCAATCTTTAAATTCAGATTCATCATAATATTCTTCCATATCATCAGCACTAAATCCTTTATCCCAAGGAAACGTTAAATATGGAACTCCATCATGACCTTTTTTATCAAAGTAATACTCAACATGACATTGGGCACAAACTAAAGATCTCATTTCTTGCCGACTAAAATCTTCCATATTTTTACCTTGTCTTTCAAAGGCTTCAACAAGTGCTGGACGTGAAATTTTTAGTGCCATAGTTTTGTTATCATGACAATCTCCACATCCAATAGGGTTTACAATATCATGACCTTTCGCTTTCCATTTACCTTCATAAAATTCTGATATTCCCATTTTTTCCATAACTCTTGGAACGTCAGGACTTTTACATGTCCAACAAGTTGCTGGCATTGGACTAACTTCGTTTCCACCAGTTCGCAAAGTATTTCTAATATCTTCTATTGCATAACCATGTCCTCTACCTTGATTATAGTCTTTTGAAAATCCATATCCTGCCCACATCACAACAAGTTCTGGATATTTTTCAAGATAATCAACCATTACAGAACCACCGTGTTTACTAGCAAAATCAGTATTTAAAGTTTTTCTATACGATTCATATTCTCTTGGAAAATTTTCTCCCCAAACTTCGTTTCGTGCTTCATCATCAGGTATTGGTCTAACCATTTGTAGCGTTGAAAATGCTTCATTTTTTCTTTCAAAAATTGAAGTAGCAAAAAGAGCTATTAAAACAACAAAGACTATTGTTGCTAAAAATAACAGCCATCCCAGAAGCGGTCTTTTTTGAATGCTTTCGTTAATTGAACCCATTATAGTTTCCCTAATTAATTATATTTTTTAGTTATTGATTTCTTGTTTTATCCAAGCTGGTATTACAGGTTTTAATTCTGGTCTAATAATATTAGGTGATGAAGACAAACTATGAACTTTTCCATGAGGAGTTTCACGATGACAACTCCAACAAACTCTTTCTTCATCTTGATAAATACTTTTAGCTCCCATAGATCTTAAGGAAATAGGATGCAAATAATTTGAATGACATCTAATACAATTTTCTTGAACCACATTTCTTCCAGCATCTTTAATTCTTATAACTTGCGGTTCCATTCTAAAGGTAAACATTGAAGCATGTCGTAAACCATCACTAGCTTTAAAAAAATATTTACGAAAAATATTATCTTGTGGAACATGACAATCATTACAACTTGCAACTCTGCCATGGCTTCCTTTTTCCCACGAAGCGTATTCTGGATACATAACATGGCAATTAACACATGTTTTTGGGTCATCAGATAAATATGAAGTCGCATTAGAAATATTTAATATGTAAATGAACAAACCAACTATTATTCCTGTAACAATTATTACAGGAAATCTCCATTCAGGTGGAGGCGAAATCCCCTCAATTAGATTTTGTTTTTTGTTTTCCATATGTATTCACTTGTTGATTTGTTGCTAAGTTCTGCGGTTTGTTTTGAGTCTAATACGTTAAACAGAGAGAATCATCTGCTTTGAAAAGATAAACAAAACACAATAGCTTTACAATTATAAAATTCTTTTACAGTGTAAAGCATTTAGGTTTTTATCTATAATTTTTGAAATCAGATAAATTAGTTATGTAGGTAAAGGAGGGTTATTAGATATTTAAAATAACCTTTGGAATTAGAACTTATAGCTGGCAGACAGATTTTAATAAAAAACGTTTTAAAACTTATTTATTATAAACTGTGAATTTTTTTAATAGTAGCTTCTTTAAAATTTTCTAAGGTTTCTTTGTTTAACATGTTAAAAGTTTTTTCTCTAATTTGACCCCATGTTTCGTGAACAGGGCATGGATTTTCATTACCACAATTAGGAAAACCAAGAACACAAGTTTTAAAAACGTTTAAACCATCAATTGCTTCAACTATTTCTATAAGTTTAATATTACTGGGTTTCCTCGATAAATAGAAACCTCCATTCTTTCCTTTTTTGGAACCAACAATTCCACTTGGAGTTAATGTCTGTAGCATTTTAGAAACAAATTCTTTGGGAACCTTTAATTCTTTTGATATTTCGGTGGAGTTAAAAATTACTTTTTCTTTCTTTATTGATAAAAAAAGAACTGCTTGAATTGCCAATTCACATTTTTTAGAGAACATTACTGTCATATCGGATAACCGTTTCTGATTATTAAAAGAAGAACTATTAAAATTACATTAAAATTTGAACAATAAAAAGTCAGCTTAAATTACCGACTATATTAGAATAGTCTTTTGTTTTAGGTTGGACGAAATTATTTCGGTTTTGTTCCTTCCTTTCCTTCTGTGATATTACTGTAATATCTTATTGTAGGGTAAGCAAAATCTATGTTTTCATATTTAGCAAACTGATCTAGCACTTCTTCCCAAATTAATTCTTCTGTCATTCTCCTTCTTCTAACGTGAGCTAAATATCTGATTGTAAGCAACACTCCACTATCTTTAACAGTTGTATAAACAATTGGAGTTAATGTTTTATAAAAAATTAAAAACGTTTTTGCCGCTTCTTTAATTTGAACTTCTGCCTCTTTACTTAAATTCATTGCATGTTTATTTACTGCCTGCAATAAAATTTCTTTTGCATTTTTCCAATCGCTTTCAAATGTTAACAAAACTGGAATTTCATGCCAAATATACTCGAACCCTGCAGTATAATTTGCCTGGTGCATTTTAAAAACTTTACCATTTGGAATATGAATTATTCTGCCTGTACTTTGGTCGGCATCAACCCAATTGCCAATCTCAATAACAGAAAACTGAAAAACTCTTTGATCTATTACATCACCAACAATGTTATCAATTTCAATTCTATCGCCCAAGTTAAATGGTTTTCTGAACAGAATAAAAATCCACCCGGCTAAATTTACAAGAAGATCTTGAAGAGCAATTGCGAGTCCCGCAGAAAGCAAACCAAAGTATGTTCCAATAGAATCAAATGCACCAAACCACGTTCTGGCTAAAAATATTATTGTAAAAAAAACAATTATATATTTAACTGTTTTCTTCCATTGAAACCTAACCTTAAGATCGTCAAACTTATTTACAAAAAAACGAATTACTGTTTTTTGAAGTAACCAGGAAATAAGTATGATAATAAAGGTAAAAAATAATTTGTTTTGTAAACTGGCAGCAATTCCAAAATACTTTTCAATTAATTCGGTTATCATTTTAAATTCTCTATTAAATATTTAAACTAGAATTTAACAAAAAACAAATTAAGGAATTACAAATACTAAGATTTTGGTTGGCGTCGGTTTAGTTGTTTTATTAATAATTTAAAAAAAAGGCCTTCAAGTTGAATGCCTTTTGAATAAATCTAATATTAGAAATTTGTATCAAACGGATTATCATTATAAATCCATTCTAATTCAGCTCGTGCTGGATTTTCTAAAATTCTTACAACTTTAATCTTAGAAAAGTGTCCATCACTATCATAAGCAAACACATAATTGTCTGTATCCGCAGGGAAACTTGATCTCCAAGTTGGATCTTCTAATGGAGAATTTTCACCATCATTAATGTCATTAGATTTTGCAACTTTAAAAACTGTATGCCTAAACATTCCGTTTGTTCCATTAGGGGTTTTAATTTCATATCCACCAAATCCACTTGGTGTAAAGAATAAATCAACTAATTTACTTTGACTACTAGTTGCATCAACACTTAACAAATTTCCGGTTTCTAAACTAAGTCCACTAGGCTCATTATCTGCAGAATTAGTTGTATCATATAAAACTTTGCCAGAATAAACTGTTACAAAAAGAGGTTTAAGATTTACCTCTAACTCAATATCTCTTGCATTTAATATTTCTGTTTGAAAAGTTGTATCTCTATAATTATCATATCTTAGAGTTACTAAATATTTTGCATCTGCCTTTGCATAAAACATTGGAGTTTTATCGCCGGTATTTTCACCATCAATATAAATTTTTGCACCTTCCGGATCTGACTTAATATCTAAAACTCCATACTTATACATTTGTATATCTGTGATTGATGATTCTCTTCCAATAGTTACTGTATCAACAAAATTAAAATCAGCATAACCAGCTTTTTTTAATGTCCCATGATGAATTCCCGCAACAACTTCAACCTCTGCAGGCGTAAATTTTCCAGAGTTCTTTCCATCTATATAAATAGCTGCCAATTCTGGAAAATTTACGCCT
>Ga0209633_10001182_pt1 | contig 27989 bp, 31 predicted proteins | sample Cruoilmetagenom1_FD_187290 | JGI IMG/M metagenome (GOLD analysis project Ga0209633, IMG submission 187290) | Oil polluted marine microbial communities from Coal Oil Point, Santa Barbara, California, USA - Sample 1 (SPAdes) (version 2) | ecosystem: Environmental > Aquatic > Marine > Oil seeps ...
TATTTTAACAATATATTCTCAGCATTGGTCGCATATAATTTTAAGGATAAAAAACCATCGCTGAAAAACAAATTTGTTGATACTAATCAACTATATTTACCTTTGTAGTTATATCGAACTCACGTTATTTAATCTGTATTTTCTTCATCATCATCTTTCTTTTTGGCCATCTTATTCCAAATTTTAACTTCATCATCTTTTGTAATACCACTTACTATTTCAACATTAATACCATCTGAAATACCAATTTCAATATCTTTTCGTTCAAATTTATCCTCACCTGTTTTTATCTCTACATAAGGCTTTTCCGTTTTTTTATCAAACTGTAATAAGGCCTCTCTCAAAGAAAGCACACTGTCTTTTTGCTCTAACACAATTTCTGCATTAGCACTATAACCCGCTCTTAAAAAATAGTTTTCATCTAAAGTAACATCAGCTTTAATGGTAAATTGAACCGCACCACTTTCTTCAGTACCTTTAGGGGCGATAAAGTTTAATTTTGCGGGAAATTTCTTATCATCAACGGCTCCTAATATTATTTCTAAATCAATATCTTTTTCTATTTTACCAACTTCAGCTTCATCTACCTTGCCTTCAAAAATCATTTTAGACATATCTGCAATTGATGCTATTGTGGTACCTGCATTAAAATTATTACTTTCTATAACCTGATCACCTTCTTTAACAGGTATTTCTAGAATAGTACCTGATATTTGAGCTCTAATATTAGTATTTGCAGATCCGCCAGATCCCGAAGAACCACTTCTTATAATTTGATAGTCATTTTGAGCATTTTGTAAATCTTGTTTCGCTTGACTATAAGACAGTTCAACATTTTCAAATTCAGCACGAGAAATAACACCTTTATCATATAAAGTCTTATTTCTATCGTAAGAAATTTTAGCATTATTTAATTGAATTTGTATGCTATTCACTCTACCTCTAGCACTACTTAAAGATTGTTCATTAGGCACAACTCTTACTTTGGCTATAAGATCACCTTTTTTAACTTTAGCACCTTCAATTAGAAATATTCTATCGATAATTCCTGAAATTTGAGGCTTAATTTCAATTTCCTCTAAAGGGGTAACTTTACCAGTTGCCACCGTTTTTTTAACAATATTTGTTTTAAATGGTTTTTCAGTTTCATATTCAACAGCAGATTTACTATTCATTTTACCGAACCATACCAATATTGCTATAAATGCAATTCCGATGATAGAAAATATTATTGTTTTTTTCATTCTACTAAATTTTCAGTTGATTAATTTGTTAATATTTGTGTTGATTAATTTGATACTTTTCTATATTTTTTTAAACCATTCAGCTTCAAATGCCCTGTATTAAAGTCCCTTTATTCATCCCTTAAAGCCTCAATTGGCCTAATGCTTACCGCTCTTTGTGCGGGAATCATGCCGATGAGTGAACCAAAAGTCACCAATGCAAATACAGCTCCAATGGCAATAGGGATATTTACAGTGGGGTTTACAAACGGAAAACCATCTCCCCCCGCCAAAGTACTATTAATGATAATTAATACCAATCCACCAAAAATAATTCCTAAAATTCCCGCTACTAATGTTAAAAAAACCGATTCTAATACTATTTGACCTTTAATATTACTAGGTGTTGCACCCAAGGCTCTTCTTATACCAATTTCATTGGTGCGTTCTTTAACGGTAATCAATAAAATACTACCAATGGCTATTACCCCTGCTATTAAAGTTGAAATACCTACAAACCAAGTCAAAAATTTAATTCCCTTTACAAAACCTGTTATTTTAGCAAACATTTCACCAAAATTAAATGATCCAAAGGCCCGTTCATCTTCTTGATGTACATTATGTCTTCGTCTAAGAATTGTTTTAACATCTTTCTCAACTTTTAGTATATCCGCCTCTTTGTGAGCAGCTATTACCATCCATCCAATATTATCTCCGGTATTATTTATTTTTCTAAAGGTTGAAAAAGGAATATAAATAGAATCATCACCTTCAAAGCTATTTCCATTATCCTTATATGTGCCAACAATTTGAAAAAAGCTACCATTAATTTCCAGATAATCTCCTACAGGTTTTTCATCAATTTCAAATAATTCATCCACAACTTTTTCACCTATAATACAGATCTTTTTTTCATTATCAATATCATTTACATTGATAAATCTTCCAGCTAATATTTTAACTTTATTTACATTATCTAAAGTTGGATAATCACCAAAAAGTTTGTAGGTTTTTGAATTTGTTTTTCGTTTAACTTTAGCAGGTGGCCCTCCAAATACACCTTGAACATCTCTAGGTACTACAAAGGCTATTTCAGGCACCTGTTTATTAATGGCTTCAACATCTTGTCTTTTTAACCTTAATTGTCGTCCTCTTTGAAATCCTTTATTCGGCATACTAGTACTCTGTGCCCATAAAAAAATACTATTGGTAGCTAAATTCTTAAACTCTTTATCAAATCCATTCTCCATACCTCTAGCTGCTCCTAGTAATGTTATAAAGAGAAATATGCCCCATAAAACACCAATAATAGTAATAGCAGTTCTTAATTTACTCTTCTTTATCGATCCAAAAATTTCCTGCCAAACATCACTATCAAAAATAAACTTCATTTGTTGTTTTTTTATAGTATTATTTAATCATCGCTTAATGCAACAATTGGTTTTATTTTAGCCGCTCTTCTTGCTGGAATATATCCGGCTATAGCACCAACCAAAATCAAAATAACAGTTGCCCAAATTATAGTACTTCTATTTACTTCGGGATTGGTAATAAAATAATCTTCTAAACTGCTACCTATTCCATTTAGTGTAAAAATGGCAATCAATATTCCTAAATATCCTGCAATTGCTGTTATAAATATTGATTCTTGTAAAATTAAGCCCACAATTGATCTTGGAGTAGCTCCTAATGCTTTTCTAATACCTAACTCCTTAGTACGTTCTTTTACTACAAATACCATAATATTACCTATAGCTATGGCACCGGCGAATAACGTACCCACACCAATCCATAACACAATCATTTGCAATACATTAGCCAATTGCATATTGCGTTGATAATTTTCAAATACAGAACGTACAAATATGGCACTTCTATCATCCTTAGCAACAAAATGCTTCTTTTTTAGAATCTTTTTAATATCAGAAACCATTTCCTTTGCTCCTGATTCTCCAATACTTTTATTGAAAGTTAAAACTATTTCATCAATGTCTTGTGTATTCTTATAAATCAATTGAATGGATGAAACGGGTGCATAAATATTACGTTCTTCATTATCACCTCCTGCATCACTAAAAACACCCACTACTTTATAGGCTAAACCATCTAATTCAATAAACTTACCTAAGGCTAATTCCGTTTTAAATAAATCTTGCTCAACCAATCTACCTATAACAACTACTCTGGTTTTATTTTTTATATCATTTTCATCAATAAATTTGCCTCCATCAATGATGGTTTTTTCTAAAAATTGATGTTGAGGATGAACAGCTCTTATAGTGTAAGCACCAGATTCTTTCTTGTATCTGGCCTGTACTCCTTTATAAACTCTAGCCGAAAAATATTCAATTTTATTTCCTAATTCTTTTTTTAATAAATCTAAGTCTTCATTTTCAAATTGAATTCTTCTACCTTCTTTAAATCCTTTATAAGCCTTAGAAGTATTTCCTGCTCTTATAAAAATGGTATTTGTGGCATCATCAGAAAAGAATTTATTAAATGTATTCTTCAAACCGTTACCCATACCAAATAATACGGTAAAAATAAAAATACCTAATGCAACCGTAAATGCACCCAAAAAAGTACGTAACTTATTTTTATTAATAGATTGAAAAATTTCTCGCCAACGATCTAAATCAAACATAATTAGACATTAATGTTTTTTTTAACTTTTTCATCACTAATAATTACACCATCTCTCAAACGGACTATTCTATCCGTATCATTTGCAATTTCCTCTTCATGTGTAATTACAAAAACGGTCATACCTTCCCGATTAATTTCTTTTAATAGTTCCATTACCGAATTAGAGGTAGTAGAGTCTAAAGCTCCGGTTGGTTCATCAGCCAACACTACCTTAGGCTGTGTAACTAAGGCCCTAGCAATAGCTACACGTTGCTTTTGACCACCAGAAAGTTCACCAGGTAAATGATTGGCCCAATCTTTAAGTTCAACTTTATCCAAATATTGCATGGCTATTTCTTGACGTTCTTTTCTACCTACACCTTTATAATAAAGAGGCAAGGCCACGTTTTCAAGAGCCGTTTTATAAGCAATTAAATTAAATGACTGAAATACAAAACCTAAAAATTTATTTCTCAATACTGCGGCTTTTTTTTCATCTAACTTTTCAATAAGCTGTCCATTTAAATAATAGGCTCCTTCATCATGAATATCTAATAAACCAACAATATTTAAAAGGGTAGACTTACCTGAACCTGATGCTCCCATAATAGAAACAAATTCGCCTTCTTTTATATGTAGATTTAATCCTTTAAGTACATGCAATGATTCTTTACCCATTGGGTAGGACTTGTGAAGGTTTTCAATTTTAATCATTTGGTTAATTTTAATACGAATTTAGGAATTGGTTTTTTTTGATTATCCTAATCTTATGTTAAAAGACAAATCAGATTTCATTTCGTAAATTGCGACATGATAAATTTAGAAAATAAATCAATTATTATGTTTGATGGTGTTTGCAATTTATGCAACAACGCTGTCCAATTTATCATTAAACGAGATACAAAACATTTTTTTCTGTTTACATCTTTACAATCTGACGCCGCTAAAGAGATTTTGTTACACTTTAAACTAAAAAATTCTAGTTTTGATTCCATTATTTTGATAGAAAATAACAAAGTATATCAAAAATCTACGGCTATAGTAAAGATTGCCAAAAATTTATCTGGAATTTGGAAATTAGGATACTCCTTTATCATCATCCCCAGTTTTATTAGAGATCTTTTTTATGATCTCATTGCTAAGCATAGATATAATTGGTTCGGAAAAAAAGATGCTTGTATGATCCCTACCCCGGCATTAAAATCTAGATTTTTGAATTGATTAAAATTAAGAAATACACTACTTTAAACTTTTTACTATAAAATCTATAGTATCATTAGTGTTTTTATTTACTACAATCGAATCTGTTATATGCAAAGCGGGCGAGGGATAATCTTGTTGTATTAAGTATTTAATTTGATCGACATATTTTAAGGATACTTTTCCAGTTAACAATGGGCTCGTATCGCTCTTGGAATTAAAATAATCTACTATTTTTTTAAATCCTGATAAGTATAAATGATCTTTAGTGAAGCCAATTCCTCTATGGATGCGTAATGTATTATATATATGCAGTTTCCTTATTTAAATCATAAGAATTGTTTTTCTATTGGTAATTCTGTCAAACTACCCCATTCTGTCCAGGAACCGTCATATATAGACAGATCTGAATATCCTACTTTTACTGCCCCCAAAGCCAAAATACACGCTGTAATTCCAGAACCACATGTAAAAGTGAATCTTTTCATTTTATGTGCCATTGGCTTATAAATAGCTGATAATTTTGCTTTATTAAGCATTTTACCATCTTTAATAATCTCTGTATAAGGTAAATTTTTTGAACGAGGTATATGTCCACTTCTCAACCCCTCTCTTGGTTCAGGCTCTAGTCCATTAAACCTGTTGGCTGAACGTGCATCAATAACACTTCTATAATTGATAGCAACATCTTTATAAACCATCATATGGTTACTAAAACTAAACCTATTAAAATTGGATATAAAGTTTCCTTTTTCTCCCTTGAATTTAGTTATTTTATAACATGGGAATTTTCGTTCTTTCCAAGCCGGTAATCCACCATCTAAAACGGCTACATTGTCATGTCTCATAGCTTTAAATAACCACCAAGCACGTGGACTTGAATAAATACCATGAGTGTCATAAACGACGATTGCACTGTCTTTATTAATGCCTAATTTTTGAGCTTCTTTTTGAAAGATTTCTGGTGTTACAACCGTATTTGGGAATGCTGCATTTTTATCTGAAAAAACATTTTTAATATCAAAAAAACGAGCCTTTTTAATCCCTGATTTTTTTGATAAATTATACTTATTTTGACCAACTTTTGGTATCGTAGCATCTAAAATTATCAAATTTGAAGCTGAAAAATTATTTCTTAACCAATTTACAGAAACCAAAGGTTTATTTATTTCAATTATATTGTTATTCATTAAAACTATCAATAATTATTCTTCTTCTACTCTCCTTTTTACTGGACTTAATATTATTTATTTGTTCTTAGGATAATCATCATCCCAGTCTTTAATATCCGGATCTCCTAATTTATCAACTGATTTAGCAACAACCATTGCAACGGTAGCGTCTCCGGTTACATTAACAATGGTTCTACACATATCTAATGGTCTATCCACCGCAAATATTAGTGCCAGTCCGGCTTCAGGTATTCCCGCTTGTGCCAAAACAATTACCAGCATTACCATTCCTGCTCCCGGTACAGCGGCACTTCCTATCGAGGCTAAGGTAGCTGTTGCAACAATACCTAATTGTGTAGCTAAATCTAAATCCATTCCAAAAGCCTGTGCAATAAAAACCGCTGCTACCGCCTGATATAAACTCGTACCGTCCATGTTAATAGTTGCCCCAATTGGCAATACAAAACTTGCTACTTCTTCTTCAACTCCAATATGTTCTGTAACTCTTTCCATAGTAACGGGTAAAGTAGCAGCACTAGAACTGGTTGAAAAAGCTAATAATTGGGCCGGAGCCATATTTTTCATAAAGAAACTTGGTTTCCTTTTGGTATAACTATACATAATAATATTATAGACTACTATCATTAAAGCCAATCCAACAATTACTGTAATTGCGTACCATCCTAATGCTTTAAACAAGTCTAAACTGGGCGATTCTACCACCAAAGCAGCTAATAGGGCAAAAACGCCATATGGTGCTGCCAACATTATAATATCTATCATTTTTAAAATAACCTCATTGAATCCGTCAAAAAACTTCTTAACTGGTTCTGAAGTCTTCTCAGGTATTAAGATCAGTCCTATACCAAAAAATATAGCAAAAAATATGACCTGCAACATACTACCATTATCACTTGCAGCCTTAAAAATATTGCTAGGCACTAGATCTTCCAAAGCTTTTAAAGGTCCACTTTCCTTTTGTTTCTTTGCTGACTCTTGATATTTTGCCGCATCGCCTCCATAATTCTCTACCATTTCAATTCTGGTTTCTTCTTTAATTGAAAACCCGGGTTTTATAATATTCACTAAAATCAATCCAATAGAGACGGCTAATAGTGTAGTTACAATATAAATAGCAATAGTTCTTCCACCCATTTTAGAAAGTTTAGATATATCTTTCAGGTCTGATACACCCTTAATCAAAGAACCTAAAATTAATGGAACAGCTATTAACTTTAAAGAGTTGATAAACATATTACCAAAGGGTTTGATCCAATCTTGTACTAATTCTCTGCCACTATCAAAATTAGTCATCAGCCATCCAACTGCAACGCCTAAAACCATTCCTAATAATATTTGCCAATGCAGTGCTAATTTTTTCATTTATTTGGGTTTAAATTTTTTTTGAAAGATAGAAAAATATGTTTGAATAAAAAATTAACTATTTTTGCTTTTCAACATTATATTGTATATTGTACTCTAATTTTTTAATTAATTAAAACAAAAAAATGGCAAATTTATTAGACTTATTAAACAGTGATTTAGGTAAAACTTTAATCAGTGGTACAAGTCAACAACTAGGACAAGACAAAAACAAAACAGCATCTGCATTGAGTGCTGCTTTACCTTTAATTTTAGGTGCAATGAAAAACAATGCTAAGACCCCTGAAGGTGCTTCCGGTTTATTAAATGCATTAGGTAATGATAAGCACAGTGGAGGTATTTTAGATAATTTAGGTAGTATTTTAGGTGGTGGTGGAATTGATGATGATGTTTTGAGTGATGGTGCCGGAATTTTAGGTCATGTATTTGGTGGTAAAGAACAAAACGTAGCTGGTGCAGTGAGTAAATCAAGTGGATTAGATATGGGCTCGGCGATGCAAATTTTAAAAGTTGCTGCACCATTTTTAATGGGTGCTTTAGGTAAACAAAAAAGAGCACAAGGTGTTACTAGCGAAAGTGGTATTGGAGATTTACTTGGAGGAATGTTAGGTGGTAATGACGGACAAGAAGAACAAAATATGGTTGAACGTCTATTAGATGCCGATGGAGATGGTAGTATTATTGATGATGTTGCAGGAATGATTTTAGGTGGTGGAAAGAAAAGTGGTGGCATAGGTAGTATCCTTGGAGGTTTATTTAAATAAGCTAACAAATTTAATTATAAAAAAGAGGTCAAGTAAATTCTACTTGACCTTTTTTTATGTTAAAAAACTAGGTTCAATTTTTCTAAATTGTACATTTGCGTTTCAACCTAAAAAATGGAAAAATTAAAAAAACGTTGGGGTCTTACTTCAAATTGGCAAATATTAGCCATACTTATAGTATTTTCTATTAACGGATCTTTTGCTGCATGGATAGCTAAACCCGCTATGGATTTTATCCAATTTCCATATGAATCTACAAATTTTTGGTTGTATTGGCCTGTAAGAATACTCTTGATATTTATAATATATCAAATAACATTACCAATTGTTGGCTTTTTATTTGGTCAGTTTAAATTCTTTTGGAATTTTGAAAAGAAAATGTTGAGAAGATTTGGTTTTAAGAAGATTTAAAAAAGGGTTACTAAAAAATAGAAACCCTTTTTTTATTTATAAATAATCTAAAAGTACATTTAGCTTAATTCTTTTTGAACCATATAATAAAATGCAGCTCTATTTTTTTGTTTGATACCTGACATTTTATCAGCTACTTTATGAATAGCAGCCATAGCCTTATCTTTATCGTCAATTCCTAATTTCTTTACAACAAAATTATTTCTTACCGTTTCTAATTCTGATGGATCTGTCCCAGACACTAAAATCGCATCTTTATTGTTTACAATTAATCTCATTCTCCCAACCAAATCGCTAAGAAGACCATCATCAATACTAGACACTCCAGAATCATTCAATTGAGATATCGCTTGGGCTTTAAGTTTAGCTAATTTCTCTGCTAATTCACTCATAATAATTTTTTTTAAGTTATTAAATTTGTTATTTAAATAATTTTTATTGCACTTTACAATAAGATCAGCAATTTAAATAAATTTAATGAAAAGCTAAAATTATATTTTCCCTTTCTTAATTATATATTTATATATCCATGTTAAGGTAAATGTTGGAATAATATCTAATCCGGGAATTATTTCTTCTAAAAAAGAAACCATACCTCCTATTTTTCCTTCTACACCTTTGAACATTTTATAAATTAATAATGCAGATACAGGTGCCCAAATAACATCACTAAATTCACCTATACCTGGGACGGCAAAAGATAGCATGCCAATGGCATCAAATAACAAACTCAAGGCCAGAAGCCCAAATTTATTGGTTTGATTGATGTTTTGTGTTTTTGGTTCAATAATTTCTGGTTCTATTGAATTCATTTCATATTTAATTTTATAGAACTATTGCAATTAAAATGCCAAAATAATTATGACAGTTTTGAGCTTATTAAATTTAAGAATTCACTTCTGGTTTCAATATTTTTAAAAGTTCCTCTAAAAGCAGAAGTTGTAGTTACTGAATTTTGTTTTTGAACACCACGCATCATCATACACATATGTGAAGCCTCTATAACAACCGCCACACCTTGAGGTCTTAAAACCGTATTAATAGTATTTACAATTTGATCTGTTAGACGTTCCTGCACTTGTAATCGTCTAGCAAAAACATCTACTACACGAGGAATTTTACTCAATCCTACTATTTTACCATTGGGGATATATGCGATATGTGCTTTACCAAAAAAAGGCAAAATATGATGCTCACATAATGAATACAATTCAATATCTTTTACAATAACCATTTCAGAATAATCTTCATCAAACAATGCTGACCTTAATATTTCTTCAGCATCCATTTCATAACCGGAAGTTAAATATTGCATCGCTTTTGAAGCTCTTTCCGGTGTTTTCAACAAACCATCTCTTTTCACATCTTCTCCTACACTTTCTATGATTGATTGGTAGTTCTGTTTAATATCTTCAGTTACTTCTATATTATATTCTTCAAATTTTTTATAAGGCATGTTTAATGTTTTTAAAATGGAAAGATATAAAAAATAAGGGATTATCTTAATATTAACCAGCGTTAGATAGATAGTTTTTTTACAACTTTAATATTTTGCTAGTTTATTAGCTAATTGCCTCTGGAAACTCAGGATTTACAAGTCAACTGATTAATTTAACCCATCACACATAAAGCATGATGCTTTAGTCTTAGGTTTAACTTCAAATTGCATAAAAAATTATCTAAACTGTAATCAAACTTTATTCGAACTCAAATATTATAATAAAGTCTTACTAAAAAGAAGATTTGCCGAAAATAATTGACGACAAATCTTCCAAACCAAAAATCAACCAAATTTTTATTCCTTTTTGAGTTTACTTTTAAATTTTTTCTTAAATTTTTCTAATTTAGGATTGATAACTGCCCTGCAATAACCCTGATTTTTATTATTGTTATAATAATCTTGATGATAATTCTCAGCAGCAAAATAATTATTTATAGGGGTAATTTCAGTTACAATCTTTGTATCAAAAATATTTTCAGTCGTAAGGTCTGCAATCATTTTTTCAGCTGCTACTTTTTGAGCATCATTATGGTAAAAAATTGCAGAACGATATTGTGTACCAACATCGGCTCCTTGTCTGTTTAAGGTTGTAGGATCATGTGTGCTAAAAAAAACTTCTAACAATTCATTATAAGTAATTTTATTTGTATCAAATGTAATCCTAATCACTTCGGCATAACCCGTTGTACCCGAAGATACTTCCTTATAAGTTGGGACTTTGCTCTTACCTCCGGCATAACCGGAATCAACCTTAGTAACGCCCTCTAATTGTTGAAAAATGGCTTCAGTACACCAAAAACATCCGTTACCAAAAGTCGCTAATTCTAATCCATCCATGGTTTGATTGTTCGTTAATAAACTTTGTGTTTCTTTATATTCTTCTGCCTTCAAATTACAAGAAAATAAAGATAAAATAAAAACAAAAAAAATACTCTTTTTTATCATTCCATAAATTTACAATATAAGACGACCTAAGTGTAAATAAATTACAGACTTAAGAAAACTTTAACATTAAATAAAATTTATTCAAAAATGATATTTTCAGATTTTATTCCAACTGGTAAATCGTTTATAGCACCTTCTTTTTATAAACTTTTAGACATTAACGATGAAAACTTAAATTTACCTTCCAATAAGTTTATTTGGAAATTGTACCAAACTCTCAGCTCCATTTTTACTTATACTAGCCACACCAAATAAATAATTATCAATGACAATATTTTTTAAAGTATAATCGGTTACTTTTCCTACAAAACGACTATATTGCCATTGTGGAGAAGTCGTATCTCTCCAATATATTTTATAACCCAATAAATCATTGCTAGCTACTGCATCCCATTGTAATTGTGTAGAGGGTTGTACCGCACCTCCAATTTTAACATTTTGTGGAGCAAGTGGAGCTGAGGCTAAAGAAGCTAAGGTGAGAGCGTTAACTGCAGTTAATTTAGAGGCATAGTCAAAATTAACTGATGAGATTACATCTCCATAATTGATACCATTTTCATTTCGGATATCTTGATGTTGTTCATTGTAATTTTCGTGAGTTTCCATAATACGAACGCCTGTAAAACCGGCATCATTGAACGGTCTATGGTGACCTCCTCTACCAAACCTATCTAATCTATAAATCATTATGGCATTTAAATTGGTCATATACGCTTCGGTCAATCTATCTATATAACGAGCTAATTGTCTAGAAGGGCCATCAACTTCACCTCCATAATATCTCATCGCTGTTTTTTGTTTGTCAGTAGTTTCCATTGAAATAGCTTCTGAAAAAACTCTAAAAGTACTATTGTCAATCACACCATCTATCCCTTTAATATTTCCAATCATATCATTATTGATAACTCCAATAATATTCCAACTCTGTTCTTTTGCTACTTTAGCCATATACTGACCTCCATACAATCCTTGTTCCTCACCAGATAAACCAACATAGATAATAGATATAGGAAATTTGTATTTACTTAATACACGTGCGGCTTCCATAGTACCAGCCATTCCAGAGGCATTATCATTGGCACCAGGTGAATCTGAAGTGAAATTATTAGGATCTGAAACTCGTGAATCAATATCACCCGACATAATTACATAACTATTTGGATGATCCGTACCTCGTTGAATGGCCAATACATTGACTACCCATGTATCTTTAATAATCCGCCTTTCATTCTTAGGCACTAAATTTCGTTGAAAACTTACTTCTAGACAATTATTACAATTTGAAGAAATTAAGTCAAATTCCGATTTAATCCAACGTCTTGCGGCACCAATTCCTCTAGTATCAGAAATTGTATCTGACAATGTATGGCGTGTTCCAAAGTTTACCAATACATTGATATCTTTTTCAATTCGATCTGCAGATGGAGCCACAGCTATTTCAGTCAGCATTTTAGAAATATCGTTCTGTGAGAATGAAACTGTGATAAAAAATGTAATAAAAATGGTAAGAATTGCTTTCATTTGCCTGAATTTTATTTTCAAAATTTTAAAATATTAGTTTTATCTAATATGTCAAATTTCAGAAATATTTATCTATTTTAGACATTTAAACACATCATTTTATGAAAAATTTGCCATTTTTTTTTATTTTTTTTATTTCATTTATTGGGTTTTCTCAAAATGAAAATCAACCAAATTTTTGGGACAATGTACAATTTGGCGGAGGTTTAGGTATAAGCTTTGGTTCAAATCAGACCACAATTGCTATTGCACCAAGTACTATATATAATTTTAATAAATATTTTTCGGCCGGTTTGGGTGCTAGTTATTTATACGCAAAAAATCATGATGTAAAGTCAAATGTATTTGGAGCTAGTGTAATTACTTTATTTAATCCGTTGGAGCAATTTCAACTTTCAGCCGAATTTGAGCAATTATTTGTCAATCAGAAATCAAATATCTATACATCAAGTTTTGATTATCCTGCCTTGTATATAGGAGCCGCCTATCGCATAGGCTCATTCTCAGCGGGGCTACAATATGATATATTGTATAACGATAAAAGTATTTTCGCCTCTGCTATTTCACCTATATTTAGATTTTATTTTTGAGAATACAATTATAATCAATTACTTAAACTTTAAATCACCAAGTATTACTACCAACTTTTCAATCATTAGATCAGTAATATTGATATGAAAAACCATTCTTAATTTTCCTTGACCCATTCCTGTAATTAAAACATCTTCATCTGCTAATATTTTAACAAAATTAGTATCATCAATAGTATTATTTGTATAAAATATAATAATATTAGTTTCAACTTTTTCAACTTTTTTAATATATGTTGCTTTTTCTAAAACAGCGGCTATTTTTATTGCATTGCGATGGTCTTCTTCTAAACGTTCTACGTGATAGTCTAAGGCATATAACCCTGCCGCTGCTAAATATCCAATTTGCCTCATACCGCCGCCCAGCAGCTTTCTATAACGTAAGGCTTTTTGAATATGAGCTTTCGTTCCTAGTAACAAAGAACCAACAGGACAACCCAATCCTTTTGATAGACAAATAGAAATGGTATCAAATAGGTCACCATATTGTTTGGGTGTTTCATTTTTAGCTACCAATGCATTAAATAATCTTGCACCATCTAAATGAAAGGACAGATCATTTTCTTTACAAACAGAACTTATATTTTTTATTTCATTGATATCCCAACAGGCCCCACCCGCCTTATTAGCAGTATTTTCAATAGTTATCAAGGTTGTAATTGCTTGATGAATATCTTTTCTATTACTAATATTTTCTAATACCAGTTCCGCAGTAAACATACCACGGTCTCCATCTATTAATTTACAGGACACTCCAGAATTAAATGCCGGACCACCACCCTCAAAATTATACACATGTGCCCATTTATCGCAAATAATTTGTTCACCGGGTTGGGTATGTAATTTTATAGCAACCTGGTTAGCCATAGTACCAGAAGGGAAAAACAATGCATCTTCTTTGCCAAAAAGCTTAGCAATCTTTTCTTGTAATTCATTAACCGTAGGATCTGCATTAAAAACATCATCTCCTACTTCTGCTTTACACATGGCCTCTAACATCCCTTGAGTAGGCTTGGTTACCGTATCACTTAATAGATTTATAATCATTATTTAATATTTCTTTATTAATTTTTATGGCAACAAAAACATAGGTATTGACAAAATTATGTAATAACTATGACAAATTCGATACATTTATAAATATCTAATCTTATTTTTTAGTTTATTTTTGCTCTTATATGATTACACAGGAGAATATAAAAAATATTACTGAACGCATTATAAAGTTAAAAGATTATTTAAATATTGATCAAAAGTTGATCGAAATTAGTAATGAGGAGGAAAATGCTTCCAATCCTGATTTTTGGAATGATCCAAGAGCTGCCGAGGTCTTGATGAAATCATTAAGAGCAAAGAAAAAATGGGTAGAAGGCTATGATGTTCTGAAAAACAATAATGAAGAGTTGCAAATTTTATATGATTTTTACAAAGATGGTGAAGCATCTGAAGCGGAAATTATAAAATCCTATAACGAAACTAATGATTTGCTTGAGCAATTAGAATTCAAAAACATGCTTTCCGATGAGGGTGACAATTTAAGTGCCGTATTACAAATAACAGCAGGTGCGGGTGGTACTGAGAGTTGTGATTGGGCAGCAATGCTAATGCGAATGTATTTAATGTGGAGTGAAAAACAAGGTTTTAAAGTAAAAGAACTCAACCTACAAGATGGTGATGTTGCTGGTATTAAAACGGTAACTATAGAAATTGATGGCGATTATGCATTTGGTTATTTAAAAGGTGAAAATGGTGTTCATAGATTGGTTCGTATTTCACCTTTCGATAGCAATGCTAAAAGACATACTTCATTTGCCTCGGTTTATGTATATCCTTTAGCAGATGATACTATTCAAATAGAAATCAATCCCGCTGAAATTTCTTGGGATTTTGCCAGGTCTAGTGGTGCAGGAGGGCAAAATGTTAATAAAGTAGAAACCAAAGCTATTTTAACACATCATCCAACAGGTATTGTTATTCATAATTCTGAAACACGATCTCAATTAGAAAATCGTGAAAAAGCTATGGTAATGTTAAAATCTCAGCTTTATGAAATTGAACTACAAAAACAACATGAAAAACGTGATGCGATAGAGTCCAATAAAATGAAAATTGATTTTGGTTCACAGATTAGAAACTATGTAATGCATCCTTATAAACTGGTAAAAGATGTAAGAACCGGACATGAAACCGGTAATGTAGATGCAGTAATGGATGGCGATTTAGATGGATTTATAAAATCGTATTTGATGGCAGCAGGACAAGAATAATTAATTTATTATTATGAAAAATATTAAAACAATCATATTTGATCTAGGGGGTGTATTGATAGATTGGGATCCTAGATATGTTTATCGAGAAGTTTTTAATGGTGATGAGGAAAAAGTAGCGTGGTTTTTAAATACTATATGCACTTCTGATTGGAATGTAGAGCATGATGCTGGTAGGTTATTAAAGGATGGTACCGAACTTCTGGTAAAACAGTACCCCAAATATGAGGAATGGATTAGAATATATTATGACAGATGGGCAGATATGCTCGGTGGACCAATTATAGAAAATGTAGATCTATTACATAAGTTAAAAGAGACAAGTAACCTTAGCCTATTTGCATTAACCAATTGGAGTGCTGAAACCTTCCCTGTAGCATTAGAACGTTATCATTTTTTACAACACTTTGAGGGTATTGTAGTTTCGGGTGAAGAAAAAACCAGAAAACCTTTTCCAAAAATCTATGAAATTATTTTGGATCGCTATCAAATTATTCCAGAAAACGCAGTTTTTATTGATGATAATTTTGACAATGTGGTAGCGGCAAATAATTTAGGTATTCATGGTATTCATTTTAAAAATGCCTCGCAATTGGCAAAAGATCTGATAAGTTTAGGCATAAAGTTTTAAAGTATTAGAAATAGGTATTTTTGTACTAAGAAGCAAATGTAAACTCATCAGTTTTTTCAATACAATGGATCGATAAAATTAAGTCAACCATATAACAATTTAATTTTTTAGAAATCAATCATATCCAAAGAAATCAATTCAAATTTAAGAAAAAATTCATTATAGATAATATTTATACTTAACATATAAACATTTGTTTTTTAGATTTTTATATACAAATAACAAATCATTACTTTAAGTATATTCTTTACAAAACAATACTTCACCAATATACTACTTTCGGTTGTATTTTTATTGATTTTTAATCATCGATAGGTTATAAATTCTTTAATTTCTAATTTCAAAACTCAATCCATCATAAGACAAAAAAACGTTTTTAGGCAGTAATTTTTCAACTTCAGCATGAAACCCCAATTTATGACTGATATGGGTTAAATATGCTTTTTTCGGCTTTACTTCTTTAATGAATGTTAGTGCCTCTTCCAAGCTCAGATGTGTAGGGTGAGGCTCAATTCGCAATGCACTAACAACAAGCACCTCCACTCCTTGTAATTTTAATTTTTCAGTATTAGAAATTGATTTTAGATCGGTTAAATAAGCAAAATTATCAATCCTATACCCAAAAACAGGAATTTTTCCATGCATGAATTCAATAGGAATCACAGTTTTCATCCCCAATGCAAAGGGCTTGTTATATACTATTTCTAATGAAGCACTAGGAGCTCCGGGATACCTATTCACTTTCGTAAAAATATAATAAAAACGTTGTTGCAAATTATCTTCAATTCTTTCCGGAACATATAAAGGCACATCACCCATTTTATGTGTAAAAGGTCTTATATCATCCAATCCGGCGGTATGGTCAGCGTGCTCATGCGTAAATAGAATTCCGCTTATGGCATCTACTTTTTCACGTAATAATTGTTGCCTGAAATCCGGTCCACAATCTATAATATATCTATACGATTCCCATTCCACCATTATTGAACTCCGCAAACGTTTATCCTTATTATCTTCTGATAAACAAACAGGGTGTTTACTACCAATTATGGGTATGCCTTGCGAAGTACCTGTACCTAAGAAAGTAACTTTCATTTTATTATATTTTTATTACAAATCTACTATTATATTATATTTTTCCTAATTTAAAATTTATTTAGGACACAAAATGCAACATAATTGTGTAATTATTGTAACAATATTGATTTTACAATAAATAAATAATTAATACATATCTATTTTTAAATTATTTACATTACTTTAATTAATAATTTACTTTAAGTAACTATTATATATCAAAAATGATATAAATCATATAATATACTTTTAATATTTCTAAAATTTGTCTAATTCTAAACAAAAATAGGTTCATATGAAAATAGGTATTTTAAAAGAGACTCAAAAAGGTGATAAACGTGTGGCCATAACACCACAAATTGCCAAACAACTAGTTGGAAGAGGTTTTGAAGTCAGGGTTGAAGAAGACGCCGGCTCTAGTTCCAATTATAAAAATTCTGATTATAGTAAGGCAGGTGCCCCTATTCGCAGTAAAGAAGATATTTTTAAAAAAGCAGATGTATTGATAAAAATAAATCCTTTTGACAATAATGAATTAAAAAAATTAAAGAAAGGACAAATTATTATAGCCCAACTTTTTCACAAGTCTCATCCAAATGATATAGAAATCATATCTAAACAAGGTGCAACAGCCTTTTCTATGGATGCCATGCCTAGAATTTCTAGAGCCCAAGATATGGATGTTTTAAGTTCACAAAATAATTTGGCGGGGTATAAAGCCGTAATTTTAGGAGCCTATGAGATGACTAAAATATTTCCATTAATGATGACTGCCGCTGGTACCATTACACCGTCTAGAGTATTGATCTATGGTGTTGGTGTAGCCGGTTTACAAGCTATTGCCACTGCTAAACGACTAGGTGCTGTAGTAGAAGCAACAGACATCAGGCTTGAAACTAAAGAACAAACCGAATCATTAGGAGCTAAATTTATCACGGTAGACAATGAAGGAGAAAAATCTGAAGGCGGCTATGCAAAAGAAGCTTCTAAAGATTATGCAAAAAGACAAAAAGAAGCTGTTAATGCATCTCTTTTTAAAGCAGATTTAGTCATTACTACAGCTATGGTTCCAGGTAGGAGATCTCCAGTTCTAATTACTAAAGAACAAGTTGAACAAATGAAAAATGGTGCAGTAATTATTGATTTAGCAGCGGCACAAGGTGGCAACTGCGAATTAAGTAAAATGAATAAAACAATTGTTAAAAATGGTGTAAAAATTATTGGCACCACCATTTCACCAGAAAGTGTTTCCACTAATGCTAGTGATCTCTTTGCAAAAAACATGTATAATTATATTGTTCATTTAACAGAGGGCGATAAATTTAAATGGGATTTAGAAGAACAAATTACAGACGAAACATTAATAGTTTATAACGGAAATATTAGACAAAACAGTAAAACTGAATAATTATGACAGAATTTATAGATTTTATTAGCAACAACCTCCAAATGATTTATATCGTTATCTTAATGATATTTGTTGGAGTAGAAATTATTGGTAACGTACCTGCCGTATTGCACACCCCTTTAATGTCAGGTGCAAATGCCATTCATGGGGTTGTAATTATTGGTGCTATTTTAGTGATGCTAGGCACTGATGCTGACAACATCTTAGCACAAGCATTAGGATTTGTGGCTGTATTATTAGGTACCTTAAACGTGGTTGGTGGATTTGTAGTTACCGACCGCATGTTAGAAATGTTTAAAAAGAAAAAATAATGGAATATATATTTAGTCTTGAGTTTATTTACTTAATCGCATCAATTACATACATATTGGGTCTAAAGATGCTTGGGCATCCGGAAACTGCAAGAAAAGGTAATTTAATAGCCGCCGGAGGTATGACGTTAGCTATTTTTGGTACATTATTTTTATATCAAGGAGAGGTTTCAGCACAAATTTATGCCTTTATAGGATTAGCAATTTTTATCGGAACAATTATTGGTTGGTTAGTGGCTAAAAAAGTAGCTATGACAAAAATGCCTGAGCTTGTTTCCTTATTTAATGGTATGGGTGGTGCAAGTGCTGCATTAATTGGTTTGATAGAATTTCATCATTATGTTGGAGATACCATTTCAATTGTTACAATATTAGCAGGAGTAATTATTGGTAGTATTTCATTTTCTGGTAGTATGATTGCTTGGGCTAAACTTAATGGCACTATAAACAAGCCGTTGAGATTGCCCAAATACAATCTACTAAACAATGTGATTTTTGTTGTATTAATATTTTTTGCGGCTTATATAGCTTATATCGGTAGCAGTAGTCAATTATATCTATATATTTTGTTTTTTGGAGCCTTAGCCTATGGCGTTCTATTTGTGCTCCCTATAGGTGGAGCAGATATGCCTGTGGTAATATCTCTTTTAAACTCTTTTACAGGTTTAGCTGCTGCTCTTGGAGGATTTTTATATGGCAATATGGTGATGCTAACAGGAGGTATTTTAGTAGGTTCTGCTGGAACTATATTAACTTTTGCCATGTGCGACGCTATGAATAGGTCTTTATTTAATGTGATTTTTGGAGGGTTTGGCGATACAGATACAAGTGCAGAAGGTGGTTCGAGTGCTATTAAAGGCACAATTAAAAAAACTACAGCTAGTGATGTTGCTATATTGATGAATTATTCACAAAGGATAATTTTTGTTCCAGGTTATGGTTTAGCAGTAGCACAAGCACAACATGCTATTCACGAATTAGAGCAATTACTTATTAGCAAAGGCATAGAAGTTAAATATGCTATCCATCCTGTAGCAGGTAGAATGCCAGGACATATGAACGTGTTATTGGCCGAAACTAATGTAGATTATGACAAATTAGCCGAAATGGAAGATGTAAATCCTGAATTTAAAAATACAGATGTTGTATTTGTAGTTGGTGCAAATGATGTAGTAAATCCTGCAGCCCATAATGATCCGTCAAGTCCAATTTACGGAATGCCCATTTTAGATGTAGAAAATGCAAAACAGATTATTGTAAATAAAAGAAGTATGAAACCCGGCTATGCAGGTATTGAAAATGAATTATTTTATAATCAAAAAACTTCTATGTTATTTGGTGATGCCAAAACTATTATTCAAGCTTTAATCACAGAATTAAAAGGGATGTAAATTTTATTTCTAAAATATGGTCATAACAATGTTTTATGACCATATTTTATCTAATTTCCTTATTTTAAATAGATTATTACATCTTAATTTATCAATACATTTTACTACTTACACTTTAAAAAATATTTTCAATTCAAATCTTTTCAGAAAAATTACGTTAAATAATTTATTACATTATGTAATGTTAGTACATTTGTGAAAATTAAAAAAAGCTAATAAAATGTCTGTTATCCTTAAAGGTGATAAAGAAATTGAGAATATCCCCAGTATAAAAAGAAAAGCATTAAGAATTAATCTTAATGAAAATATCTATGGCACTTTTGCGGAAATTGGTGCTGGTCAAGAGACCGTTCGTAATTTTTTTAGAGCTGGTGGTGCCTCAGGTACAATTGCCAAAGCAATGTCAGCTTATGATAAAGATTTTTCTGATGCCATTTATGGAATAGAACCAGACAAACGATATGTTACTCAGCCTCGTTTAAAAAGGATGTTAGCTCATGAAATTGAGCTTATTGAAGATAGATTAAGTAGAACAAAGCATCCTGAAAAATTATTTTTCTCGTATGCCAATACCGTAGCCACTATAAATTTTGCAAAGAATTTTAAAGGTCATGGTTGGGTTGGTGTTCGTTTTCAACTAGATCCACTTGAAGATTATAATGAAATTGTATTACATATTCGCTTTAGACAAACAGATGCACGCTTACAACAAGAAACCTTAGGAGTCTTAGGTGTTAATTTGATTTATGGAGCTTTTTATATGAACGACAGACCCAAGGAGCTTTTAAGGTCTTTTTATGACAATCTTGATCATGATTTGATAGAAATTGATATGATCAACTTTTCAGGACCTCGATTTATGTATGTCGATAATAGATTGATGAGTTTGCAATTGGTGAAAAATGGCATGACAGATGCCGTAATGTTCGATGCTAATGGTAATAATTTATTACCTGCACATCAACTTTATAAAAAGAATATTTTAGCCCTTCGTGGTAGCTTTAGACCAGTTACAAAAGTAAATATGGATATGTTTGAAAGGGCTCAAGAATTATTTTTAAAAGAAAAAACCGTCGACAAAGAGCATACGGAAGTTATTTTTGAAATTACCTTAGCCAACTTACGTTCTGAAGGAGAAATTAATGAACGTGACTTTTTAGATAGGGCAGAATTGCTATGCTCTCTTGGGCAAAATGTAATGATAACCAATTTTCAAGAATATTATAAATTGGTTGAATATTTTTCTGAATTTACCAAAGCAAGAATGGTATTAGCTATGGGTGTTTATAATTTAGTTCAAATATTTGATGAAAAATATTATAGACATTTAAGTGGTGGTATATTAGAAGCTTTTGGTAAATTATTCTTTAAAGATTTAAAAATATATTTATATCCTCTTAAAGATCAAGAGTCTGGAGAGTTTATCACCAGTGAAACTTTAAAAGTACATCCACGTATGAAAGAGTTGTATAAATTCTTTAAATACAATGGAAAAATGCTTGATATTAAAGACTATGATCCTGAAATATTAGATGTATTCTCAAGAAATGTACTTCAAATGATTGCTGAAGGCCAAGAAGGGTGGGAAGAAATGCTACCACAAGGTATTTCAGATATTATCAAAGAACAACGATTATTTGGTTATTCCAGAAGGCGATTTGCAAAACAAGATAAATAATTATTGAAATTATATATTTTTTGCAAGCCAATTAATTTTCCTGATTTATAATACTCATATTATAGGTTGACCAGTATTTGTTACCCACCTTTTTATTATCTTTAAATAACCCTTCAATTTCAAAGCCACAGTCTACATAACATTTAATGGCCTGTTTATTAAAATCATAAACCGCTAAATCTAATCTATGTAATTTTAATTCTTTAAATCCCATGTTAACAAGTTCATTTATTATGGCCTTTCCATAACCTTTATTTCTATCTTGCTTATCGCCAACTAAAACACGAGAAATTCTAGCATTTTTATTTATTAAGTCGATATTGTTTAATTCGGCATGACCTATAATTTTAGATGAATTAATATCTACAACCCTAAATGTCAATCTATTATCCGTATTGATATATTCATCAAGTTGCACATGTGTTATAGGATAATCAAAAATTGGCCCACTAAATAAAACCATTGACTCTTCAGAATCGATCCAATTTATCAATCTATTGAAATCATTTTTTTCAAATTTCTCAAGTCTTATCATCTAATAAGATTAATACATTATATACGCTTGATTACACAAAAAATAGTTTTATAATTAATAAATCATCAATTAAAGATTTGAGCAGTATGATCTTTGGTTTTTACTTTAGTTATAATATTTTCAATGACACCTTTCTCGTCAATCACAAAAGTAGTTCGATGTATACCATCAAATGTTCTACCCATAAATTTTTTAGGTCCCCAAACTTTATAGGAATTGATAACTACTTTATCAACATCAGCCAAAAGTGGAAATGGTAAATCGTTTTTATTTATAAAATTTTCTTGTTTTTTAGCCGTGTCTGCACTTACTCCTAATACATCATAGCCCTTGGCTAGAAACATTTGATAATTATCTCTCAAGTTACAAGCTTCAACAGTACAACCGGGAGTGCTAGCCCTGGGATAAAAAAATAAAACTAGTTTTTTACCTTTATAGTCACTTAATTTAATGGTATTTCCTTTTTCTTGGGCTTTAAAATCAGGTGCCTTGTCCCCTATTTTTAATGTCGTCATAATTGTTATTTTTGTTAAACAAAACTAATTAAAAAAATGACTAAAAAAGAAAGTGTAATTTTTATTATTAATACATTAGAAAAATTATACCCAAAACCTCCAATACCTTTGTTACATAAAGATCCCTATACCTTATTAATTTCAGTTTTACTTTCAGCCCAAAGTACAGATGCTAGGGTAAATATCATTACACCTCAATTATTTGCAAGGGCAGATAATCCTTATGACATGGTTAAACTTACCGTTGATGAAATTAGAGAGATAATAAAACCGGTAGGATTATCGCCTATGAAATCAAAAGGCATTTACGGTTTGTCAAAAATATTAATAGAAAAACATAATGGCAAAGTACCTGCCAATTTTGATGATTTAGAAGAATTACCGGCCGTTGGTCATAAAACTGCGTCTGTGGTTATGTCTCAAGCCTTTAATATTCCTACTTTCCCTGTAGATACTCATATCCATAGATTGATGTATAGATGGAATTTAAGTTCCGGAAAAAACGTGGTACAAACAGAAAAAGATGCCAAAAGACTATTCCCAAAGGAATTATGGAATAAACTGCATTTACAAATTATATACTATGGTAGGGAATTTTCACCGGCAAGAGGATGGAATCTGGATAAGGATATAATCACCAAAAAAATTGGCAGAAAACGTGTAATTGCTGAATATTACAAATAATTGTCTAGAAAAAAGTCTGTAACAAATATTATTTAGGTCTAAATTGTATCAAAGGTATAAAACAAAAATATCCTGATAGTTATCAGGATATTTAATTATTTAAAATTCATCCACCGTAGGCAGATCTTTAAAAGAAATTATAAAAAAAAGGCTTGTAAATTTTACAAGCCTTCTTTCTAATTCAAATTAAACATAATTGATTTGTGTTTCTCATTTTTAACAACTTCAATAGATTTGGAGTAGTTTAAAATAAATGAGATAGTACTTTTCTTTGGTTCGAATTGCAGATTTTGCAACTCTTCAGTGTAAATTTTCTTCATATATACTAAAATTATTAATTAGGGTTGTATATATAACGCAAGAAAATTTACAATATTGTTAATTCGTTAAAATTATTTTATTTTTCTCAATAATTTTTCTCAAATTAATTAATGCATATCTCATTCTTCCAAGGGCAGTATTAATACTAACACCAGTGTTCTCGGATATTTCTTTAAAGCTCATATCTCTATAAATACGCATCATTAAAACTTCTTTTTGATCTTCAGGCAGCTCTTCAATAATTCTTCTCACATCAAAATGAATTTGATTTTTGATGATTTCTTTTTCAGCATTTAAAGATGAATCGCTTAATACAGAGAAAATATCAAATTCTTCTGTATTCTTGAATGAAGGCATTCTGTTACTTTTTCTAAAGTGATCTATAACCAAGTTATGAGAAATTCTCATTACCCAAGGTAAAAATTTACCTTCTTCATTATAATTACCTAATTTTAAAGTTTTAATAACTTTAATAAAAGCATCCTGAAAAATGTCTTCTGCAACATCTCTGTCTAATACTTTAGAATAAATAAAACTGTAAATTTTTTGTTTGTGACGACCAACTAAGATTTCTAATGATCTTTCACTTCCGTTAATGTAGTTCTTAACTAAGACGCTATCGTCTAACTTTTGTTTTTGCATAATTCCCTTTTTTGTTAATGAAGCTATGAGACTTCGTTAATTAAATTTAAAAAGTAGAACTATACTATAAGCGTTAATTTTTTAGTTAGGGGAAACTAGTTCCGATATAATTTTAATCCAACTGGTTAGGTTGAACGGGGCAAATATAAGAACAAAGTTTTTAATATAACAAACTTTTTTTTAAAATATTTTATGCTACAGTATATTTTTTTTACAAAAATAAGTCACTATCTTTGCAACTTATTCATATTTTAAAGGGCTTACGTGAAGATAGACAACCTCAATCCAAAAGAGTATATTATTATTAAAAAAGCTGCATTACACAATCTAAAAGATGTAAATGTGGCTATTCCTAGAAATAAATTGGTAGTCATTACCGGTCTATCCGGTTCTGGAAAGTCAAGTTTAGCTTTTGATACTTTGTATGCAGAAGGTCAACGTAGATATGTAGAAAGTTTATCCTCTTATGCCCGACAATTTTTAGGTAAATTAAACAAACCTAAAGTAGAATATATAAAAGGTATAGCACCGGCTATTGCAATTGAACAAAAAGTAAACAGCACCAATCCGCGTTCCACAGTAGGCACATCTACAGAAATCTATGATTATTTAAAGTTATTATATGCTAGAATAGGCAAAACTTTTTCGCCTATTTCTGGAAATGAAGTAAAAAAAAATACAGTTTCTGACATAATAGATCACATTAAAAATTATAAAATCGATTCGAAATTACTATTGTTAGCACCTATACATATGGATAATGATAGGAATATCCATAAAGTATTAGAAATATTAGAACAACAAGGATATTCTAGAATAAAAGTTGATCATGAAGTATTTAGAATAAATGATTTTAAACCAACCGATCAAAAACAGTTTCAATTGGTAGTTGATAGAATAGTGGTTCAAGACAACGAAGATTTCTACAACAGATTAGCTGATGCAACAGAAACAGCATTTTTTGAAGGTAAAGGCGAATGCATTATTGAAGACCTATCTAATAAAGAACAACATATCTTCAATAATAAATTTGAATTGGACGGGCTTTCATTTTTAGAACCCAACACCCATTTATTTAGTTTTAATAATCCTTATGGTGCTTGCCCTACTTGTGAGGGGTACGGAAATATTATTGGTATTGACCGAGATTTAGTCATTCCAAATACTTCTTTATCTATATATGATGATGCTATAGTACCATGGCGTACAGATTCCTTTTTAGAATACAAAGAAGCTTTGATTGATAATGCTTATAAATTTAATTTTCCAATCCATAAACCATATTTCGAATTAACAGAGGAGCAAAAGCAACTGTTGTGGGATGGTAATTCTTATTTTCAAGGTTTACATGTTTTTTTTAAGCATCTAGAAGAAAAAACGTACAAAATTCAATACCGTGTTATGTTATCTAGATATCGTGGCAAAACTAAATGTGGCACTTGTAATGGAAAAAGACTAAGAAAGGAAACTTCTTATATTAAAATAAATGATACTACTATAACTGATTTGGTCAACTTACCTATTGATGAATTGATAGATTTTTTTAAACATTTAAAACTCTCATCACACGACCAATCTATCGCCAAACGCCTATTAAAAGAAATCAATAATCGTTTACAATTTTTGTTTGATGTTGGTTTAAATTATTTAACTTTAAACAGGGCGTCCAATACGCTTTCTGGTGGTGAAAGTCAACGTATAAATTTGGCCACCTCTTTGGGTAGCAGCTTGGTAGGTTCTATGTATATTTTAGACGAACCTAGTATTGGCTTACATTCAAGAGATACTGAACGTTTGATAAAAGTTTTAAGAGAGTTAAGGGATTTAGGAAATACTGTAATTGTGGTAGAGCATGATGAAGATATTATGAAAGCTGCCGACCATATTATTGATATAGGACCAGAAGCAGGTACTTTTGGTGGTGAATTGGTAGCACAAGGTACTTATAATGAAATATTAGAAGCAGAAACGCTTACGGCAAAATACCTAACGGAAAGATTAAAAATTGAAGTGCCATTAAAAAGACGAAAACCCAATAACTATATTAATATTATAGGTGCCCGAGAACATAATCTTAAAAATATCAATGTTCAATTTCCATTAAATACGCTCACCGTTATCACTGGTGTTTCAGGAAGTGGTAAAAGTACATTGGTTAAAAGTATTTTATATCCGGCATTACAGAAAAAATTATTCAATTATGGAGAAAAGCCTGGTCAATTCACCAAAATTGATGGGAATTTCACTTCAATAAAAAGTGTTGAATTTATTGATCAAAACCCTATTGGTAGGTCAAGCAGATCAAATCCGGTTACTTATATTAAGGTATATGATGACATAAGAGCTCTGTTTACTCAGCAAAAGTTATCAAAAATAAGAGCCTATAAGGCCAAACATTTCTCTTTTAATGTAGATGGAGGTAGATGCGAAACTTGTAAAGGTGAAGGTGAAGTAACCATTGGTATGCAATTTATGGCCGATGTGCATTTACAATGCGAAACTTGTCATGGCAAACGTTTTAAGAAGGAGGTATTAGAAGTTAAATTTGAAGATAGATCAATTGCTGATGTATTAGAAATGACTATTGACCAAGCCACAGAATTTTTTCATCTACATCAACAAAAAAAGATTGTAACCAAATTAAAACCCTTGCAAGATGTAGGTTTAGGCTATGTGCAATTAGGGCAATCTTCATCAACCTTATCTGGAGGTGAGGCCCAAAGAATCAAATTAGCGTCATTTTTAGTAAAAGGCATTACCAAAGACAAAGTACTATTTATTTTTGATGAACCTACAACAGGATTACATTTTCACGATATCAAAAAACTCCTTGCTTCTTTCAATGCCTTGATTGAGAAAGGACATACCATAGTGGTAATAGAACATAATTTAGACCTCATAAAATGTGCTGATTATATTATAGATTTAGGTAAAGATGGTGGTAAAAACGGAGGCGAATTATTATTTCAAGGCCTCCCGGAAGATCTGATAAAATCTAAAGATTCTTATACGGCGAAGTATTTGGGGGTGAAACTTGGGTGAAATTTAACTTGTAATAGTTTTAATTTAACGTGAGTTCGACATAAAAAAGTGTTAAAACACAAAGAAAAAAGCAGAAAATTTAGTATATTTAAGCAATTGAAATTCAAATATTTAACTAAATTATCTGCTTATGATTTCTGACACTAAAATTA
>Ga0209633_10001183_pt1 | contig 27950 bp, 32 predicted proteins | sample Cruoilmetagenom1_FD_187290 | JGI IMG/M metagenome (GOLD analysis project Ga0209633, IMG submission 187290) | Oil polluted marine microbial communities from Coal Oil Point, Santa Barbara, California, USA - Sample 1 (SPAdes) (version 2) | ecosystem: Environmental > Aquatic > Marine > Oil seeps ...
TATGGCTAGCTAAGGGAGCGAAGGCTGGCTCACAGAATGAGGTCTTTGCCATCGACCCGCATCAAGGAAGCAAGGCTCATACGGATGAAGGTGAGGAGAGTACCTATCCAACATTTCTAACTAATTTGGAAAAAGCACATGTCCAAGATATAGTGGTGTCTTTAGTTACCACCTCGAGCAAGGCTTCTGAGAGCTGGCGAAGGAGAATTGGCTTACTGTGGATTGATGGTTCTCATGAGTATGAGGATGTTAAATATGACCTTATCCTCTGGAAGAAGTATCTATCGTGCAATGGCATAGTCGCTCTCCATGACTGTGATAAGCCTGGACCTGCCCGCGTCATAGAAGAATGCTTTGCAAGCTCCGATGAGTTCAAAATTATAGAGTCTACCGATACAATAGTGGCAGCTGTCAAATGTTAGACAAAGAGAAAAAACCTCTATCTAATATTCAGGACGTCTTAGAGCAGAAATCAGCAAGATTACAGCCAGGTCCACTCACCCCGCACCACGGAGGGACACCCGCGCCGCCACGTTATCTCCAGCATCCATTGCCCCCAGCAGGATAGGATATTACACAAACAGTGAAAAGTTGAGTGAGGTAGCGGCGGTGTGCCCACTCTCCATTTGGAATAAGCTATCTGGTCAAGATAACTGGCATTAAACGGAAGAAGCTGGGTATCATTTTTGCCACGGCGCTTGGATTTCTCTGGAAGTGAAAATGGTAACCTTAGTGGTAACAAAAGGCATCGGCTCTATGGACCTCTATGCTGAAAGGCTTGGTCAAAGGCTGGATGTGCCAAAGATTTATACAGATATCTATCAGAGGGTCGCTAAGCTTTTCAATATCTCCTGGCTCTCACGAGATACCCCGAGGGCCATCAGAGAGGACTGGCACTTTATAAGGGTACTCCGCAAGCTAGATGGCATTGTTCACTTGCCAGACCAGCACTTGGGACGATATGGTTTCTTCCTAAAAGCTCCCTACATTATCACTGTGCATGACCTTATAAGGTATTTCGACCTCAAGGAACAGACCATCTTTATTCATCGCCCAAATCTCAGAGATAGACTTTACCTATCCCTCGATTACAAAGGAATAAAGAAAGCCGCGAGGATAATCGCAGTATCACAGGCCACAAAACACGACCTCATCCACTACTTAGGAATACCTGAAGAACATATCTCAGTAGTCTATGAAGGTGTGGACTGCCAGATATTCAAACCAGTTAAGCACCGTATTTTGGATTATCCCTATCTTCTATTTGTAGGCTCAGAGCATCCTAGGAAGAACTTCACTGGCCTGCTTAAAGCTTTTAGTCAGTTGAAAAATGGGGGTAGATTCAAAGACCTGAAATTAGTCAAGGTAGGTAGAGCGGGTGGGCGAGAGGCAGATTTCAGAGAACAGACCCTTCAAGTAGTCAGAGAATTGCACCTCTTAGATGATGTGATTTTTACCGATTATGTACCTGAGGATGACTTGCCTGCTTATTACTCTGGTGCCTCCTGTCTTATTCTACCCTCCTTCTACGAAGGCTTTGGCTTTCCCCCTCTGGAGGCAATGGCTTGCGGCTGCCCCGCGATAGTCTCCAATGTGACATCGCTGCCTGAGATTGTGGCGGACGCCGCTATTAAGGTCAATCCCCACGATACAGACAGCATTAGTAACGTTCTCCATGAGGTTCTTACCAATGAGCACCTGAAACAAGGGCTAGTGTCGAAAGGATTTGAACGAGCAGGGCAGTTCTCCTGGGAAAAAACAGCCGAAGAAACCCTGAATGTATATAAGGTCGTAGAGCAGTCTCTTAAGTGGGGTGAACCCTTGAAACTGGACACTTTGGGTCCAGACTGACTGACCTGCCAGATAACTCTGACCTAATGTGTCTAAACAGAGACGTGGGGTTCACAACGCACTATATGATGAGCGACAAGCAAAAGTGGGAAGAAATTCCTAGAGAGACGGAAGAGTTGTGTGATTTTCATGGTGATGCCATATGCAATTATAGAAAGTGCAGGGAATTCAACAATCATGCAGCAACTCTCTTACAAAAGGCTGAGGAGCTTGGGTACAGCAAGATTTCCAACAAGCTAATGTTTGTGCTTCTAAATTGTAGTCCAAGGGTGGCTTCAACTTGTGAGGTTTCAGGACATGTCAGGAGGTTGTTAGAGGAGTTAAGGAATATAACTAGAGAGATGCATAGTAAATAATTTGAAGTGAACTCTTGAAACTGGACATCCTGGGCTAGACTAACTGACCCGCTAGATAACCCTAACCTAATCTGCCCAAACAGAGGGGTGCAGTCCAGATTGCTGGAGCCGAATTGCCTTTGAAGCCATTTGAAAAAACTAGAGTTTGCGGTGGGGGGAATAGTTGGTTAAATGTCAGAGATGAAATTTTGCTTAGGGGATATAAAGCCAGCATTTTACAAAAAAGCAAAATTGGTGTCTGTATTGCAAAGCATTTTTTAATTTTTGCTTTTGCTTTTGCTCTAGCGAATTTTACTGGCATTTTAGGTATGGATAGTGCTTTCCAAAAGCATTTTGAGCGTGAAAAAAGCAAAATTTAGCGTATGGTAAACCCCAAGGGTAAACCCGCATGGTAAACCTATTATGGTAAAATTTTACAGGGAACAACATGGCAAGAAAAAAACATGTATCACCATCTCGGCAAAGATACGAGCAAGGTCATCCCGTTATAGCCGTCAGGGTGAACAAAGACCTTTATGACGAGCTGAAAGTCATCAAAGAGAGCGACGAAAAAAGTTTTGGCGACATTTTGAAACTAGGGCTAAATGTTCAGAAAGCTACAGCCACCAAAAGCTACCAGGAAGGGTATAGTAAGGGCTACGCCGATGCCAAGAAGCTATTTGACGAAAAATCGGCTCTTGCGGACCAGAAGTTAAAGTTACTAGAAGACTTACAGAAAACATCCCTTAGGCAGTCATTTCACGCTTAGAATTACAGTACCCTCGCCTAGACTCCTGCTGAACATCAAACCCTTGCTGCATTGCTGGCAAATATATCTGACTTTTTTGCAGCGTCACTACTCTGCTGCGTTCGACGAGCCTTATCGTGGCGTTGGACCTGCATTCAGTGGTGGAACCCCACCACTCACAGCCCCGCTTAGTCCTCACACCATCTACTGTAGGGTAAAGTGCAATTATTACTGTGAAGCATTTATTGGACAAGGCATTTTTATAGTATCTTGCCAAAATCTCCACACAAACTCTTCTCCCTTAAAAGATAATTCTGGGCAAGGAAATATGGGAACTTATGCAGTTGACTATAAAAGCAAAATTGTGCCTGTGATTATTTAGTAAAAGCATTTTCAAATAGCAGAAAGCAAAATTCACGCCTATATACAGAGCAAAAGCAAAAATGGGGAAGGCAAAAGCATTTTTTGATAACAAAAGCAAAATTTGTGCCTGAAATTTGCTACGCAGAGGAAAAGCAAATTTCTGTAAGCAAAAAAGCAAAATTGAAAGCATTTTTTATGCCCAGGAAAGCAAAAAACAAAAAATGTGCCTACAAAATTTACTGGGCACAAAGCATTTTTTACGGCTATAATTTGCTAGCCAGAGCAAAAGCAAAATCTACGCTCATAAAAAGAAACAGTTTTTCCAGATTGCATACCATTCAAAGCCTTTTGACTTTCTTCCTGGCCAGGAATAGTTTTTCGGTGATAGCCATGCTCTCTAAATTCCTTTTTCTTTCTAATTTTTTGTTCCAAAGAGAGGCCCCACATCTAGTCTGCCGCCCGCAGTTTTGATATTAGTCACCACAATTCTCACTTTATCGCCTTCGTTTAATTGCCCTATTTCATATAAATCCTTGGAAAAACCATTTTTGTTAAACTCACCCTCGAATTCAATGCGATGATGATCCTCGTCGAAGGCATTGTATATACCCCATCCCCCCGCTATGCCTATCGCCGCTATCCCTAGTGCTATTAGTGCTTTTCTTGGCATATTCTCGGTAATTATATCAGAGCAAGATTACAAGCTCAAAAGATTAGTCAGAGTGAGATAACTCACGATAAAGCCTCAGGCTATCCTCAAATTTCACTGACCTGGTATATCTGAGCACCATATCTAAACTTTCCCAACCTCCTAACCTCATTATATGCTCGACATCTAAACCAGCTCTATGAAGATTGGAGGCAAAGGTTCTCCTAAAGGTATGAGGATTGCATTTCAATCCAGTCTGCTTCTCTAATCTTCTAAGCATAGACACAATACCCGATGGTTTCGTGTGCCAGATATTTTCTCCAGTGCCGTTCTCTGAAATCCATTTCTGAAGCATATTGGCAGTTCTTTGGCTGAATGAAGCTTTTCTTTGCTTCTTAGCTTTGCCCCAGACGGTTATAGTACAGCTTTGCCAATCAATATCACTTGCTTTGATATTAGCTATCTCACTCAATCTCATGCCAGAGTCAGCAAGTAAACTGATAATGGTCTTATCTCTTAAAGTATCAACCCGGTCAACGAGATAATTCACTTGCTCGGTGGTCAAGCTGGGCAGTATAGGTTTACTCGACTTTGGCGGGTCAATCTTCTTCAGTGGATTTTGTTTGAGATAATCATTTCTGACCAGCCAGTTGATGAATGCTCTGATAGCTCTGAAGTAAGCGTGTTTACCACCAGCAGTGCATGTTCGATTGGCTAAGAAATGGTTAATATTCTCTGCTGTTAATTTACCCTGAGTAAAGTTAACGAATGGAACAAGATATGTCTTATAAAATTGGATTGTTCTCGGTGATATTCCCTATCTTCGGGAATCAAGAAATTTTGTTAACAGATTGCTGTTAACATCTGGGAGTGCCGAGGGGCAGAGTCGAACTGCCGACACGCGGATTTTCAGTCCGCTGCTCTACCACCTGAGCTACCTCGGCCCACCAGGGCACTAAAGCAGCATAAGATCTCGTGAATAGAATACTAAGATAAGTATTATTTGTCAAAGGCGCCCTCTCCACAGCGATACCCGGCTCCCTCCAACCCCTCCACGGTAAGTAGGTGGCCCAAAGTAAGCACTGGCGATGATGTGTTCAAGAACAGTGCTCCAGGATGGGGCTATCACCCGGCAGTGACATCAGGGGTAGGATAAGAGAGAAGGAAATCACAGGTCTCCTAAATATGTCTTAAACCACTCCTGGCACAGGTTGACTAGCTGCTCACCATACTCTGGCCTATCATCCAGGGTATGGCTTGCACCACGGATTACCTCTATACGCTTAGGTCCTTTCGCCGCTCTATAGATCTCCTCTGCCTCCTTTAAGGGAACAATGATATCAGCGCTTCCATGGATTACCAGTATGGGGCAGTTTATCTTCTCAAGGTCTCTGAGAGTATTATATTTTTTAAGGTCCTCAAAAAAGCTGAGGCCAAGCTTAGCTCCGGACCCAAGCTCAAAGCCCCCTTTTTGTTCTATTTCGGGGGGCATGAAAGAAGGCATGGAGAGATAAGAAGGAGTAGCTAAGAGGACCATGGCTTTTATCCTTCTATCCCGGGCGGCAAGTAAAGTCCTTCCACCAAAGCTTGATCCTATGGCCCCCAACCTTTCTGTATTTACCCCCTTCTCCTCCAGGAAATCCATAGCCGCCTTCAGATCCTCTACCCTCGCCGTAAGCGTAGCCTCGGCGAGATTCAACCCGCTCTTAATGCAGTCACGATAGCTAAACCTTAAGGTGGCAAATCCTGCCTCACACAGGCGGGAGCAAAAAAGAGGCCATTTTTTCCCCTCCTTGCTGCTCTCCATCCCATGAGACATGATAATGGTGGGTGCTCCTTCATAAGGTATGTATAAGTTAGCCTCTAATTTCTTACCCTGGCTTAAAAAGGACACTGCCTCCTCCATGTTATACTCCCGCCTGTTTGAGCACCTCTACGACCTGGGGTAAAACTTCCCCTGCCTTACCGTGGATTAGTATATCTGCCTTTTCATCCAGGTCGGTAGGCAATTGATTTACGACTATAAGCTTTGCTCCTGACTCCAGGGCGTAGCGAGGCATGAGGGCGGCAGGATAGACTACCAGCGAAGAGCCGACGACGACGAAAAGGTCACAGTTCTGGGAGCGGTGCTGTGCTTCTCTCGTCTCCCATACTGGCATGGACTCTCCGAAGAGGACAGCATCAGGTTTAAGAAGGCCTCCACACTTGGGGCAACGTGGATCCTCTACACCCTGGCTAAGCCAGGCTCTAAGCTCTTCTATAGGATATAAGTTCCCACAGCTCAAACATTTTGCCCTCTCCATTGTGCCATGGAGGTGGATGACCTTGTCCTTAGAGCTTCCCGCCATTTCATGGAGCCCATCCACGTTCTGGGTGATAAGGCAATCTAGCTTTCCCATCCTTTCTAACTCTGCCAGGGCATAATGGGCAGGATTGGGGCTCACATCGGGCTTTATAAATTCGCTTCCCAAAAGCAGATTCCAATGCTTTTTTCTGGCTTCAGCATCCTGAATGAACTTTTGATAGGTGAAATCGTCAGGGTCATATCTGGTCCAGATCCCTCCTGGGCCTCTAAAATCCGGGATCCCTGATTCAGTGCTTATCCCTGCCCCACTGAACGCTACCAGCTTTTTAGAGGCGGCAATTAAGCGAGCTATCTTATATATCGACTCCTTTCCCATACGCCTCTACCGTATGATAACATAGCTTGACCTAGCAATAGTATCTCTCACAACAGCAATTTGCGGCATATAGGCTACAATGAGGGAATAACCGCAGATGATAATTAGATGAATCTTAATTCTCCTAGCTGCCGCCAAGGGCGTACGAAGCAGTTGATAATGGAAGGGCTCACCCATCAATCGTCATCTGTCCACCTTGGGCTGGTTTCTTTGTCGCAGCAGACCGATCGTTGGTTTACGGTGGCAATTCATAATCAAGGTACTGTCTCCACGGCACCGCGGTGTACTTTCCACGCCGTCCTGCGTTCTGTTTCCTCCCTTTATTGGCAATATTCTTGAGACGATTCAGCAGTCGATAAGTTAATGCGATTAACCACGACCTTAACTATAATGTCTATGGTATCCATGGAACCAGGCTATATTGCTCTATACCGCTCCGGTGAGTTAAAGCGCCGTGTCCAGGCGCTGGAAGCCCGATTAGCCTCATGTGATATTTGTCCCCGGGAATGCCGGGTCAATCGGTTGAAAAACGAACTGGGTTTTTGCCATTCAGGCCATCTCCCCATAGTCTCGGCGGTCTGCGCCCATCAAGGAGAGGAACCCGCTATCTCGGGAAGCAGGGGGTCAGGAACAGTATTCTTCGGCAATTGTAACATGAAGTGTGTCTATTGCCAGAACCACCAGATAAGTCAGAACTGGAAAAAGCAAAGATCAAAGGAGGTAGATTGCCATACCCTGGCTAAGAATATGCTCTACCTTCAGGATGAACTGGGCTGCCACAATATTAATTTTGTTTCGCCCTCTCACTTTACTCCTCAACTGGTTCAAGCAGTCCTGGAAGCGGTGCCCATGGGGCTTCGGGTGCCACTGGTCTACAACACTAATGGCTATGATTCTATGGCTTCTCTAAAAGAGCTTGAGGGTGTAATAGATATTTATTTGCCTGATTTAAGATACGCCTCTGATAAATGGGCCAAAAAGTTCTCACACACTTCAGATTATGTAACACGAGCCCGACAAGCCATTAAAGAGATGTATAGACAAGTTGGAGACTTGATGGTGGATGAGTTTGGCCTGGCGCAACAAGGATTAATTGTGCGCCATCTTATTATGCCCCATGGGCTGGCGGGCAGCGAAGAATCACTGACCTGGATAGCTTCGGAGCTTTCTCCCACGGTAACGGTTAGCATAATGGCCCAATACTTACCACTCCATCGGGCACAACGAATCCCGCCACTTTCCAGGACGATTTCCATGGCTGAGTATGAAATGGTTCTCCAATTACTATCTGACCTGGGATTAGAAAATGGTTGGGTACAGAAGATGGGGGCGTCAGAAAACTATCTCCCCGACTTTGAACAAGAAGGTCACCCTTTCTCCCCTACTCCCAGGGGGCAAAAATGCCGCAACTTGGAAGTTTGAAAAGTTCGTGTTTACGTTTTAGAATGTAGGTATGCCAGTGTATGAGTACTGGTGCCATGATTGTCACCGCCAAATAGATATATATGTGAAGGGAGAACAGGATTCCCCTCCCCAATGTAGCCTCTGTGGGGGGACCAACCTCTCCCGTCTTTTTTCCTCTTTCTCCTTCAAAAGAGGCTACAAGGATGTCTATGACGACATCCTCTCCGATAATAGGCTGACGCGGGGAATGTTAGCCAACAACCCTAAATCCCTGGCGGAGTGGAACCGTAAGATGGGGGGGGCAGCCGGGGATATAACCCCTCAGAATAAGGAAGTGATCGAACGACTGGAGCACGGGGAGAGGGTGGAGAAAGTAGTGGGCGATATGCAAAAAGAGATGCAGGCCGATGCCAGTATATGAATTCCTATGCAATTCCTGCCTGAGAAAGGTAGACCTGTTTGCTAAAAGTGTTTCCTCTTCTTCATCCGTGAGCTGCCCCTACTGTGGGGGCCAGAGTCTGACCCGGCTGGTCTCATCGTTCGCCTACCATAAGTCCTTGAGCACCATCTGGGAGGAATCCCCCAGTGAGAAAAGCCCCGATTACTATAAGGACCCCCGGAATATTGGCCGGTGGACAGAAAAAAAGATGAAGAAATTGGGGGTGGAGATGCCCTCCTCGGTCTCCCAGATGATCCAGGCAGCTAGAGAAGGTGAACTTCCCCCGCCGGTGAAGGAGCTTAACCCCAATGTCAAGGAGATATGAAGCCTCTCCTGCGCCTGGTAGATGCCAACCTTAACCGGGCCAGCGAGGGCTTAAGGGTGGTGGAGGATGTCAGCCGTTTTATATTAAACGATAGGGAGCTCTTCCTGAAGTTAAGAGACCTCCGACACAGCTTGATGCAAAAGTGCGCCGTTTTAGGAGACGATCTTTTAAGACAAAGAGAGGTGGAGAAGGATGTGGGGGCGGAGCATCAAAGTAGCGAAGTGGATGATCTCGCCTCTGTGGTCCGGGCCAACTTCCGCCGTGTAGAGCAATCTCTCAGGGTAATGGAAGAAGTAGCCAGAACGCCTGCCTTTCCCCTTCCGGGAGAGGCCTTCTCCCAGATGCGTTTCCTGTCCTATGAACTGGAGAAAGAGCTGTGGTCTTCTCTCAAACGAAAGGAAAAGAAGAACAAGCTCTATGGGCTATATGCCATCCTGGATGTGGGTTTGCTTGAAGGGAGGGATGAGGTGGAGATAGCTCAAAAGCTCATCCTGGGGGGGGCAAGGGCCGTCCAGCTTCGGGATAAGTTACACTCTCCAAGAGAAGTTTTAAACACTGCCCAAAGACTGAGAGAAGTATGCCAAGATGCGCTGTTTATCGTGAATGACTTCTTGGATGTGGCAGAGATAGCTGATGCTGATGGCCTCCATGTAGGCCAGGACGACATTTCCCCCTCGGCTTGTCGCGGCCTACTCTCAACGGATAAAATATTGGGTCTTTCTACTCACTCAATCTCCGAGGTGGAGGAAGCAAAGGAGGTAGATTACATTGCGGTGGGCTCCATTTTCGCATCTTCGCTCAAGAAAGGGAAGGTAGTAGAACCTCTGTTTATTCAACGGGCAAAGAAGCTCACCTCCCTCCCTTTGGTAGCCATTGGGGGGATAGATACAACTAATATATCTCAAGTGGTGGAATGTGGCGCTGATGCTGTAGCCGTGGGAAGTGCTATACTCCGGGAGGCTAATGTGGAGGAAGCCACCCGACGCCTGGTAGAAATGATGGAGGAAACGAAGGTTGGACCTTCAGGAAGTAGAGAACAGGATTTGGAGCAAACTTAAGGAGAAGGATCTCGCCCGGGAGGAGGGGATCAAGCTTTGCCGCGAAGTGATAAGGCTCAGTCAGAAATCCATAAGGTGTACCCACCGGGGGGAAATTGAGGAGGCCAGGTCATATCTTGCATCTGCCCGCACCACCTTAAATAAAGCCCATGGGATTCTTTCACCTCACCCTGAGCTTAGATTCTCCGGATTTGTTTATGATGCCCAGAAGGAGTATGTTGAGGGAGAGGCTACCTTGAGGCTCATCCTGACTGAAAAACTCCCTTCTCCTGAGGAATTAGAAGCAGAACCTGCCGCCTATCTTAATGGGTTGGGAGAGGCAGTGGGGGAGCTTAGGCGTTATCTCCTGGATGCCATGAGAAAGGGCGACCTATCACGGGGGGAGGATATCCTCACCATAATGGATGATATCTACGGTGTGCTCATGGATATGGACTTCCCCGATGGTATAACTGGAGGACTAAGAAGAACTACCGATATAGTAAGGGGAGTGTTGGAGAAGACGCGAAGTGATCTAACGCTGGCTATAAGACAGACTAAATCATAAACAATACCCAATGACCAAAATCCAAAACAACCTAAACCGTTTCGAATTTATGTCATTTTAATACCTCTCCCCTCTGGGGAAGAGGAATTTGTGGGAGGATTTTCGCAGGGAGCTACACTCACCTTCTTAGGAATGCTAAAATACAATTATGTCAGGAGGATAGAGAGAAGTTGTTTAAAACGTTTAGAGAAGATATGAGGACAGTATTTATCCGAGACCCTGCGGCCAGAAACAGGTGGGAGGTAATCTTCTGTTATCCTGGTCTTCATGCCATCTGGTTTCACCGCATGGCCAGCTTTTTCTGGAGGCACAAGCTCAAATTTGTGGGTCGCCTTATATCTCACCTTAACCGTTTCTTCACCGGGGTAGAGATACACCCTGGGGCCAGGATCGGGCGGCGTTTCTTCATCGACCATGGTATGGGAGTAGTGATCGGGGAGACCGCCGAGATCGGGGATGATGTTCTCCTATATCAGGGGGTAGTTCTGGGGGGAACCAGCCTAGAAAAGGTAAAACGTCACCCCACCATAGGTAATGAAGTAGTCATTGGAACAGCCGCCATACTCCTGGGACCTATTGTAGTGGGAGATGGAGCGATGGTGGGAGCCAACTCGGTGGTGATAGATTCAGTACCTCCGGGAGCCACCGTAGTGGGAGTTCCCGGGCGGGCGGTAGAGGATAGACATAAACCCCCCCTCGAGCTAGAGCACGGCGAGCTTCCCGATCCTGTGGCGGAGGCCATAAAGCTGGTACTGGAAAGGCAAAAGGTTCTAGAGGATAGAGTTCACAAAATGGAGGAAGAGAATGCTCCACCCCGTTGACCAGTTGTATTGGGCTTGCTTCCATTGTATCCTCTTAAGTAAGGTTTTTAGATAAATGTCTACTACCGAGGACAAGATTCTCGAGCTCAGGGAGAGGGAGAAAAGAGAGAAGGCCCAGGGAGGTCCAGAAAGGGTAGACGAGCAACATGCTCGAGGAAAGCTCAGTGCCCGGGAGAGAATTGACCTTCTGGTTGATCCTCAAACCTTCAATGAACTGGATATGTTTGTTCGCCACCGCTGCACTTCGTTTGGAATGGACAAGACCTTCATCGCCAGCGAAGGTGTGATCACGGGGTTTGGTAAGGTAAACGGCCGCCTGACGTTCGTATTTGCCCAGGACTTCACCTCTAGAGGGGGGACGGTGGGAGAGATGCACGCTAAAAAAATATGCAAGATTATGGATCTGGCCATGAAGACGGGGGCACCCGTGATTGGCCTGATCGATTCAGGAGGAGCACGCATACAGGAGGGAGTGGATTCTTTGGCCGGGTTCGGGGATATATTCTTCCGCAATTCATCTGCCTCAGGAGTCATCCCCCAGATCACCGCCGTCATGGGTCCCGCCGCCGGGGGGGCAGTTTATTCCGCGGCCATGACTGATTTCATCATCATGGTCAAGAAAGAAAGCTATATGTTTGTCACCGGCCCTGAGGTGGTAAAGGAAGTAACTTCAGAGGATATTGCCTTCGATGAACTGGGGGGAGCCATGGTTCATAATACTAAGAGCGGAGTGGCTCATTTTGCCTGTGGCAGCGATGAGGAGGCTATTGCTACCGTGAGAGACCTCCTGAGCTATCTTCCTCAGAATAACCGGGAAAGTCCCCCCCAGGTAGCTTCCGACGATGACCCCGGGCGGACTGACCCCGAGCTAGATACCATCATGCCCGACAGGTTCAGCGAGGTCTATGATGTAAAAAGGGTCATCCGCTCTATTGTGGACAACGGTAAAATGTTAGAGTCTCACCGATACTTTGCCCCCAACATCATCACCTGTTTTGCCCGTATGGGGGGAAAAAGCGTAGGCATTATGGCCAATCAGCCCATGTACCTCGCCGGGTGCTTGGATGTCAACGCTTCAGACAAGGCAGCGCGGTTTATCCGATTTTGCGATGCCTTCAACATTCCCCTTATCTCCATCCTGGATATTCCGGGGTACCTCCCGGGGAAGGACCAGGAATGGGCAGGAATAATAAGGCATGGGGCCAAGATTCCCTGGTCCTATGCTGAGGCTACTATTCCTAAGATTGTACTCATCACCCGCAAGACCTATGGGGGAGCCTACATCGTCATGTGTTCCAAGCAGTTGGGTTTTGACTACATCCTGGCCTGGCCTACGGCGGAAATTGCCGTGATGGGGGCAGAAGGGGCCACTCCCATCATATTTAAAAAAGAGATAGGAAGCTCAGATAACCCCCAAGATAGGGAGAAAGAACTTAAGGAGGAGTATCGTCGCATCCTGTATAATCCCTATGTCGCTGCCTCTCGGGGGTACATCGATGCGGTGATTGAGCCCCGTATGACCAGGCCATACATTATGCAGGCTCTGGAAATGCTCTCCACCAAAAGACAGGTAAGACCCGAGAGAAAGCACGGCAACATTCCGCTGTAAGATGGGGAAGACGCTGGCGGAGAAAATTCTGTCCCTCAAATCAGGTCTGGACGCAGTAGCAGGAAGGATCGTTGTTGCTCAAGTAGACTTAGTATTCCTCCAGGATGGCACCGGACCTCTTTCCATAAGGCAATTTGAGAAGGAGTTTAAAAAAGTATTTGACCCCCAGAGAGTAGCCCTGTTTATCGACCATGCCTCTCCCAGCCCCAGAAAGGAACTCTCGGGCGACCATATATTTCTCCGTCACTTTGCCCGAAAGCAGGATTGTCGGCTATATGATGTGGGAGAAGGCGTCTGCCACCAACTGGTGGCCGAGGAGCTGGCCAGCCCGGGGAATGTCATTCTGGGCGCTGATTCTCATACCTCAACCGCCGGGGGCTTAGGAGCTTTTGCCTGCGGCATGGGCTCCACCGACATTGCGGTAGCCCTGGCCCTGGGAGAAACCTGGCTCAGGGTTCCACAGAGCTTTAAGGTAGAGCTCGAGGGCAGGCTGGGAAAGGGAGTGTACACTAAAGACCTGGCTTTGCATCTCATTGGGAAGATAGGGGCAGATGGAGCGACCTATAAGGCCTTGGAGTTTGGTGGGGACATGGCCAGCGACATGGACATATCCTCCCGCCTCACTCTGGCTAATATGTGCGTGGAGACAGGAGCAAAGGCCGGACTTTTCCCCTCTGATGAGGTTACCCGTGAATTCCTCCGCTCCCAGGGGAGGGAGAATTGTTTCATTCCGGTAAGCCCTGATGCTGATGCTGTCTACGAGCACATAATTAAGGTGAACGTTTCCAAGCTTGAGCCCACCGTTTCACTTCCTCATGCTGTGGACACTACCTCCCCCATAGAGGAAGTGAAAGGAATGAGAGTGGACCAAGTATGCATTGGCACCTGCACCAACGGGAGACTTCCTGACCTTGAGGTGGCAGCTACTATCCTGAAAGGGAGAAAGTGCCATCCCCATACCCGTCTCCTCATCACCCCTGCCTCAAGGAGAATATTCCAGGAGGCGCTGGGATTGGGATTGCTCCAGATATTTATGGAGGCAGGGGCAGTTATTCTCCCTCCCGGATGCGCCTCCTGTGTGGGGGTACACCAGGGAATATTGGGTGATGGCGAAGTTTGTCTATCCACCGCCAATCGTAACTTTCAGGGGAGAATGGGGAACCCTTCATCCTTCATCTATCTGGGTAGCCCTGCCTCAGCGGCGGCCGCGGCGGTAAAGGGGGAGATCGCTGACCCCCGGGAGTTTCTTTGATGCTTGAAGGGAAGGCCTACAGGATGGCAGATAATATCTCCACTGACCACATTATACCGGGGAGGTTTTTTCACCTGAGGAGCAATCTTCCTGAGCTAGCCAAGCACGTGCTGGAGGATGCGGACCCGAATTTTAAGCAAAAGGTAAAAGCAGGTGATTTCCTGGTGGCGGGTAAGAACTTCGGTCTGGGTTCGTCACGGGAACACGCTGCCCTGGTCCTAAAATTGTCCGGCATAGGGGGAATCCTGGCTCACTCGGTGGCCCGCATATTTTACCGTAATGCCATAAACATAGGGCTTCCGGTGGTTATTTGTGATACCCACAACGTGAGCCACGGAGATGAACTTCACCTGGATTTAAGAAAAGGGGTAGTGGAGGATAAAACTCAGGGTACCACTCTTAGCTTGAGCGAAGTTCCGCAGGTAATGCTGGATATTCTGGCTTGCGGGGGTCTACTTCCCTACATCAAAAAGTACGGACGGTTCAACGTTTGATGGCCTATTCCTTTTCCCACATTAAGACCTTTGAGCAATGCCCTCTAAAGTATAAGTATCGCTACATAGATGGCATAAAAGTACAAGGAGAGTCCATAGAATCATTTCTGGGGAACATGATACATAAAGCCCTGCGCAGGCTGTATCAGTCTAAAATGCAGGAGAGGGAAGTATCGCTAGATGATCTTCTGGCCTATTACGAAACGGTGTGGGACAACAAGTGGCATGAAGAAATAAGTATTGTTCGAAAGGAATACTCAGCGGAGGATTATAAGGAGAGGGGAAAAGCATGTCTTTTGCAGTATTACAGGAGATATGCTCCCTTCAACCAGGCCCGAACCTTAGGTGTAGAGTTCCGGGTGGATATCCCTCTGGAGGCCGACTTTAAATTTAGCGGCCTGGTAGACAGATTGGATCAAAGGAAGGATGGTATTTTAGAGATCCATGACTACAAATCCTCCGGGAGTTTGCCATCCCAAAAGGAAATAGATAAGGACAGACAACTGGCTCTGTATCATATCGGGCTACAAAATGAGGGTGATGCTCCTGATATAGATCTGGTGTGGCACTATCTGGTGTTCAATAAGGAGTTCCGGTCCAGAAGAAGTGAAAGAGAGCTCAGGATGCTAAAGCAGGAAATGGTGTCTAAAATCAGGGAAGTGGAGGGTACTACCGTGTTTAGAGCTCAGAAATCCCCCTTGTGTGAATGGTGCGAGTATCAAGGCCTGTGTGATAAAGAGACAAGGACATGGGAAGAATAGTGGTAGCGGTAGGGGCAGTTATTGAGGATGAAGGAAAAATCCTGTTGGTAGAGCACGTCCCCTGGGAGGGTGACTTTTGGGGAGGAAAGTGGATTTGCCCGGGGGGAGGATTGGAGCTGGGGGAATCTATAACCGAGGGAATCTTAAGGGAAGTGAGGGAGGAAACCGACCTCGTAGTAGAGCTTATATCCCCCCTTATTCCTTTTGAGAGAATAGTAAAAAGTAACGGTGAGACCATTCTCCACGTCATTTACATTGACTATATGGCTAAAAAAGTGAGTGGGGAGCTAAAGCCCGATAGCGATGTTGGCCAGGCTATATGGGTAAAACAGGAGGAAATAGCCTCGGTATGGTCCAAGTTGCACGACGACACTAAAAGGCTACTTCAGATAGCTCATCTGGTATAGTCGACCCATAGCCGCCTTCCCCCTTGGGCAGGCAGTTCGCCTGGGCTTTCTAAGGGCGGGGATATGATATAATAGTTAAAGCTTATGTTTACCCACCTTCACATTCATACCGAGTACAGCCTGCTGGATGGTATGTGCCACATCCAGGATGTCCTCCTCAAGGCCCAGGGAATGGGGATGAATAGTCTGGCTATCACTGATCATGGTTCCCTGTACGGAGCAATTGAGTTCTATGTGGAGGCTCGAAATTCAGGCATAAAGCCTATCATCGGCTGCGAGGTCTATGTAGCTCCCTCCGGGCGCAAGTCCAGGGCGGAGAAGAACAGCTATCACCTGGTACTTTTAGCCCGGGATAGACAAGGCTACCAGAACTTAACTCAACTGGTAACTAAAGCTTACCTGGAGGGCTTCTACTATAAGCCAAGAATGGATAAAGAGATCTTGGAGGAATACCACGAGGGATTGGTAGCCCTCTCTGGATGCCTTAAGGGGGAAATCCCTCAGCTCCTCCTTCAAGGGAGGGTAGATGAGGCTAAAGCGGTTGCCCTGTGGTATAAGGAAGTATTTGGCGACTTCTATCTGGAGATACAGCGCCACTCCCTGCCCGAGGAGGAAAAAATTAACCCCCTTCTCATTTCTCTAGCTTCCGAGCTTAACCTTCCCTTAGTAGCCACTAATGACGTTCACTACGTAGAAAAAGCCGATGTCAAACCTCACGACATTCTGCTTTGCATTCAGACCAATCGCAAGCTTCAAGATGAGGGCAGACTCCGGATGGGGGATTCCTTCTACCTGAAAAGCCCCCTCGAAATGGCAGACCTCTTTTCCGACCTCCCCCAGGCCGTAGAAAACACCGAGCGCGTGGCCGAGCTATGTAACCTGGAACTGGAGTTTGGCCATTTCCATCTACCCGAGATGACATCTGGAGATAAGAACGCTCATGAGTTTCTTTCCGAGCTCTGTTTTAAGGGGCTGAAGGAACGTTCTCCTCAACCCCCTCCTGAGGTTGAGGAGAGGCTGAGGTACGAGCTAGAGGTCATTCAGAGGACGGAGTTTGCCAACTACTTCCTGGTGGTGTGGGACATCATCTCCTTTGCCAAGGAAAAAGGAATATCGTTTGGAGTGAGAGGAAGTGCTGCCGCCAGTCTGGTCCTGTACGTTCTGGGAATAACCAGCATCGACCCCTTGAAGTACGGATTGGTGTTTGAGAGGTTTTTGAATGTAGAGCGAAAGGAGATGCCCGATATTGACCTTGATTTTGAGGATGACCGCCGCGACGAGGTCATTCACTATGTCACCCGAAAGTATGGAGAGGACCACGTAGCCCAAATCATAACCTTCGGGACGATGGGAGCGCGAGCGGCGATCCGCGATGTAGGGCGGGTGATGGGCATACCCCTGTCTAAAGTTGACCGGGTGGCCAAGCTTATCCCTTCCCTGGGTATGACCTTAGATGAAGCAGCGAAGGATATAGGCGAACTTCGCGACCTATGTAGCTCTGATGAGTCCATAAAGGAGATATTCCAGTTTGCTCAGAAATTGGAGGGCACCGTGCGCCATGCCTCCACCCATGCGGCGGGGATAGTTATCTCCCGAGAGCCACTCATCCTTTTCTGTCCTCTGCAAAAAGGGAAGGAAGGAAGAGTTATGACTCAGTTCAGTATGGAAAGTATCGCCCATATAGGGCTCCTGAAGCTTGATCTTTTAGGACTGGCCAACCTTAGCATTCTAGCTCGCACCAGAGAACTTATCCGTGAAAACCGGGGAGAGGAGGCAGACCTTCAGAATCTTCCTATGAATGACCAGAGAACCTTTGACCTCCTTTCCTCCGGGGAGACGGGGGGAATCTTTCAATTGGAGGGGGAGGGGATGAGAAAATACATCCGCCGGCTTTCCCCCTCTTGCTTCAGCGATGTAGCAGCCATGGTTGCCCTATACCGCCCCGGCCCCAAAGACTACATTCCTCATTTTATCGCTGCCAAAAAAGGGGAAGAGGCCATCTCTTATCCCCACCCATCGCTTTCGGACATCCTGGGGGAGACCTATGGAGTGATCGTATATCAGGAGCAGGTTCTGCATATTGCCCAGAGGTTTGCCGGGTATACCCTGGGGGAAGCCGACCTATTCCGTAAGGCCATAGGAAAAAAGATACCCCGGCTTATGGAGGAGGAAAGAGAAAGGTTCGTCCAGGGGGCCCAGGAGAAAGGGTTTTCTTCTGAGGTGGCCAGGGGGGTATTCGACTTAATTTCGCCCTTCGCGGGATATGCCTTCAATAAGTCCCACAGCGTAAGCTATGCTCTGATTGCCTACCAGGGAGCATTCTTCAAGGCCAACTATAGCCTGGAATATATGACCGCTCTCCTTCAGGTATCGGCGGGTAATCAGGACAAGGTAGGGTCGGCCATAGCTGAGTGTCGTCGCCTGGGCATAGATGTTCTTCCTCCCAACATTAACCAGAGTGACATCAACTTTGGGGTCCGGGAGAAATCTATCTCGTACGGCCTGGGCGCAATCAAGAACATTGGGGAGGCTGCTACCGCTCCCCTTATTTCCTGCCGCAAGACCGGGGGACCCTTTTCTTCTATTGAGGATCTATGCCGCAGGTTCGACTTCCGGGGAATAAACCGCAAAGTGACGGAAAGCCTGATCAAGGCAGGGGCGCTGGATGATTTTGGGAGGAGGGGGGCCCTTCTAAAGCACATCGATGGCATCATACTTCTGGCTCAGCGGGAAAGAAAGAGGAAGGATTCCGGGCAAACCACCATGTTTGACCTCTGGGAAGACCTGCCTTCACTTAACATTGGGAGTGAAGATGCTCCCCTTGAGGATAAGATCGCCTGGGAGAAGGATCTTTTGGGGGTGTCCTTTTCCAAGGCGCAGAATGGAAACCTGGTCATTTCCCTCACCCAGGGCGAGGATGAGAAAAAGGACCTTGACTTTCTCTGCCAGGTAATAGAGGTCTTACATCGTTATCCCGGGCAGACTAAGGTGTATCTAGACATCGGAGGAAATGGAGGTAAAAGAAACCTGGTAGAGATGGCAGAGCGGGTAGACCCCTGTCCCGACTTCAGCCATGACCTGACTGAGTTAGTGGATGGCATAAAGGTAGTATATGAAATCAAAGCAGCGCAGAGCTTCAAAATATGTTCTTGAAGAAGACGGTAGAAGATATTGAGCTCGAAGGGAAAAAAGTTCTGGTCAGGGTGGACTTCAACCTTCCTCTAGACCCTGATACCGGCCTTCCCACCTCGGACAGCCGCATTAAAGCCACTCTTCCCACCCTGGAATACCTTATATTGAGGGGAGCTAAGCTCATTCTCTGTTCTCATCTGGGAAGGCCCGGAGGTCAGGTGGTGGAAAGCTTAAGAATGTCTAAGGTCGTTCCTCCTCTGTCTCAACTTTTGCGGCGCAAAATAGTTCTGGCCTCCGACTGTGTAGGGGAGGAGGTAAGACAAAAGGCAAAAGTCATGTCGGAAGGAGATATTTTGCTTCTGGAAAACCTGCGCTTTCATCCCGAAGAGGAGAGAAACGATGCCGAGTTCGCCCGAGAACTGGCGAGACCGGCGGATGTGTTTGTGAACGATGCCTTCGGGGTTTCTCACCGCTCCCATGCCTCGGTGGTGGGAGTAGCTGCCCTCCTTCCCGCGGTGGCCGGCTTCCTGGTCCAGAAGGAAGTATCCTTCATCACCGGCGCACTGGAGAATCCTTCTCATCCCTTAGCCCTGCTTTTAGGGGGAGCGAAGGTGAAGGACAAAATTGGAGTTCTGGAAAACGCCCTGGATAAAGTCGACCTTCTTCTCCTGGGAGGAGGGATGGCCCAGACCTTCCTTCACTTCCAGGGCTATAAGGTGGGTGGGTCAGAAGTGGAGAAAGATAAGGCAGATTTTGTGGCCAGCATAATGAAAAAAGCACAACGCAAAGGAATAAAGCTACTACTTCCTCAGGACGTGGTGGTAACCAGGGATATCCGTAACCCTGATAGCACAAAGGTAACTGAAATATCCTCTATGCCTTCTGATTTTACCATCGCGGATATAGGTCCAGCGACAGTGAACGAATTTTCTGAGGAATTAAGAAAGTGCCATACCATTGCCTGGAACGGGCCTATGGGGGTCTATGAAACACCTCAGTTCGCTTCCGGGACGCACGCTTTGGCTCATCTCCTTTCTCAAATTTCAGCCACTACCATCATAGGAGGAGGGTCCACTGCAGAGGTGGTAGAGGAACTGGGCCTCAGTGACAAGATGACCTGGGTATCAACGGGGGGCGGAGCCTCTCTTATGCTTCTGGAGGGGAAAAAACTTCCCGGAGTGGAGGTTCTTCTGGACAAATGATAATCCAGAGGGAAATACAAAAGCTGGTCATCTCCACTCCCTCTAAGATTGTTTTCCTCATTATGGATGGCCTGGGAGGAATTCCTCATCCTGAGCTTAAGAAGACTGAGCTTGAGGCTGCCCATACCCCTAATCTAGATGGCCTGGCTTCTAAAAGTACCCTGGGACTCTCCAATCCTATATCTCCAGGCATCACCCCGGGAAGTGGGGCAGCCCACCTTTCCCTTTTTGGCTATAATCCCTTTGAGTTCAGGACCGGTAGAGGAATCCTGGAGGCCATGGGGATAGAGGCCCCTGTTCTCCCTTCTGATGTAGTAGCCAGGGGAAACTTTGCCACCGTGGGCGATAGCGGTGTAATCCTGGATCGCCGGGCGGGGCGTATCCCCACCTCAAAATGCGCTGAACTTTGCCATCTTTTAGAAAGTATAGACCTTGATGGTCCGCGCATATCGGTTCTCCCGGTGAGAGACCATCGCTTTGTTCTCCTTCTTCGGGGTGAGAACCTTTCTCCAGAGCTTTCTGACTCCGACCCGGGGAGGGTAGGAGAATTCCCCTTAAAAGTGGTTCCCCTATCCTCAAAGGCGGAGAAAGCTTCCGCCTATGTCGACCAATTCATCGTTGAGTCAGGCAAACTCCTTAAACGAAGGGATGGGGCCAATGCCATTTTGCTGCGGGGCTTTTCCAGCCTTCCTTCCCTTTCCTCTTTTGCTGAACTGTATAAGCTAAAGGCAGTGGCCGTTGCTACCTATCCCATGTACCGGGGATTGAGCCGCCTTCTGGGAATGGAGGTAGAGGAAAAGGTAAGCTCCATAGAGGAGGAGTTTTCTACCCTGAAAGAGTGCTTTCCCCGCTATGACTTTTTCTTCCTGCATATAAAGGAAACTGATTCTGCCGGTGAAGATGGGGACTTTGAGCGTAAGGTGAAAGTGATCGAAAAGGTCGATGACTGCCTACCCCAGCTCTTAAACCAAAAGCCGGATGTCCTGGTAGTGACTGGAGACCACTCCACCCCGGCCATGCTCTGCGGACATAGCTGGCATCCCGTTCCCTTCCTTTTGTATTCCCCTTCTTGCCGGCCAGACAATATAGCCCAGTTTTCAGAATCTGCCTGTGCCCGAGGCAGCTTAGGCACTATATCAGCTTTAGATACCATGCCTTTAGCCTTAGCCCATGCTCTAAAGCTTTCCCGGTTTGGAGCTTGAGATGCGCATTCCTATAGTGGCGGGCAACTGGAAGATGAACACCTCGGTAGCTGAGGCTATCTCCAAGGTAGAGAGCATGAAGGGTCCTCTGGAGAAGATAGAGGGGGTGGATAAGGTCATATGTCCTCCCTTTGTTTCCCTTTTCCCCCTATCTAACCTACTTTCTTCATCCTCTATCAAGTTAGGAGCTCAGAATGTGTATTTTGAGGAGAAGGGAGCATTTACGGGGGAAATCTCCCCTTTGATGCTCAAGGATCTCTGTACCTATGTCATCCTGGGGCATTCAGAGAGGAGAGGGTATTTTGGGGAAGACGATGAGCTGATAAACCTCAAAGTGAGGGCAGTAGTTAAAGCGGGCCTTTTACCTATTCTTTGTGTGGGGGAAAGCGGGGAAGAGAAAAAAGAGGGGAGAACGGAGGAAGTAGTGGGAAGGCAGCTAAGGATGGCCCTTAGAGAGGTCAGTCTTCAACCAGGGTTGGTCATTGCCTATGAGCCCATATGGGCCATCGGTAAAGGCATAGCAGCCAGCCCGGAGAAGGCAGATGATATCTGTGGGTTTATCCGCCGGGTGTTACAGGAGCTCTATGGGGATGTGGGAAAAGAGACGAGAATTCAGTATGGGGGAAGTGTGACTGAGGATAACATCTCTTCCTTTGTCCGGGAGGAGAACATCGATGGTGCCCTGGTGGGTGGAGCAAGCCTTGAGGTGGAGGAATTTCCACATATAGTGCAAAAGGTGGCCGAAGCCAAAGGCTTAAAGTAGTGGCCATCGTAGGCCCCACCGCTTCAGGAAAAAGTGAGCTCGCAATAGACCTGGCCAAAAATCTGGTTGGGGAGATAGTAAGTGCTGATTCCCAGAAGATTTACCGTCACCTGGACATCGGTACCGCCAAACCACCTTCCAACGTGAGAAGGATTGTCCCTCACCACCTCATAGATGTTGTCGACCCCGATGGGGAATTTTCGGTAGGCCTCTATAAAGACCTGGCCCTGCGGGAAATAGGGCTCATCACGGGGAGGAAGAAAATTTCCTTTGTGGTAGGGGGAAGCGGCCTTTATGTGTGGGCACTTTTAGAGGGTTGGGAGATACCATCCTGCCCCCCAGATAGAGAATTTCGCTCCAGGCTGGAGGAGCGAGTCAAAAGGGAGGGAGCGGAGAGGATATACCAGGAGCTTAAGACGATAGACAATAGAGCTTCCCGGCATATAGACCCTCGGAACCCCAGGAGGATAATACGAGCCCTGGAGCTAAAGCAAGCAGGGTTTAGCCTGGAGAGAACTAAAAACCCCCCTTTTGATGCTCTCACCATTGGCCTCTACCTGCCTCGTGATGAGCTCCACCGCCGCCAGAATGAGAGAGTGGACCGAATGATGGATCAGGGCCTGGTGGAGGAAGTGAGAGGTCTTCTCAAGATGGGGTATAGTCCCGACCTCCCTTCACTTTCCAGCATAGGCTACAGGCAAATCTCCTCCTACCTTCAGGGAAGGTTAAGCTTAAGCGAAGCAGTAGACAAGATTAAATTTGCTACCCACAGACTCTGCCGTCATCAGTTCAACTGGTTTAAGCCCCAGGATGAGCGGATACACTGGTTTGGGCCGGATGAGGGTTCTTCCATTAGCCATCTCATTACCGACTTTGTGTATAACTAACCATGCTCAGTTCGAAGCCCAGCGACGCGGTGTTGATTTAAAATTATAAGTTAACCGCATAAATCATCGCATAACTTTTTCGTGTCATTGCGAGCTCTTCGCCTTCTGTCAGCTCAAGATAAACTCATGCTCCACAATCTCAATACCTTTTTCCCTCTCCCTCTGGGAGAGGGTCAGGGTGAGGGAGATTCCCTCCCCGCCGAGATTGCTTCAGGGCTTTGCCCTTCGCAATGACAAAGGGGTTACGCCTTGCAATTGGCCTTGCCCCTTGCAATGACACGATGTGGGACACCTATCCACCGACCAAACTGTTACAGACTCATGCAGTCATCCGAATCTTGCAAAATATTCTTCTATCTATTATAGTAGAAAGAAAATATATAGGAGAAAATTGATGAAGACTACATTTATGGGAAAAACTTTCTCTATCTCCCCCGAAGAAGTTGAAAAAGTTGTCCAAAGGCTATCACCAGAACCCATAAGGAAACATGCTATAATTATTTCCAATCGTAGATTTCCTCCCAAGCAGCTCTTCCAAGCTATTCTGGAAGAGAAGGGCATCAAAGTAGACCGGCTGGATTTTAATACCATGCAGGGTACCAATCTCCTCAACCGTTTGGGGTTCCCACATATAAACACAAATGATAAGGGAAGGGAAGGTATTCGGGCATTAGAGAAATTAACCGGAATAGTTGCTTTAGGAGGGGATGCGCTGGAGGACTCCGAGGCTTACTATGAGTAAAGCCCTGGTGGATACAAATTTTGTCATTGCCCTCATGGATAGTAAGGATCAGCATCATGAGGAAGCTATACGGATTCTGAGTAAAGTAAAGGCAGACGAGACCGAACTTGTGTATATGGACTGTGTCGTTAATGAGATTTATTCAGTCATGGCCAGGAAGTTGATCGGAAGGAAGATGTCCAGCAAGTTCCCGGAGATAGCTGATGAAATTAGTGCTGCTCTCTCTAATGTAGAGGTGATAAACGCCTACCGATACCTCCCGAAGTTTCATCCTAAGGTAGTGGACCTTATGAAACAAACTGAAGGGAGACTCAACTACCATGATACTCTTATAGCTCTCTCGCTGAGGGAGGAGAGGATAAATGGGATTGTAAGTCTGGATAGCGATTTTGATGAAGTAGAGTGGTTAGAGAGAATCACCAATTAGTAAAATAAATCTCCACCCCGTAGCTTGCTGCCTGGAGCAGCACTTTAGCAAACTTCTGGTCTACGCCGTCGTTGGTAGAGAAGGTAAGAGCATCCTCTCTTTGGACGACAAATATGATGACGACGTCAGGAAAGAACGTTCTCCAGCTTTTCCTCTATCCTCATTCATCCGACTCTTAGACCACTCCGGACACCAGGATCAGAATTAGTAGAACTATCAATAGAGCCTTAATGATACGCCGTGATCTCCTGGGGGTTGTGCTGGGTACCAAATCCCGTATTATGGCCATAGCTCTATTGGCTTCATCCTCTGGAACCACAACCTTAACTGCGCCTACTCCTCCTGGGGCGACATACCACGGCGCTATATTTCCCATGAGCTCATCTTTTAACAGAACTTTAATTCCCCTTTCCTCTAAGATGCTTTTAATGTAGCTTGATTTCGTAAAGCTACCTGAGTAAACCTCGATCATCTCCATTGTTTTAGATTTTAGCCCCTTCATAGAGTATGATAAAGCTGGAGTTGATCCGGTACATAATCCATGTAGACCTGGATGCTTTCTTCACCTCTGTGGAGGAACTTCTCGATCCTTCACTCAAGGGAAAGCCCATAATAGTGGGGGCAGACCCCAAGCTCCGTGGCGTGGTGGCCACAGCTTCCTATGCTGCTCGACGCTATGGAGTACATTCAGCCATGCCTTCCCGAACAGCGGGGCGTCTTTGCCCCCAGGGCATATTTTTGCCCGTGCGCAAAGAGGTCTACCAGGAATACTCCCGAAAGGTGATGGCCATATTTCAGGATTACTCTCCCCGGGTAGAGAAGGTATCCATAGATGAAGCCTTCCTGGATGTAAGTCAGGAGAGCGCTCCTTTCTCCCATACTTTAGACATTGGCCATGATATTCAAAAGCGTATCCGCTCCCAAATTGGCCTTTCCTGCTCAGTAGGGATAGGTACAAATAAGCTGGTGGCCAAGATTGCCTCCGACCTTAGAAAACCACAGGGCTTTGTGGCCGTACCCCCGGGCCAGGAAAGGAAATTTCTGTCCCCTCTTCCCATAGGCAGACTCTGGGGGGTAGGGCCCAGGACAGAATCCTTTCTGAAATCTATGGGCATCCGCACCATAGGCGACCTCTCTCAGGTATCTTCAGAAAAGCTCTCTTTCCTGGGCAAAAGGGGAGCCATCCTGTGGAGGCAAAGCCAGGGCCTGGATGAGAGAGAAGTAGAGGTTCAAAGGCCTATAAAATCGGTGGGCCGTGAGCATACCTTCAATGAGGATACCGAAGACCAAAAGGAGGTAGAGGCAACTCTAACATCCTTAGTTCTGTCTGTGAGCGATGAGCTCCGCGAGCTGGGCCTTAAGGGAAGGACCATAACCCTTAAATTGCGCTATCCCGATTTCACCACCCATACCTTCAGCAAAACTCAGGATGAGGCGACAAGTTCTAAGGAAACTATCCGAGAGCAGATTTTAGGGCTGCTCCACAGCCACTGGGAACTTAAGAAGCTTCGCCTGGTGGGTGTGAGAGTCAGCACGCTCGCCCCCCCAGCCTAGTTCTTTGGGGTTTGACCCAGAAGGCCCGGGAGGGTGCCGGCCAAGGGAGCGATCCCTTTCACGACTTTCCCCACCAGATCTCGAAGCTCAGGATAGGGTAGCTTCAGAAAGACTACCACCAACCTTATCAATTTGCCTCCCCGTTTGAGGGTGAGGTTATCCTGGACGATGAACCTTTGCGCTGCCTCTGGTATGCTCAACGATCGCTCTGATATGACTGAGACTATAAAGGAGAACAAAGTGTCTACATCTATTCCCACCGTGGGAAGCTTTTGCGATTCTACCTCTTCTTCACTCAAGGTATGTATTCTGAGCAATCCGGGAAGCTCGGTGATCTCAATGATGATGGGGAGAGTGGGGGTAGAGAGAAGCTTGATAGCTAGACTTCTGCCCTTATTTACTTGAGAGAACTCCTGTATCATATCCTTTTGTGCTTCGGAAAGATCAGAAAGGATGGTGGAAACTATGCCCGATATCAGCTCCATCTCCTGTAAAGCGGATATCAGCGGATCAAGATCGTTATTCCTCACCAGGGATATAAGGGCTTTGTCCTGTAGTAGTCCTTTCAACTTATCTGCGCTATCAGCGAAGGTTAAAGGAATAACTCCTAACTTAGCTTCAGATTCTTTCATTTCTTCCCTCCAAAAAACGTTTCTCTAAGTTCTCTCTTAATCATTTTGCCATCTTCACGCCGAGGAAGCTTGGAGACAAACCTAATTATCTTGGGCTTTTTATAAGATGAAAGCCTACGGGAGGCGAAATCCACTATCTCCTCCTCGGTAACACTCTCTCCCTTCTTAAGCTGGATTACTGCCATCACTTTCTCCCCCCACTCCTCATCAGGGGCACCGATGACAGCCACATCCTCCACCCCGGGATGTTCCAGGATGACATCCTCTACATCACAGGTAGGAATGTTCACTGCCCCGCTCTTTATCATGTCCTTTTTCCTATCCCCGATGTATAAAAAGCCCTCTGAGTCTAAGGTAGCAAACACTCCTTCATCAAAATATTTTTCTCCTTCTATATCTCTGAACCCATCCTCCACCTTTTCCTTACCCCCAATGTAATCTAAAGAGTTAGTGAACAGTCCTTGGACAAACATGGCTCCTTGATTTCCAGGCGGGCATTCATTATCTCCGTCTACTATCTTCACCCGAGCATGCACTACTCGACCCACACTATAGTATCGGTGGGGATCCTCAGTATAATCCTGGGGGTTCAGCACCGATACTATGGCCACCTCTGAAGAACCATATCCCTCAGTTAACACTGGCTCTTTTGCCCCCTGACTCATGAATAACTCATTGATTCCTTTTTTAAGGTGCGCCGGGCAGTAGGCAGCGCCAGTTATGAGAAGTTTCATGGAAGATAGATCATACTTGGACTTAACTTCAGGGGGAAGGGAGAGTATGCGGTGTATCATGGTAGAAACGGCAAAGGAGGTAGTTATTCTCTCATTTTGTATTAGCCTTAGGTACTCCTCAGGGTCAAATTTCCTCATGTACACAAAACTTCCTCCAAACACCAGTGCCAAAACCCAGTTAGCAATGAGGGCACCGCCATGATAAAAGGGAGTAACTCCTAAGGATTTGTAATTATCCACCAGATGAGTTCTGACACGATAGACTATACTTAGCTCACGTATCAGAAGGTCTGCTCTCCTTTCAGAGCCTTTAATCCGCACCGGGCCGGAAAATTCGGAAGGGTTGATAAAAGTATTTACTATATCATACAGGTTTATCCCTTTTTGAAGTCCGGTAGTACCAGCAGAAAATAGCACATAACCTATCTGAAAGTAGGAATCCTTTAAGGGTTCAGGGGAAGAGTCGCTTAGCAGGTCTTCATAGGCGGGAAGTCCGCAAGTTGTATCCCCGGTGGTGATAAGATGATGGATATTGGTAGTATCCTCCTTTATCTCCTCCACTTTGGGGAGGAATTCAGGGTCCAGGATCAAGGCCTGTGGGTGGAACTCCTTTCCCAAAATGTAGGATAGGTCCCTTCCCTTAAGATGCCAGTTCACGGGCAACATCAAAGCCCCCAGGATAGAGGAAGCCAGAAGAACCTCAAAGAACTCATTCCCATTTCGAGCCATTATGCCTACCCTATCCCCCTTCCCTATCCCCAGGTTCTTTAAGCCATTGGCCAGCCGGTAAGTCCTGTCCAAGGTTTCTCCCCGGGTGTACCTCCTATCCCCCAACACCCCCAGCACCTCTTCTCCATCGTTTAAGCCGGTCAAGATAAGTTTGGCAATGTCCATTTATCCTCCTTTCTTATATTTTCAAACTCGTTTGCAC
>Ga0209633_10001184_pt1 | contig 27920 bp, 25 predicted proteins | sample Cruoilmetagenom1_FD_187290 | JGI IMG/M metagenome (GOLD analysis project Ga0209633, IMG submission 187290) | Oil polluted marine microbial communities from Coal Oil Point, Santa Barbara, California, USA - Sample 1 (SPAdes) (version 2) | ecosystem: Environmental > Aquatic > Marine > Oil seeps ...
GCTTCTCCACCCACATCGTATATCTCATCTACAACCAGTGCGGCTTTCTCTCCACCCGCTCTATAGTTCACAATCACTTTAGCCCCTGCCTTTGCTAACCCAAGAGCTATGGCCTTTCCTATCCCCGAGCTTGCGCCAGTCACAAGGGCGCGCTGAGATTTAAGTAATTGAATACCGTCCATATTGATTACCTCCGATGAGTTTAAGCTGCCCTTTTCGACCCATGCTCTCTGAGATTCTCAATAATCACATAAAAAACTGGTACTACAATCAAGCTAAGCATAGTGGAAAGAATCATTCCGCCGAATACTGCTGTTCCAAGAGAGTGGCGGCTTGAGGCTCCCGCGCCTGAAGCGATTACAAGCGGGAACACACCGAGTATAAAGGCGAATGCCGTCATCAGGATCGGCCTTAGTCTTATCATGGCAGCCTGCATAGCGGCATCTACTACTGTAAGCCCCTCTTCACGGCGCTGCTTGGCAAACTCTACAATTAAAATTGCGTTTTTACTTGCAAGCCCGATCAGCATAACTAGCCCAATCTGGCAGTAAACGTCATTGGACAGACCCCTTAGGTACTGAGCTATTATTGCGCCCAGAAGAGCAAGCGGCACCGCTAGCATAACCATAAACGGCATGGCCCAGCTCTCATATAGGGCCGCCAGGAAAAGAAATACAAAGACGATTGAAAGCGCAAAAATAAATGGAGCGAGGTTCCCGGCTTTTATTTCCTGATACGATACGCCTGACCACTCATATCCCATACCCTTAGGCAGCACTTCTTCCGAGAGTTTTTCCATTGCTTGTATAGCCTGCCCGGAGCTGTAGCCCGGAGCCGAGTCTCCGTCAATCTCAGTAGAGCGGTAGAGGTTGTAGTGGCTTATGGTTTCTGCACCAACTATCTCCTTTATATCTACGAGTGTGCTGAGCGGGACCATGCCCCCAAACTCACTCCTTACATAAAGACGCGATATGTCCTCTGCGGCAGTTCTGTAAGTGTCTTCTGCCTGAATAAACACCCTGTAAACTCGTCCGAATTTATTGAAATCATTCACATAGAGAGAGCCCAAATAAGCCTGAAGAGTATCAAATACGTCGGTTATGCTAACGCCTTGAGTTTTTGTTTTGGTCCGGTCAAGCGTGATGTAAAGACCCGGGACGTTGGCAGTAAACGAGCTAAAAAGCCCGACAAGCTCTTTACTCGCATTACCCTTCTCAACCATCTCTCCCATTACTTTTGCCAGTGTTTCAAGACCCAGGTCATTTTTATCCTGGAGCTCGTACTGAAACCCTCCCGTGGAGCTAAGTCCCTGAATGGGAGGCGCGTTAAAGGGAACGATGATTGCCCCTTGAATAGTTGAGAACTCCTCCCTTGCCTGCGCTATAAGACCATTCACGCCTAGCGCTTTGGACTTCCTTTTATCCCAGGGGTCAAGAACGGCGAACATGGCGCCCGAGTTTGAATCTGAGCTTGAAGTGAGAAAGTTAAGCCCGGCAATCGCAACCACATGGGCTACACCCTTCATGCTTTTGAGCATTTCATATGCTTCTTTCATTGTTTCCTGTGTGCGTTGTAGGGACGCGCCTTCAGGACCCTGAACGTTTATGATGAAATAGCCCTGGTCCTCTTCTGGGACAAACCCTGTGGGAACTATTGTGAACATGATGTAGGTACCTACCATAAGTACGGCAAACACCCCGACAACGATCTTCCACCTGATAGTCAAAAACTCAAGCCACTTCTGATACCGGTCTTTAAACCAATCGAAACCCTGATCGAATTTTTTGTATAAATAGAATTTCTTGCCGGTTGTTTTCCTGAGGAAGAGCGCACAGAGCGCGGGGCTCAGGGTGAGTGCATTGATGGTCGAGATCCCGACTGCGCATGCAATGGTAAGGGCGAACTGGCGGTATAGCTGCCCCGTTATTCCGGGCATGAAAGACACCGGCACGAACACTGCCATCAGAACAAGCGAAGTCGCTACAATGGGACTTGTTACCTCTTTCATAGCGGCACTGGTAGCCTCTTTTGACGAGACTCCCTTTTCCTCAATCAACCTTGAGACGTTTTCAACGACCACAATCGCGTCGTCCACCACAAGACCGATTGCGAGCACGAGACCAAAAAGGGTTAGCGTATTAATCGAAAACCCTAGGGCATTAATGAGTGCAAAAGTACCGATAAGCGATACAGGAATAGTAATTGCCGGAATGAGTGTAGCTCTGAAATTCTGAAGGAATACGAATACTACTATAAATACCAGAATGAATGCTTCAAATAGAGTAATAATCACCTCGGATATAGAGGCGGTAACAAACTTAGTTGTATCGTATATGATTGCGTAATCGACGCCTGAGGGAAAACTTTCCTTTAGCTCTTCCATCTCGGCCCTTATCTGCTTTGCGACGTCCAGAGCATTGGCGCCCGGGAGCTGGTATACACCTATCCCCACAGTCTGGCCGCCGTCCAGTGTGGCAGATGTTTCATAGTTCTCGGCCCCGAGCTCCACAGTCCCGATATCGCTCACGCGCACCACTGAGCCGTCTTCATTTGCCCGAACAATGATATCTTCAAACTGCTCTACGTTCTCGAGCCGCCCGAGAGTTGTAACCGTGTATTGGAACTGCTGGCCTTCGGGAACGGGAGGCTCGCCTATTGAGCCTGCGGCCACCTGGGTATTCTGCTCTGAGATGGCATCGGCTACATCCGTAGCTGTCATATTGAGGGAAGCAAGCTTATCCGGGTCCATCCACACGCGCATGGAGTATTCCCTCTGCCCCCATATGGTGAGGTTGCCCACTCCGGGTATACGCTTTAAGACATCGGAGATATGAATATCAATATAGTTACTCAGGAAAAGATCGTCTCTCGTCCCGTTGGGGGAGATCATGTTTACGGCAAGAATGAGGCTTGTGGACTGCTTATTTACAGATATTCCGTATTTGGATACTTCCTCGGGGACCCTGGGTGTAGCAAGCTGAACTCTATTCTGCACATCGACGGCGGCAATATCGAGATCGTAACCTATCTCAAAAGTGACATTTAAAGACATAGTGCCGTCGTTTGAGCTAAAGGATTGCATATATGTCATTCCCTCAACGCCGTTTACCTGCTCTTCAATCGGGGTCGTGACGGTCTCTTCAACGACTTCTGCGCTTGCGCCGGTATATGTTGCCGATACGTTTACTGTAGGCGGGCTGATCTCGGGAAATTGGGCAATAGGTAGTATCGGAATGGAAATTGCGCCCAAGAGTGTTATCAGTATTGCGACTACAGTAGCCAGGACAGGGCGGTTAATAAAAAAATCAACCAAAATAATTCTCCTTACATTTTATAAGATACTGCTTTTATTTACCCTTATTACCCGTGGGTTTTGGGGACGGTGCTGCATTACTCTTTTCCTTAGCCTTAGCTTTTGCCTCAGCTTCGGTCTCTGTCTTAACAGTGATCCCCGGCTTTATTTTCTGAAGCCCGTCGATAACAACCAACTCCCCTTCGGTAAGCCCCTTCTCTATTATCCTTAACTCCTCTACCGCAGGACCCGCAGTAACCTCTCTGTACTCGACTTTGTTATCTTTCCCGACTACATATACAAACGTGTCACCCTGCTGCTCTCCAATCGCTTTTTGCGGGACAACAATCGTTTCGGGCTGCTCTTTTAAAAGGAGCTGCACCTTTGCGTATTGCCCGGGAAGCAGGGTTTTGGATGTATTCGGAATTACTGCTCTCATCTCTACCGTTCCGGTAGTAATATCAATTTCGTTATTAATAAAATCCACGGTACCGCTTTCAGGATGTGTACTGCCGTCTGCAAGTACTATGCTCGCGCTGAGCGGTTTTTTGTTCTGCTCCGTTAGCACCTGGGGAGTATCGCGCTCCGCCACGCTGAAATAGACGTATATGGGATCGAGCATAACTAGCGTAGCAAGCTCGGTCGCTTCTCCTGCCCCCACAAGGTTACCGACATCTACCAGCCTGCGGCCTATCCTCCCGTCAAAGGGGGCTATCATGGTACAGTAGCCAAGGTTAAGCTCCGCCTGTATTACATTTGCCTGTGCCGCCTCTACAGCCGCACGGGTCTCCTTGGCCTGAGTGATATACTCGTCGTAGGCATCCCTTGTAACATAGTCCTTTTCTACGAGAGGTTTATAGCGCCTCACCTGCTCATTGGCATAGGAGAGCGCAGCCCTATTCTCGGCAAGCTCTGCCCTGGCGGCGGCAAGCGATGCCTCAAAGGGTCTTGGGTCAATTACAAAGAGGAGATCCCCTACGGATACGTCCGAGCCGTCAACGAATGCCCTTTCTATTAAAAACCCCTCCACGCGGGCGTTAACAGTAACAGACTCTATAGATTGCGTAAGCCCAACATAATCCAGATAAATCGGTACCGTCTCTTTTTTAACTTCAGCAACAGTCACCTCAGGGGTGGGCATAGCGGCATCTTTATCCCCCTTTCCGCAGCCTGATGAGTATAGAATTAATAATGAGAAAATAGCCAATAAAAATAATGCAGATACGTCGAACATGAGCCGAAATGTAATTGTTTTTTCTTTGGTAATATGATTACTCATCCGTAACCTCTCCTTCTTCTTCGCTCGGATATGACAGCACTTCTATTTCGGGCGATGGAAGCTCGGTGCCTATGGCATTAATCAGATCCGCATAGGACGTAAATACCGAGGTTTTCGCGGAAACTTGCTCAGCTCTTCCTTCGGCTAGTATTGTCTGTGCGTTAAGAAGCTCTACTATATCCCCTACCCCCGAGCGGTAACGGGCAAGTGACGCGTCGTAGGACTCAATTGAGCTCTCAAGAAGAGTAGTCGCTGCATCGAGTGATTGAACGGCCGTCCTGAAGCTGTAGTATGCGTTCCACACTTCTTCTATTACAATCTGCTCCTGCAGCCTGAGTGCGGCGCGCGCGGACTCAAGCTCGGCGTCGGCCTCACGGACGGAGTTAATGATAGTGAAGCCCTGAAAGATCGGTACAGTGAGCTGTAGCCCGAACAGATAATTGGAAAAATAATCGTTTGAGCCTCCGTCAGGCCTCACCCACCATCTAAACGCCTGGGCAGTGGCTGAAATCTCGGGAAAGAATTCGCTCTTGGCCTCTCTGAGCTCGGCCTGTCTCTCCCTTACGGTAGCTTGCACTGCGGCTACATCGGGTCTATTTTCCATGGCAAGACCTATCAGATCGTCCACATTATCGGAAAGTGCCTGTGTGGAAAGATCATCTATTTCCTGTCCCACATCAAAATCAGTATTAGCTGGCCAGCCTACATTAGTTGCAAGCTCGCCTCTTAGTATCTCAACGTTCCCCCTGTCTTCCACTAGGTCGAGTACGACCTGGGAAAGAGTAGCCTTTGCCTGAAGCACATCCGGAAGTGTGCCTACGCCGGCTTCGAGCCTAAGCTCGGCAGCTTCAAGGCTCGTCTGAGCTTCTTCAAGATTAACCTCGTCAGCTATGACAAGAGCCTTACTCCCAATGTAGTCGTAGAAGGAAACCGCTACTTCGTTAATTACGTCCTGTATAGACTGGTTCTGGTTCCAGTTGGCGTTTAGAAGAGCCATTTTAGCAGCTTCCACTTCAGCCTCTCTACCCCCGAAATCAAATAGCAGATAGTTTAGAGTAGCACCTATGTTGCCTGACTGCTCATCGAAAGCGCCGATCCCGGATGTTGAACCGCCGCCCCTTGAATATCCGTAGTTCGCGGTGCCGCTAATTTGAGGATAATAGAGACCTCTTGCCTGAGCCCACGCGGCGGCGGCGGCTCTGGCCTCTTCCCAGGCTTGCTGGGTAGTGGGGTTGTGCACGAGCGCTTCATCGATCAGCTGAGAGAGTGTAAGCTCGCCTGACAGTGGCTCCAGCTCCTCGGGAAGCGTGGGTAATTCCTCGAGAATAAAAGCTTTTTCCCGCTCCTTCGCACTCGGCTCCCATTCTTCTCCCGGCTCGGGGGAGGCTTGTTTATAGGGGTTAAGCTCAGGAATACCGTCGGCACAAGATTGCAGCAGAGCTGTAGTAAATATAATAAAACCTATAAAAGCTATAAGCCTGTACAATTCGAATCTCCAGATTGCGTGAAAGGATGTGAAATAAACATATGAGCTTAAATATCTTACTTTGAAACTCTGCAGACTAACACGAAATAATAATATGTTTCCTTGAGTATTGTCAAGAAAGACACCGGGAAAATAAGCTGCCGGCTATGGGGAGTGGTTTTCTTTGTTGATCCTGTCTGCGGTTTGCTTGGCATCGATCATTGACACAACCACAAGTACGGTGCCCGCAAGTGCGTACGCTAGAAACAAGAATATATCAGGTCTATCCATTAATGGACCGCTTGAGCCTAAGACAAGGGCGAAAGGCTCGCTGATCAGATAACTTATCCCGAAATTAAGAGCAAGTAGAACTAAGCCCTTTACAATCTGGCTATTATAAATTTGCCCTAGTCCCGGTAATACGGCAGATAGCACGAGAGCTAGTATGGGATTCTTAGGTTTTGGTTTGTTATTGATCATTTAATGGCATGGACTTAAAATACATTTATTTAACATAGTTTCAGACTGAAGAGCTTATCAGCTTACTTAGCTCTAGACCCGGATCCGGAGTTTTCATAAAAGTCTCGCCTATGAGAAAAACGTGGACGCCTTCGGAGCGAAGCTTGGTAATATCATCACTTGAGCGGATCCCGCTTTCGGCTACTACTATGATTTCGTTAGGAACTTTCTTTGAGAGATTCATAGATACTCCCAAATCAACGGTGAAAGTTTTCAGGTCTCTGTTGTTTATACCTATTATTTTGGCCCGGGCGCTGAGAGCGCGCTCTAGCTCTTGTTCGTCATGCACCTCTACTAAAGCATTCATTCCGAGATTCTCAGTGAGCTCAAGAAGCTCGCAGAGTACATCTTGCTCAAGTGCCGCTACTATGAGTAATAAAGCGTCTGCGCCGAAGTGTCTTGATTCATATACTTGATAGAGATCCAATATGAAGTCCTTCCTAAGTAGCGGAGTATCTACAGCGTCTCTAATCTGGCTCAGGTATTCGAGGCTTCCCTTAAAGAAATTTTCGTCCGTCAGCACCGAGAGAGCGGATGCTCCTGCAGAGGCATAGCTCCTGGCTATACGTACGGGGTCAAAATCCTTCGCGATAATCCCCTTAGAGGGCGAGGCTCTTTTTATCTCAGCGATAATCCTGAGATTGCCCTCCGGCTTAAGAGCGGCGTAGAAGTCCCTAACAGGGCGAGCGCTAGCGAGCTCGCTGGTTATTTTCTGGAGCGGAAGCGTTTTCTTTGAGTGCTCGATCTCAACTAGTTTATTCTCAATTATTTCATCAAGTATGGTGCTCATCTTTTTTTAAGTGACTTCAGAGTTAGTTGTTAGTAGTAAAACTGATTAGCTCATTAAGTTTTTTTAGTGCGGCTCCCGAATCAAGCGACTGCTCAGCCAATGATAGGGCTTCGGCCATATCGGCTGCCCGCTCGGCTACGTAAATTGCGGCGGCGGCGTTAAGAAGCGCGACATCCCGTTTAGCCTCTTTCTCTTCACCCTTTAGTATTGAAAGAACAATCTCAGCATTATCTTTGGGAGTTGCCCCGCCCTTAAGCTCTGTCAGATCCCTTCGTTTAATGCCAAGCTCGCTCGGGTCAAGCTGATATTTTCTGACCATACCGTCCCTTAGCTCTGCAACGATTGTCTTACCGCCTACCGAGAGCTCATCCAGAGAGTCTGTGCCGTGCACAACCAAGGCGCTCTTGTGACCGAGGTTACGAAGTACTTTGACTACAGGGTCAATCAGGACTTCAGAGTATACTCCCATTACCTGATGCTTTACGCGGGCCGGGTTTACAATGGGTCCGAGAATATTGAAGACAGTCCTTATCCCCACTTCTTTGCGCGGGCCTGCAACGTGTTTCATGGCCGGGTGGTATATCGGGGCGAACAGAAAAACGATACCTACCTCATCGAGGCATTTACCCGCAAGCTCGATTGAATGACTTATATTCACACCGAGCTCTTCAAGTACATCGGCGCTCCCGACCGGGCTCGATACGGAACGGTTACCGTGTTTTGCGACCGGGACTTCCGCCCCCGCCACTATAAACGACGCTGTAGTGGATATGTTGTAAGTCCCAAGGCTGTCTCCGCCCGTCCCGCATAAATCCACAATCGCTTCACGGGAAGTGCTGACCTTAGCTGCCTTCTCGAACATTGCCTTAGCTGCTCCTGTAATTTCGGATACGCTCTCACCCTTCATTCTGAGCGCTACAAGAAAGGAAGATATCTGGGCAGGCGTAGCCTCCCCCTCCATCATCTGCTCGACAACAGCTGACATTTCGTCTTCTTCAAGATCGATCCTCTCTACAACTTTTGATATAGCCTCTTTAATCATCTAAAAAATCACCTTTATCCCGATCACCCTTTATCTTGTCCAGTATACCGTTTATGAATGCACCGGACTCTTCTGTGCCGAAGGTTTTTCCGAGCTCCACGGCCTCATTTATGGTAACAGCGGGCGGAATGTTGCTCAAGTAAAGCATTTCATACACCGCAATCCTGAGTATATTTTTGTCGATTTTGGATATCCTGGACAGCCGCCAATTCTTTGAGTAGCGAACGATGATGTCATCCAATTGACCAAGGTTCGTACAACATCCTTTAGAGAGCACGGATGAAAAGTCTTTGACCTCAGTATCGGTGTTGATGCCGTCACGCTCCCAAAACAGAGAGAGTGATTCCTCAACCGAAGGAGATTCAGGAGAGGATTCGTTTAGTGAGTCGTGTTGATAGAGAAATTGGAGTGCAAGCTCCCTGGCGCGTCTCCTTTTACCCATGCGACGCTTCGTTAACCCTTTTTAGATAAGATTTTAGTTAGATTTGCCATTTCTATGGCTGAGAGGGCGGCTTCGCTGCCGCGGTTGCCGGCCTTGGAGCCCGCTCTTTCAATTGCCTGCTCAAGACTTTCTGTAGTTAAGACGCCTGAGGAAACAGGTACGTTTTTATCGAGGCTAATGGTGATTAAACCGCTAATTACCGCTGAAGAAAGGAATTCATAGTGTGATGTCTGGCCTCTTATGATCGCGCCGAGTGCTATAATGGCGTCGTATTTACCTCTTTCGGCCGCTTTTTTCACAGCAAATAGAAGCTCGTAGGAGCCCGGGACTTTAATAATGTCTATATCCTTTTCTAACCCATTATGTCTTGTTATCGTATCTACCGCGCCGTTTAAAAGCCTGTCGGTGACAAATTCATTGAACCTGCTTACAACTACGGCAAGCTTGAGTCCCTTGGCGTCCATTTTCCCTTCATAGGTTTGAGTCATAAGAGTCTCCTTTAATCGACCATGGAAAGAATATGACCGAGCTTGTCCTTTTTGACTTTAAGGTAGTTGGAGTTCTCACCGTTTGGCGCTATCTCTATGGGAACGCGCTCTACAATTTTGAGGCCGAACCCCTCAAGACCCTTTACCTTTCTTGGGTTGTTTGTAAGAAGCCTGATATTCCTGACACCCAGGTCTAAAAGCACTTGAGCGCCTATTCCGTAGTCTCTCAGATCAGGTTTAAACCCGAGCGCCTCGTTTGCTTCAACCGTGTCGAATCCGTCGTCTTGTAGGGTGTATGCTTTTATCTTGTTTAGTAAACCTATGCCCCTGCCTTCTTGGCGCATATAGAGAATTACTCCTTTGCCGTTTTCGTTAATAATGCGCATTGCCTGGCGCACCTGCGGGCCGCAGTCGCAGCGGAGTGAGCCGAACACGTCGCTCGTAAGACATTCTGAATGCACTCTTACAAGTACATTATCTTCTGGGTTAATATCCCCCTTAACAAGCGCTATATGGTGCTGAGGGTCTATATCGCTCTCATACACGATGACCTTAAAGTCGCCGAACTCTGTAGGAAGGGCTGCTGAGGCCGCTTGTTTGACGAAGCTTTCCGCACGCAGCCGGTAGCTGATGAGGTCTGCGATAGAGGCGATCTTGATATCGTGCACTTCGGCAAACTTTTCAAGATCGGGAAGCCTGGCCATATCTCCGTCGTCGTTCATTATCTCACATATTACTGCCGCGGGCTTAAGCCCGGCGAGTCTTGCTATGTCTACTGAGCCCTCCGTATGACCAGCTCTAACAAGCACACCGCCTTGTCTTGCGATAAGCGGGAACACGTGACCGGGTCGAACAAAGTCTTCAGGTCTTGCTTCATCTGATATAGCGAGTTTCATGGTGGATGATCTGTCGTATGCGGATATTCCTGTAGTGATCCCCTTACAGGCATCAATGGAAATGGTGAACGCCGTGTACTGGGGTACAGGGTTGTATTCGGGTCTTATAGGCTGAAGCCCGATCTGATCGGCATTGTCCTTTGTAATTGCCATACAGATGAGCCCTCTTCCGTGAGTGGCCATAAAATTTATTACATCCGGACCTGCATGCTCTGCAGCTATAACGAGGTCTCCCTCGTTTTCACGGTCCTTGTCGTCTACCAGTATTACCATCTTACCGTCTTTAATGTCGGTAATGGCTTCTTCTATTGTACAAATCGGCATAATTCTGCGAAACCCCCAAAATACTTATTGTTTAAATATACTTATCTGACTTACAATATAAGCCAGGAACTAGTTTTGTCAAATATGTAAAACGCCCGTAAGATTGAGAAAATATGGCTGAAAAAAAATTTTTTAAGAAGAAGATACTAAGCTCTGACATAGGATACATTTATTGTAATTCCGCGCGCTCTTTTAATTCGCTGAGATATTCGAATCTACATTTATATTCTTAGTGAGCGCTTTAAATGCTTTATTATAATATGTCTCTCGATCGGGAAGCACAATGAATACTCCGATTTCGGGGTGGTGTTCTAAGAATTTAAGAGCCTTCTCTTTTCCCATAACAAATAGCGAAGTGGCGTATGCGTCTGCAAGGGTATTATTAGCTTCCATCACTACTGTTACGCTAAGAAATTCGTTTCCGGGTTTTCCGGTCTCGGGTAAGATCAGATGGTGGTAAGTCTCCCCGTCCGAGGTGACAGTCCTTTCATAACCTCCGCTTGTAGATATTGCGAGGTCGCCCGTGCCGGTCTTAAACTCGGCAATCGCGCCTTCACTGCCCGGGTCTTTGACGCTCATAGTTACTTCGTGACCGAATACGCGTATATCACCTGAAAGGGAGACAATCCCTTTTGTTACGCCTTCCTCTTTTAAGGCCTCGACCGCCTTATCTATGGCAAATCCCTTTCCTATTCCGCCGAGATCAAGCATCATCCCCTCTTTTTCTAAATAAACCGTATCTCCCTCAATTTTAAGACCTTTGTAGTCGACGAGCGACTTCGCGCTTTCGATATCTTCTTCTGTAATCTTAGATTTCCCGTCTCTTCCGAAGCGGTAAACGCCTATTGTGAGTGCGCCTATGGTCGGGTCAAACCCCCCTCGGGTTTTCTCGGCTACTTGTTTTGATATGGTTAGAATTTCTAATACATCGGGATTAACGCTTACCGGTCTCTTGCCTGCTTGCATATTTATTTGAGATATTTCACTTGTGGGCTTATAGTCGGAAAGGAGGTTGTCGATTCTGCCTATTTCTGAAAACGCGCGGGCCGCCTGTTTATTGCTAGCGCCGTAAATAAGCACACGGGCGTATGTCCCCATGTGATACTGCTGTCTCTCAAGCGCGGGCTCGTCCGAGTACGAAGGGATGTAGGTAAATATGAGGATTGGGATAGTCAGTAATAATAAAGCTCTCATATTTAAAAGTGTATCATAACCCGCAGCTATCAATACATCGACTTTAAAATAGTATTGACTTAAGTTCCCAGAAGCATTAACTTTTATACTGTAATGGCTTTATATTATTACAAAAATACTATAGATTAGGGCAAGTTATGATTATTCAATGCAGCAGGTGCCGCCGAAAGTTTAAAATCGACAATTCAAGAATCAAGCCACAGGGCAGTAATGTCAGATGCTCTAAGTGCGGTCACATGTTTTTTGTGAAAAGAGGTGAACCTGCCATCGGCCATGATCCGCATACCGAGGAGCCTGAAAAGGGATCCCAAACTGATATCGATCAAGATATAAACATCGAGAAAATCCCTATTGATACAAATATAGATGAGAGTTTGAGTGAAAACCACTCAGATGAGGGCGCTGATGTAGGACGAGATGAGATTACTCGTCCGGAGGAAGAACCAGAGGAGTTTGAAAGAGACATTCCCGATGAAGATATGTTAGATATAGAGTTCGATCATACACATAAAGACTCCGGGAATTGGGAAGAATTTGTAAGCATAAGTAAGACAGGGGAGCATAGCGAGGAGATTGAGACAAACGAGGGTGGGGCAAGTGAGAAGGAGCAAAATGACTTTAGCTGGGATAATATCAATATAGAAGAAGAGCCTGAAGGTTCGAGTCCCGATATACCACAGATGTTTGAAGACGATGAGGATACAGGTTTCCAAGAGCCCGAGGGTATTGAAGGGCCCCCAGATAATACAGCCTCACAAGATAAAAGTGAGTCTCACGGATACGAGTATCAAAAAGGGTCAGCCGAGAAGCTTGCACTGGATACGGACTCGCCCGATAAGTATATGGACAGGGAGGGAGAGTTTGGGCGCGCAGAACAAAGCACTGTTCACCGAAGGGCTGAATATTACGGATCACAAAGTAAATCAAAAAAGGGCTTCTTAGGAAAAATAGCTTATACACTTATGATAGCCGCCGTTTTTGTGGTGATCATCACAGCCAGCATTACTATATTGATTAACCTTGAACTGATTCCGGAGGAGAACGTAACCCAAGCTAAGACATTCATCCAATCGGTTTTGCCCGTTACGTTGATTGAGGAGCAAACCCGTGATCTCGTTATTACTCAGCACAGCGGTAATTGGATGAACACGAGATACGGACCGCTGTACGTGGTAACGGGAATGATTCAGAATATATCCGACAGGCCAATCCATTACATACAAATAAAAAGCGAATTTGTATCTGCAGGGAAAACCCTGTATGAGGATACTATATATGCCGGTAATACATTCAGCGAGAACGAGCTTAAGGTTTCTAAAGTTGAAGATATAGTCTTTAAGCTTAAAAAGAAAAACGGCGACATAGACTACTATGACATGAAAAAGCTCTCAGGGCTGAACTATGATATTCAACCGGGTCAATCTATCCCGTTTTACGCTGTTTTCCCATATGACAGCACCGTATTGGGCTTAAAGTACAACCTTCAGGTAGTAAATTACGAAGATTCTACAATCGAATAACACTTTCACCCATGCACTATAAACAAATGCATGCATTAAGAATTTCCTTGCTATCCTGCACCGACTCAAGTACAATAATTGGGATAATAGCAGATAATATTATTGCTACTCACTCTGATCTCTTACAAAATCAGAAGATTTAAGAAAAAGGGTTATTTAGTGTATTTAAATAAATACGGGACGTTTTCTATTTGTACCAAGTGAGGTTATTATGAAATCCACCCGTCTCAAAATTAGTGTAAGCCAAGACGGCCTGCTACCACAGGAAACGGCTGAGATCGCAACTCTTGATTTTCCAACATTGCCCAAAAAGCTTCTAAAAGCTCTTGGTTTTGAACGCGTAGACTCAAAAACCTACGTAGGGGTGCTTCCAGTGTTCATCAATCTCGGTGAAAAAGACCAGGAGATAGAAATAGAGCTTGGTGTAACTCTCCCCGAGATGAGAAAGAAAATAATAGAGATTGTAAAAACTCCTGCAAGACTGATTGCAGTTGCTCAAGAGGCAAAAGCAGCGTCTGAGGCAAAAACTGCGAAGAAAGCAGGAGCTAAAACAGCAGCCAAGGCACCACAAAAGCCTAAAGCTACTAAAGCTAAAGCCGAGCCAAAAGCAAAACCCAAAACGGCGCCTAAAGCAGCGGCTAAAACTACAGCAAAAGCTAAACCGAAAACCACGGCAAAAACCGGGACCAAAACCCAAAGCAAGACAACTACAAAACGGACAACAAAAAGGTAATAGAGAATGAGCGCTGATTTTGTAGAAGAATGTTTGACTTTCGATGATGTTCTTTTAAAGCCTGCGTACTCTGAGATTTTGCCTAATGAAGTGGACGTTTCCACAAAGCTAACCGCCAAAATAAAACTCAACACCCCGCTTTTAAGCGCGGCTATGGATACTGTGACAGAAGCTAAGACAGCCATAGCGATGGCGCAGGAGGGCGGGATCGGCATTATTCACAGAAATCTCGAAATAGACCAGCAGACAGCAGAAGTAAAGAAAGTTAAAAAGTACGAAAGCGGCATGATCATAAACCCACTTACCGTGCGGGCAGAGCACCGGGTAGAGGACGCACTGGAAATCATGCTGAAACAAAACATTACAGGCCTCCCCGTAACCAAAGAGGACGACACCCTCCTGGGTATCGTAACTTTCAGAGACCTTAGGTTCGAGAAGAATCTGGATTATAAGGTTAAGCAGATAATGACTCCGAAGAAGAGGCTCATTACGGTGGAAGACGGATCGAACCTTGAGGAAGCAAAGGAGCTTCTTCATAAATACAAGATAGAAAAACTTCCTGTAGTTGATAAGAAGTTCAGACTCCGCGGACTTATTACAATGAAGGATATTGAGAAAATAGAGAAATATCCTACTGCCTGTAAGGACGACATGGGGAGACTGAGATGCGGGGCCGCAGTGGGCGTAGGCATGGACAGGGAGGAGAGGATAGAGTCCCTGATAAAAGTCGGGTGCGACGTAATCATCATAGACACCGCCCACGGTCATTCAAAAATGGTTATCGACGCGGTAGCCGATACAAAGAAAAACTTTTCAGGCATTGAGATAATAGCGGGCAACATAGCCACGGGGGAGGCTGCCGAGGCGCTCATAAAAGCAGGCGCAGACGGCGTGAAGATCGGGGTAGGCCCAGGCTCTATATGTACTACTCGTGTAATCGCCGGAATCGGCATGCCTCAGATATCGGCCATTCAGGACGTTGCACAAGTGACGGAAAAGTACGGTATACCTGCAATTGCCGACGGGGGGATAAAGTATTCAGGAGATATCGCAAAAGCCCTTGTAGCAGGCGCAAACTCTGTAATGATAGGAAACCTTTTCGCCGGAACAGACGAAGCCCCGGGCGAAGTAATCTTATTTCAGGGCCGTACATATAAGGTGTACAGAGGTATGGGCTCGATTGAGGCGATGAAAAAAGGGAGCAGCCGCGACCGTTATGCACAGAATATCGGCGATGAAATGATAGATTCAAAACTGGTACCCGAAGGTATAGAGGGCAGGATTCCTTACAGGGGACCACTGGGCGCAATGATTTATCAATTGGTCGGAGGACTCAGAGCCGGAATGGGGTACACGGGCTGTAGAACAATAAATGAGCTCAGGACCAAAGCGAGATTTATTAAAGTCTCCAATGCCGGGCTTCGCGAAGGGCATGTTCACGATGTGATAATCACTAAGGAAGCCCCTAATTACAGAATCGAGTAATCCTAATATTTAAGATCTTTAGCTTATTTTTAAACAAAGTTCGATTTAATCTTTTTCTTCCGATTCAAATATGAGAGAAACTATATTAGTCCTTGATTTTGGCTCACAGTATACCCAGCTGATTGCTAGGAGAGTACGGGAGCTGGGCGTATATTCCGAGATAAAACCCTACAACATAACCTTAGAGGAAATATCTGAAACAAACCCTAGAGCTATTATTCTTTCAGGGGGCCCTTCAAGCGTTTGGGACGATAACCACCCGACAATAGACGCCGCGATATTCGAGATGGGTTTGCCCATACTGGGCATTTGCTACGGGCTTCAGATAACAGTGCACCTGTTGGGAGGCACAGTGGAGCGCTCGGAGAAACGCGAGTTCGGGCCTGCTAAGCTGAGCGTTCTTGACGACTCTGACATCTTCTCAGGAATTGCCGGCGAGAGTGAAGTGTGGATGTCTCACGGAGACCGGGTATTGGATTTGCCCGAAGGGTTTTCGGTCATAGCCAGAAGCGACAACTCGCCTCAAGCCGGAGTAAAAAGCGAAAAAATTAAATTTTGGGGCACCCAGTTTCACCCTGAGGTAGTCCACACGGACTGCGGTAAAGAAATACTATCTAACTTCGTACATAAAATTGCGGGGTGTGAAAACTCATGGACTCCGAAATCATTCGCTGAAACCGCGATAAACGAAATAAGAGAGAAGGTGGGAAACTCGCAGGTAGTATGCGGACTCTCGGGCGGAGTAGACTCCGCTGTGGCGGCGCTCATAATACAGCACGCTATATGGGACAGGCTGCACTGCATATTTGTGGACACGGGGATGATGAGGTTAAACGAAGCAGAGGAGGTAGTAAGCTCTTTTAGGGATATGGGGCTGAATCTGATTCATGTGGACGCTAAAGACAGGTTTTTAGAGAAGCTTCGTGATGTGACGGACCCGGAAAGGAAGAGGAAGATTATAGGCGAGGAGTTCATCAGGGTTTTTGAAGAAGAGTCATCTCAGATGAGCGGGGCCGAGTATCTGGCGCAGGGGACGCTTTACCCGGACGTGATTGAAAGCGTGAGCGTAAAGGGCCCGTCGGCCACGATAAAGTCTCACCATAACGTCGGCGGGCTGCCAGAGAAAATGGACCTTAAGCTCATCGAGCCTTTAAGAGAACTATTTAAAGACGAGGTAAGAGCCGTAGGGAGAGAGCTTGGTCTTGACCCGAATATACTTAACCGCCACCCCTTCCCGGGCCCGGGACTGGCAATCAGGATTATGGGGGAGATTACAGAGGAAAGGCTCGATGTGCTTAGACTAGCCGACCATATATTTATAGATGAGATAAAAAAAGCGGGAATTTACGACGACATCTGGCAGGCTTTCTGCGTTTTCCTACCGGTTAAAACCGTGGGTGTGATGGGTGATGAGCGTACGTATGAGAACGTGATAGCACTAAGGGCTGTAACGAGCCTTGATGGAATGACAGCAAAGTGGGCGAGAATACCCGCAGAAACACTTGAGAAAATCTCTGTCAGGATTATTAACGAAGTGAAAGGAATAAACCGTGTGGTATATGATATATCCACAAAACCACCTGGCACTATAGAATGGGAATAATACAAATCTAAAGGATTTTAGCGTGTTAGTTGAATATTAAGCAGCCGGCTTTTTGAATATTCCGAACTCACCCGCAATAGTAACAAGCTCCCAGGACTCTTCACCGAGCTTCTTTAGGCTCGACTCTATACCATCGCCCAGTTTAGTACGCCTCGCGGAGGCGGCGTCTTTTGATACAGCTATATCGTGATCACCGTTTTCATGAAATAGCTTGTCTACTGAGATTACCTTATAGTCCCACTTCATTCGGTCTCTTCCTCTTCTTCAGTCTCTTCCTCTTCCGGTGCAGCTTCTGGTTCTTGCTCTAGCTGTGCTTCTTCCTCTGCGATTTCGTCCTCGAAAACAAGGGGCTCGCCCTTTTCTTCAACATCAGGCAGGCCTTTTACATATTTATTGTAATCTTTTTTGGAAACCTCGCCTTCCCTAATATTCCTGTCTACAATTCTTACATCGTAATCTAATTCTTCTTTACTCTTGGTCATATATACCTCCGGGCCAATTAAAGATACCCTAAGATAGGCGTTTCGCAATTGGGGGTTTTGAAAACAATCTAAAGTGATGTGTTTTTAGTGTTAAACTGCACTATTTTCCTTAAACCATAGCCAGGTATTTTTAATGCCCTCGCTAAGAGCTGTCTCAGGCGTCCATCCGAGCACTTTTCCGGCAAGCTTAACGTCAAGACTGATACTCTGTACCTCGCCCGGGCGCGGGTCCATGTACTTCACATTGAAATCTTCACCCGATGCTGACTTAAGCTCGTCGATCAGACCGTTTACAGAGGTTTCGATCTCCGTACCTATGTTATAGCTTCCTTCAGAGGCTCCTAGAGCGAGTACATTGGCGCGCGCTACATCGCCCGCATATACGTAGTCCCTGGTCTGCTTACCGTCACCGAAGACAAGGCAATCATCTGAGGACAGCATACGGCTGCAAAATATTGCGATAACCCCTGCTTCTCCGTGCGGATTTTGTCTGGGACCGTAGACGTTAGCGTAGCGAAGCGCTACGTAATCGAGCGAATGAATGTGTTTATAGTACTGAAGATATTTTTCTACGGCGTACTTTGAAGTTCCGTATGGGGAAATGGGCATTGGGGGAGTACTCTCATCGGCCGGGATGTCTTCGGGCTCGCCGTAAATTGCTCCTCCGGTGGATGCGAAAATGAATTTCCCGACGCTATTAGACACACACGATTCAAGGAGATTCAGGGAGCCGATAATATTAACGCCCGCATCGAACATCGGATTCTCAAGAGACTTACGTACGTCTATTTGGGCCGCGTGGTGGTTTACAATATCTGGTTTAAACCCTGAGATTACTTTATCCACAACCTCGCGATCTGTAATATCGCCCTGTATAAATTCTGCCTTCTGAGGCAGGTTCTCGATAATGCCTGAGGACAAGTTGTCGAGCACTAAAACCTCGTGACCTTCTGCTATGAATGCATCTGCAACCCAGGACCCGATAAACCCCGCGCCGCCCGTGACTAAGATTTTCATATATTAAACCTCTTACAATATTTTGGGATAATTTTTTGGGATAGCCTCATTTAGATATTTAATGCGTTAGCAACTTCGCGCTGCTGAGCTAATATTCGCTTCAAACTACCGTGTTGTCAATAACTTTGTCCCCTCAATTCGGATTTGAGTCGAAAAAAAAGGTTATTTTGCCTATACAAAAAGAAATAGCCTTACCGAAGGTAAGACAAAATTATGTACCGATTGTCATCAATCTGACAAATTTTGTCATCTGCAAATTTACATCGATTTACCACCTATCACAGTAGCGCAAGAGGTTTCTGTAATAATAACAGCCCATTACATATCGTACTTCAAGTGGCATGAACATTGCTTATAAGATTAGCAGAGGAGCGATAACAAAAAGTAAATGAAGGATGGAGGATAAAAATGGAGCGTAGTAACATGGATAGACAAAATAGTTTGAAGGGGGACAAATATTTGAACTACTCAGACTACTCAGACCAAAAGGGGCAGAAGAGCTCGATCGTATCGGACCAGTTCAACTCCGGGAAGGGAGCGAGAACCCAGAAACCCAAGAGCAAAGGAATTGCAGATGATGATTACAGACTGCTGCAGACCTACTTTAAAGACGTGGGTGAGGAATCGCTTCTAACTGCAAAAGAGGAATTCCAGATAGCGACTAAAATAAAGACTTACTGCGCAAGAGCGCTCAAGCTTGAAGGAACTATCGATCAGCTAACGAAGAAACTGGAGCGTAAAACCCGTTCAAACGTATGCACCTGCCGGGTAAAGGATGAGAAACACGAAACCCCTAAGAACTCTGGGAAGCTGTGTGAAAGGGGGCTCCTGAAGAAAAACCTTAATAGGGTAAGCGCTCTAATGAGAGTTTACAGGAACCAGGAAATACTCTATAAGGAAAGGTTCACAAAATCCAACCTGAGGCTGGTGGTGAGTATAGCAAAGAACTATATAGGCCGCGGTTTACCGCTTGCCGATCTGGTTCAGGAAGGGAACCTGGGCCTAATAAAGGCTGTTGAGAAATTCGAGCCGTCAAAAGGTTACAGATTCTCTACTTATGCCTCCTGGTGGATTATTCAGAGCATAACAAGATCATTATTTGATCAGACAAGAGTTATAAGAGTGCCGGTAAGGGTGCTGGAGCAATCCAACAAAATTAACAAGACCATAAATATGCTGACTAATGAAAAAGGCGATAAGCCCGAAATAGAAGACGTTGCTAAGAAGACCGGACTTAGTCTGAAAAAGGTTAACAAAGTCATGAAAGCAACTTCAACGAGCATTATTTATCTAGATGCCGTAAGCGCCAACAGCCAGGAAGGAAAAAACAGCTTTGTGGATTATATCCCAGACGAGGGGCTACCGACGGATACCCTGCTCTCAAACGTTTCCATGCAGAATAAGATCAAGGAAGCCCTATCAAACCTGAGCGACAGGGAAGAGGATATCCTTAGAATGCGCTTTGGTATCGGGTACGACGATTCCTACACGCTAGATGAGATAGGATGCCGCTACAGTTTGACCAGGGAGCGCATCAGGCAGATTGAAAGACGAGCGCTTAAGAAGCTCAGACAAAACGGTACTGGTGCGGTACTAAGGGAATTCATAACAAACTGATAGCTATATTAAAAAGAGAAACTTAACTGCCGGGTGCGAGGGACTCGATTGTCTCCCTTACAACCTGGCGCGAGGCCTTGGGAGGAAAAAGCAGTATAGGAGTATCGACGCCCTGAGCGCGGTAGTTTTTAAGTAGCGCCCTACCCTTTTCAGCAGTGCCCCAGATTGAAAGCGAATCGAGCATGCGGTCGCTTACGCTCACAAGAGCTTTCACCCTATCCTTATTTTTCCACGCTTTTAGTATCTGATTGGCTTCATTCTCAAAACCGTGCCGGCTGACGCTATTGTAGTAATACGTGCCCATTGTGCCAATGTAGTAGGAGATATGCTCCTGAAGTGCTTTTTTGGAAGATTTCTCGTCACTTGATATTGCTGATGCAATATAAGGGCAAATATTTATTTCACTTATGTCCCTGCCCGCTGACTTGGCACCTTCAGACAGGTGTTGCCCGGCATCCCCTAACCCCTGGATCGGAATGAGAAAAGGTATCCAGCCGTCTGCCACTTCGCCTGCAAGATACGTATTCTTTGGCCCTATAGCTGCAATGAGTATGGGTATATCACTCCTAATGGGTTTAAACTGAAGCTTGAAATTCTTGAGCTTAAATATCTCGCCCTCGTAATTTACCCTTTCAAAGTTAAGAGCCGATTTTATGATCTCTACGTATTCCTTTGTCCTCTGGAGGGGTTTCTCGTATTTTATTCCGTGCCAGTTCTCAATAACTATGGGGCCGCTGGTACCAAGCCCGAGCATGATGCGCCCGCCTGATATTTCATCAAGTGTAGCGGCGGTCTGGGCGATCACCCCTGGAGTTCTGCTGAAGACGGAGATTATCCCGGTTGCGAGTTTAATTTTACTTGTGTTCGCCGCTAGATGGCCGATGAGCGAGAATGCGTCTCTACCCCACATCTCGGGCACCCAAATCGAGTCGTAGCCGAGCTCTTCCGCAAGCTGTGCATACTCTACAAGCTCGTCCATTGTAATATCGCTCCAGTAGGGCGCGACTATTCCGACTTTAGGCATCAAGAACTCCTTCTCTTTTGGCTTATCCGTATTCGGGTTTTATAAAATGAAGTGTAAATAAATTTACAACCCGGCATTGTATGGTGCATAGTATACTATTTCTCAAACTATAGAAAAGAAAATCTAACGGAGACTTGTGACATGGCTGAATCTTTTAACGAAAAATTATTGAGCGCCGCGAGGATCGCGGTGAATGACTGTATGGCTGTTAAGGCGGGTGAAAGCGTGCTGGTGATAACCGACGAGCCCGCAAGATCAATCGGGTACGCCCTCTGGGAAGCATCCCAAGAAGCCGGGGCCGAGGCAATGATTACGGAGATAACGCCAAGGGAATCAAACGGCGAGGAGCCGCCTGAGGCGGTAGCAGGGCTTATGAAATCTGTAAACGTAGTGCTTATACCAACTTCTAAGTCGCTTAGCCATACGGACTCAAGGAGAGAGGCGAGTAAAGCGGGCGTAAGGATAGCAACACTTCCCGGAATTACGGAAGACATGATGATAAGGACACTTAACGCCGACTTTAATCAGATAGCCGAGAAGAGTAATAAGCTTGCTGATATATTAAGCGCAGGTACGAACGTAAGGGTTACATCAGAGAAAGGCACGGACATAAACCTCGTTCTTGAGAGTAGAGACGGACACTCTGACACAGGTCTTAACCACAATCCCGGGGACTTCAGCAACCTTCCCGCCGGGGAAGCGTACGCTGCGCCTCTGGAGGGAAAATCAAGCGGCACTGTAGTTATGGACGGCTCGATGGCAGGCGTGGGGATACTCGAAGGAGAGGTAATACGAATAAAAGTAGAAGACGGCTACGCTGTTGATATCTCGGGAGGTGAGGCGGCTGAAAAACTGGATTCCATAATGAGGCCGCACGGGAAAGAGGCTTATAATCTTGCGGAGCTTGGCATCGGCACGCATGACAAAGCTCTTATAACCGGAAACGTGCTTGAGGACGAAAAGGTCATAGGCACAGTGCATATTGCGTTTGGCGACAACAAGAGCATGGGAGGGGTAATAAGGGTAGCGAGTCACCTGGACGGCGTAATTATGCGGCCAACTGTAGAGGTCGACGGCAAGGTTATTATGAGGGCGGGTGAATTCCTCATATTCTAAATCAAAGACAAAACCTTGAGTCTTATGTGGTAAATTTATTCTAATGGAAACTGCGATCAACAACCTGATTTTTCTTAACCCCCCGGGCATATTTGAAGCTATATTACTTATCTTATTGGCTCTAGTAGTCGTTTACGGATCTTACAGAAGCACGAGAACACTTACGGAGAGTAAAAAGAAATTTGCCCTTATTTCTATCCATATACTCTCCTTCCTTCTGATAGCATTCTTATTACTCAACCCGGCCCTAAGGAAAGAGTCCTATAAGGAGGAGAAGAAAAACCTGAGTGTTATTGTGGACAGCTCGTTCAGCATGAGTCTTGCGGGAGATGAGAACGGAAACACAAGAATAGATAAGGTCCGGAATTTTATGGATCAAAATAGCGACTTCTTTACCGAGATTGAGGATAACTACATCGTAGAATATTTAAGTTTCGGTGAGACACTTGAGCCCTCATCCAAGGATTCTATATTTAAAGAGGAGCCTCTCGGGAAACATACGAATTTCAGAAATCTTCTAAAAGAGCTTAAGGAAAAGAAAGATAGGGGAGAAACTGATCTTGCAATACTCGTTTCAGACGGCGGGAACGGGGAGGAATCATCTCCTGTTAATTTAGATAGTTTAGTAGAGGCTGATTTGCCGATCAGCTCTGTAAGCCCTGTATCCGGAGCGTCAGAAAATGATGTTTGGATAGATGAGGTAAACGCGAGTGAAGTAACGTTTCTGAGATACGAATTCCCGGTTGAAGTAGTGGTAAAGACAAACAGGAAAGACGGAATAGACCTTCCGATCTCGCTTTATGAAGACGATAGACTCATCTCAATTAAAGAAGTTTATATTTCTCCTAAGACTAAGGAGGGAAGCGTCAGCTTTGAAATAAACCCTATTACGCTCGGAAGAAAAATTTACACCGTTTCAGTGCCTAAAGTATCGGGCGATCTGATTCCCGAAAATAACGAAAAATCTTTTTATACCGATGTTATTATTAATAAGATACGGGTGCTGCATGTAGCAGGAAGCCCTTCCTGGGACGTAAGGTTTATGAGAAGGGCTATGAAGAGAAACCCGAACATTGATCTGGTTTCCTTTTTTATCCTTAGGGACCCTTCTGACCTGGTATTCGCCTCAGAGAGCGAGCTAAGCCTGATCCCCTTCCCTGTTAATGAAATATTCGGCAGCGAGCTTAAGACTTTTGACGTTGTTATATTCCAAAACTTTAACTTCCAGCCCTACGGAATCTTCGGCTTTCATTTGAGGAGTATCAAGGACTATATAACACAGGAGGGAGGGGCTTTCTTAATGATAGGGGGCAATAATAGCTTTGAAAGCGGGAACTACGGCAGAACACCGATTTCGGATATTTTGCCCGTTGAGCTCGATTATCTGCCCAGAACCTTATCTGATTCAATAAGCGATCAGGCGTTCAAGCCGGAGCTTACGCAAGCGGGAAGGAATCACCCGATAATGAGAATAATTCCGAACAAGGACGAGAACGAGAGATACTGGGGAAATATGCCCAAGCTTGAGGGGCTGAATATAGTAAACGGCGTTGACCCTGATGCAGCGACTCTGCTCAAGACCCCGGAAGGAGAGCCGCTTCTTGCTGTGGGTGAGGTAGAGTCGGGAAAGGTGGCCGCGTTCCTATCTGATTCTTCCTGGAGGTGGAACTTTGTGGGCGCCGGAGATGGAGATTTATCACCCTATTACGGGAAGTTCTGGAACAGACTCTTCCTTTGGTTCGTAGACGATCCGGAGCTTCAGAATATAAGAATAAGCACAGACAAAGCAATCTATAACCCCGGAGACAGTACTAAAATCGAGGTCAGGGGATCGGAAGCTGATATAACAGATAAAGAGACCATGCCCGTACTAACACTTCCTGATGGTGAGGAGAAAGAAATAAAGATCGAGAAGACTTCCGAGAACCGTTACAGCGGTGATACAAGGGTTAGTGAATATGGGAATTATAGAGTTACAGTGTCTGAAGAAGATTACGATTTATTTACCGACAGTAATATTAATGGTATATCATTTACCGTAGAGCCGGCAGTGAATGAAGTCAGGGGTCCTACAGCTAATGAGGGACTACTGGAGTCCATAGCCGAAAAAACGGGCGGGAGATTTATTACTACGGAAGACAGCCCCAAGAAGCTCGGTATAGATAACAGGAAAAAAAGGACGATAACGGGCTATGAGACTGTAGAGCTTTGGGACAACCCGCTCTTTTTCTTCCTGCTGGTGGGGCTTCTTTCAGGAGATTGGCTCCTTAGAAGAAGGTGGGGACTCAAGTAAAGATAGTATTTATAATTGTGAAAAATAGCCTGGGAATATTAATATGATACTAGTAGTAGATATAGGTAATACCAATATTGTTTTCGGACTCTTTGACGGGGACGAGATAGTATGTGACTGGAGAATCGGGACCGATAAATCAAAGACTTCGGATGAGTACGGGCTCCTATTCAGAGAGCTTCTTCAATTTAGAGAAATCGACTTAAAATCCATAGACGGCGCAGCTATCTCGTGCGTTGTACCTACTATTCTCGGAACAATCACAGATGCCATTAATACATATTTTAATGTGGACTCTACAGTCGTGGGTCCCGGAATTAAATCTGGTATGCCCATTCTTTACCATAACCCAAAAGAAGTCGGGGCAGATAGGATCTGTAACGGTGTAGCCGCTTTTGAGAAGTATAAAGGCAGTGTGATAGTAGTGGATTTTGGAACGGCGACAACTTTTGACTGCATTTCTGAAAAGGGCGAGTATATGGGCGGGACGATCACGCCAGGGCTTTTGATATCGGCAGAAGCGCTTTACCGAGAGGCCTCGAAGCTCCCGAGAGTGGAGATTATAAAACCCGAGAACGTGATCGGGAAAACCACGGTAGAGAGTATGCAGTCGGGCATAGTTTACGGCTACGCCGGGCTTGTGGACGGTATTGTGGAGAATATCAGAGGAGAGATGAAAACGAACCCGAATGTAATAGCAACAGGAGGGTCGGCAAATCTGATATCTTCAGAGAGTAAGGCAATAGAGTCGGTAGATGAGTTCCTCACTCTTAAAGGATTAAAACTGATTTATGAACGAAACCTCTAGGTTTATCATTCAGCATCATAAAACAAATAGACCTCACTATGATCTGACTCTCGAGAATAACGGAGAGGTAAGAACATGGATATTACCACGAGGCATTCCGGAAATTGAAAAAGACAGGAAAATTGCAATCGAAGAGCCCTCAGATATTAATTCGTTTAATGAAGCTCCCGATAGTACCAAACTGGATTGTTATGGTGAAGGAAAGTATAAAACCTGGGATAGCGGCTCGTACAATATTGAAACCGAAAACAGCATAAAATATATAATCTCGGCAAGCGGAAAAAAGTTTAATGGAACGTTCCTCCTGCATAACCCCGGATGGGGAAGATGGACAAAGAAAAAGCTATGGGTCATTGAGAAAGTCCCTTCCAAGTAATTCAGACTCAAAATATTTCCGAAATTTGTGTAAAGTAGTCATAAACCGGACACATATGTAAGATGCGGTTTTCTAGAGCAGTGTAGGCCCAAATGACAAAATATCTGATCATAATAATTAGCGCTGTTTGTTCGGTAGCTTTTTACCTATTTGCCCCGCTTGAAGAAAATGTAGTAAAAGGACTTTCCATATTACTTTTCATTGCGGCTCTCTGGCTTACCGAAGCCCTGCCCATAACGGTCACGGCGCTAATGGTACCTGTACTGGCTGTTATCACCGGGATATTCAACGTTAAAGATGCACTCAGCTACTTTGCGCATCCTATAATATTCTTGTTCTTGGGGGGTTTCGGTCTGGCCGCGGCGCTGCATAAGTACAGTCTGGACGAGCTTTTTGCAGGCTACATTATGAAAGCTGCCGGAACCAAGATGCTGTACTCGATACTGGGGCTGTTTGTGTCCACAGCAGTTCTGAGTATGTGGATAAGTAACACCGCGACGACGGCAATAATGCTTCCCGTTGCACTCGGCTTGATAGCAAGTCTTAAAGAAAAAAATACAGCCAATGAAACTTTCATTCTGCTCGGGGTTGCGTACTCGGCCAACATCGGCGGCATCGGAACCATAATAGGGAGCCCACCAAACGCAATTACTGCCGCAAACCTGGGTTTGAGCTTTAGCGAGTGGCTTCGGATCGGCATACCTGCAGTATTGGTATTGTTCCCAATTATGATTGTTGTGCTTTACTTTAAATTAAGACCCAAGCTTCCTGAGGTGAGCACTATCCGTAAAACGACAGTCGAGCTAGTCTTCAGTAATCCCAAGAGTTATAAGGTCGCTATTATATTTGCAATCACCGTGCTACTATGGCTATTCAGTAAACCCCTGTCTTCGCTCTTGGGTATAGGAAGGAATTTTGACTCGATAATTGCAGTGTTTGCGATAATACTCCTAGTATTGTTCAGGACTATCAGATGGAAGGAGGTAGAGAGGTTTACGGACTGGGGGGTGCTGCTCCTATTCGGAGGGGGTCTCGTTTTAAGCGGCATATTGGGAGAGACGGGGGCAAGCAGGTACCTGGTTGGACTCGTTGAATCCGATATGTCCACTTACGGACTTTTTATACTTATTCTTGGCGCAGTAACACTCATGATTTTTCTGACTGAATTTGCCAGTAACACAGCAAGTGCGGCGATCATGGTCCCCATATTTCTGACTCTCGGCAACGAGCTTTCGCTCGCCTCACCTGAAGTACTGGCGCTAAGCGCCGGGATAGCGGCATCGTGCGCATTTATGCTGCCTGTCGCCACGCCGCCTAACGCGCTGGTATACGGTACGGAAAGAATAAAGCAGCGGACGATGATAAAAACAGGTATCGTGCTCAATATAATATCGGCTCTGGTTATAGCCGTTATGGCCTATTTTATAATCTGAAAGAGTTATTGAATTAGTGTGCGTTACTGCTTGGCGAGCTTATGGGGGTTACGGTTGGGGCAAGATCTGTCGCTGCACCTGTCGGGAATAGTCTTTGTACCTTCTACTATTAGTGAGCCGCACTCGACTCCATTTCTCAAATAGCCGCAGACCTCTCCCGTCGGTCTGGAGTCGACCCAGAATTTGCATCCCCTCTGAGTGCATTTGTATACAGGCCCGAAGCGACCCCTTGCCGGGTTTAATTCTCCCTTTGCGCATTCAGGACATGTAATCCTGCTTGGAGTCAGCTCTGTGAATTTACAATCTTCTTGTGCCATTCTTGAGACATTCCGACGATATGAATTTTAGTATGACCTATTATATTATAGATGCGGTGACCCGGAATTAGTTTCGTTTACAAGTCCTCCACTACCAGCTTAGAGTGAGCATAACCCCGGAAGACTGTCCGTCTGAAAAAGGCATAAGGCTAAATCTGTCTCTCTTTTCATTCTTATGGACTTTGGCCACACCCCTTCCGATTGCCGTCCCGAGTGCCGCGCCGAATAGCACATCGGATAAAAAATGCTTGTTGTCGGAGATGCGGGATAACCCTACAAATCCGGCGAAGACATAAAGCGGTATACCTATTTTATGGCCGTACATTGAATGGGCGGTGGAGGCAAGCGCAAAGCTGCCCGATGTA
>Ga0209633_10001185_pt1 | contig 27891 bp, 19 predicted proteins | sample Cruoilmetagenom1_FD_187290 | JGI IMG/M metagenome (GOLD analysis project Ga0209633, IMG submission 187290) | Oil polluted marine microbial communities from Coal Oil Point, Santa Barbara, California, USA - Sample 1 (SPAdes) (version 2) | ecosystem: Environmental > Aquatic > Marine > Oil seeps ...
TACTACTTTTTTCATAATTATAAATTCTAATATATATAATCGTTATTATAATCCGAATAATCTTGGTAAAATCATCGATATAGCCGGAATATAAACAACCAACAATAGCACTATGATCATAATTGCTAAAAACGGCAACAATGGTTTGACGACTTTTGAAACTGAAACATTAGCAATACCACTTCCTACAAAGAGGATGGTACCTACCGGTGGGGTACATAAACCAATACATAAATTAAGTACCATTACAATTCCGAAATGTACAGGGTGCATTCCTAATTCAGTTACAACCGGTAAAAATATGGGTGTAAATATTAAAATTGCAGGTGTCATATCCATAAAAGTACCTACAATTAATAAAATGATATTAATGATTAAAAAGATAACAATAGGGTTACTGAATTTTTCTAATAAAAAACCACTCAATAATTCAGGAATACTCTCAAAAGAAAATAACCATGACATGGCCATTGAGGTGCAAATTAAAAACATAACTACTGCGGTAGTTTTTGCACTTGTCAATAAAATTGATGGAAAATCTTTGGTTTTAACAGCACCATAAATCAAGGCTAGAACGGCTGCATATAATACTGCTATTGCCGAAGCTTCAGTGGCAGTAAAAATTCCTGCAACAATACCACCAACTACAATGACTAATAATAGCAAACTAAAAAATGCTTTTCTAAAGTGTGTCCAAATTTCTGAAATAGGTGCTCTGTCTCCTTTTGCAAAACCTTTTGTAATGGCTACAAAAACTATATAGCCAATGAGTCCTAATCCTAATAAAATACCTGGTAAATATCCTGCAATGAACAAGGCAGCTACAGATGCTGCACCACCACTTGCCAGTGCATAAACTATTAATACATTACTTGGTGGAATTAGTAAACCAGTAGTTGATGCCGTAATATTTACGGAGGCACTAAATTCTCTTGGATACCCTTCTTTTTCCATTCTATCGGTCATAATACTTCCTATAGCAGAAGCCGCAGCAACTGCCGAGCCTGAAATGGCACCAAATAACATGGCAGCTAATACGTTTACGTAGGCTAACCCTCCAGGAAGGCTTGCAACTAAAGATTTGGCAAAGTTAATAAGCCGATTTGCAATACCACCACGTTTCATTATTTCACCGGCAAGTACAAAAAAAGGAATTGCTAATAGCGCAAAACTATCGAGCCCTGTTGTCATACGTTGTGCAATGGTTGTTATGCCAGGTAGTTTATCAATGTTTAATAATAAACTAATTGTAGTTGAAATTCCGATACTATAGGCAACCGGAACTTTAAGCACCAGTAATATAAAGAAACTTACAAATAATACCAATATGCTGATTACTTCTATACTCATATTGATTTTGTATTTATGGTTTCAGAGTTAATTTTTGATATATGATAGATTGAAAAATACATAATTAACAATCCGCTAAAAGGTAAAATAGCATATACATATCCCAACGGAATACGTAATGTTCCAGATAATTGTTCTAAATGTAATGTGGTATACACCAAATTAAATCCACCAACTACCATTACAACTAAGGCAAATAAAAATATCAAAACTTCAATTAAAACGGCTACTTTCTTTTGCATTTTTGTTGAAAATTTTTGATATAAGAAATCCATCGATAAATGCTCTCTTTTAGCATTGAGATAAGCTGCACCTAAAATGGATAACCAGATCAATGCAAATCGTGCAAATTCTTCGGTAAAGGCAAAAGAAGTATTCAATATATATCTTGAAAACACTTGCCACAATACATCAAATACTAATAAAGCAAAAATAATCACTAAAAATACTTCAATAAACTTATTTATTTTTTTAAAGATAGTATCCATATTATTCTGCTTGAATTTGTGTTACTAATTTTTTTAATACCTCATCTTTAGTAATCTCTTCTAATACCGATTTAGATTTATCTGCAAATAATGATTTTTTAGGCCGTATTACTTCTACACCTGCTTTTTTTAATTTTTGCATAGATGTTGCTACAGATGCAGCCCAATATTTTTTCTGCGCTTGTGCCGATTCATCAGCAGCCTCTTGTAACCATTTTTTCTCTTGTTCAGTTAGTTTTTCCCAAGATTTAGTCCCGATAAGTAATACATCAGGTATTGAGGAATGTTCATCTAAGGTATAATATTTACTCACTTCAAAATGGTTGGAGGATACGAACGACGGCGGATTATTTTCTGCACCATCAACAACTCCTTGTTGGATGGCAGTATATAATTCACCATATGCCATCGGTGTAGCCGAACCTCCTAAAGCGTTTACCATGTTGATCGAGGTTTGATTATTCATCACTCTTATTTTAAGCCCTTTTAAATCTTCTGGAGTTCTAATAGCTTTTTCTTTTGTATAAAAACTCCTACTACCAGCATCGTAAAAACAGAGTCCACGTAGCCAATATTTACTTCCTTTTTCCAACAAAGATTTACCAATATTTCCTTCCAACACATTGAAGTAATGCCCTTTGTCTCTAAAGATATATGGAATGCCCAATACATTATAATCAGGAACAAAATTAGATACAATAGCCGCACTTACCTTGGTAATGGCAACACTACCGATTTGCAGTAGCTCTAAAGCTTCTCGTTCTGAGCCTAGTTGACCATCAGGAAAAATCTTAATTTTCAACTTTCCATCAGATTTTTCGGCAAGCGATTTTTGAAAAGCTAAAATACCTTGATGTACGGGATGTGATTGAGGTAGATTATGCGCTAGATTCAATATTTTGGTATCAGACTCTTTTTTGCAAGATAATAATCCGATAAAAAGAAATAATATGTAAATTTTAGACTTCATAGTTAGTCAAATTGAAAATATTCTTTAGCATTATAATAACAAATATCTTGTATCATTTTGCCTATCCATTCTATATCATTTGGCAGTTCACCTTTTTCTATATCTTCCCCCAACAAATTACATAAAATTCTTCTAAAATACTCATGTCTTGGGAAGGATAAAAAACTTCTACTATCGGTTAACATTCCTACAAATCTACTCAATAAACCCATATTTGATAAGGTGTTGATTTGTTTTTCAATTCCGTCTTTCTGATCTAAAAACCACCAAGCTGCTCCCCATTGTACTTTGTTTATTCCGCCATCATTATTAAAATTACCGACCATTGTTGCAAAAACTTCATTGTCTCTCGGATTGAGATTATACAATATTGTTTTTGGAAGTTTATCCTCTTTATCTAACGAATTCATAAAACGAGATAACCCTTCGGCTTGTTCATAATCTCCAATAGAATCACACCCAATATCTGCTCCGACCTTTAGCATTAAACGATCATTATTATTACGTATAGCACCTAAATGTAATTGCATGGTCCAATTATGCTTTTGATAAAATTTTGCCAATTCACTTAATAAGGTAACTTTATAAACATTTATTTCATCATCATCTAATTCTTTATTTTGTAGACGTTTTTTTAAAAATACATCAGCATCTGATAATGATATTCTAGTATTAGGAATATTTGATAAACCATGATCAGCCAATCTACATCCCATTTCATGGAAATAATTTACTCTTTTTTCTAAAACGGCTATAAGTGATTTAAAAGAATTGATTTTGGTTTTTGATGACTTAGATAACAGGCTTAGATAATTTAAAAAACCGTCTTTTTCAATTAGAATTGAATTGTCAGGTCTGAAAGTTGGTAACATTTTTGTTTGATGTCTACTTTCTTTAAACTGTTCGTGATATTGTAAATCATCAGAAGGATCATCTGTTGTACAGAGTATTTCTACTTTCATTTTTGAAAGTAAGTTTTGTACTGAAAATTCTACGTTCTTTAATTTATCAGAACAATTTTTGTAAATTTTATCTGCTGATTTTTGATCTAATAATTCATCTGTATTAAAATAGCGTAGTAACTCTAAATGTGTCCAATGGTATAATGGATTTCGCATTGTATAGGGCACAGTTTCTGCCCATTTTTCAAACTTTTCTTTGTCAGTACTCTTACCTGTAATATATTTTTCAGGTATGCCATTACTACGCATGGCACGCCATTTATAATGGTCGCCTTTTAACCAAATTTCGGTAATATTTTTAAACTGTTTATTATTTGCAATTTCTTTTGGCGATAGATGATTATGATAGTCTATAATGGGTAAATCTTTCGCATAGTCATGATATAAGCGTTGTGCAGTTTTGGTTTTAAGCAAGAAGTTGTCGTTTATAAAAGACATTTTTTATGTATTGTGAGATTCCTCGACGCTCTTAAGGTCGCTCTGTCGGAATGACATTTATTTTTATTTAATTTATTGCTACCTTCCCAAAATCCCCATTTCTAAACCTCTTAATTCTGCTAAACCTCTTAATCTGCCAATACCCGAATATCCGGGATTACAGTTTTTATTCAGATCATCTAACATTTTATGACCATGATCGGGTCTTACAGGTATTGATTTCTTACGTTTCTGTTGTTCGTTTACTAGGGCGCACATTACATGGTACATATCAACATCACCCTCTAGATGGTTGGCTTCATAAAAGTTACCATTTCTATCACGTTTTGTACTTCTCAAATGAATAAAATGAATATGCTTAGCCAACCGTTTTACCATACCTACTAAATCATTATCTTCACGTACACCATAAGAACCTGTACAAAAACAGAGTCCGCTATTGGGGCTTTCAACAGCATTTATAATTGCCAGAGCATCTTCTTGAGTACTTACCACTCTGGGTAATCCTAAAATAGGGTAGGGTGGGTCATCAGGATGAATAGCCAACAAGACACCACAATCTTCAGCAACCGGGACAATTTCTTCTAGAAAGGCAACTAGGTTTTTTCTTAATTGAGTATCATCAATAGAATTATAAGTCGCTAATATTTTATTGAATTCATCTAATGAATTAGTACCTTCAGTCATACCACCCGGTAACCCGGCAATGATATTATTAATTAACTGTTTCTTATCATCTTCTGAAAGAGTTTCAAGGTATTTTTTTGCTGCTATTTTTTCTCTAGATGAATATTCGTTTTCAGCTCCATTTCGTTTCAATAAAAACAATTCAAAGGCGGCAAATGCCGTTTTATCAAATCGCAATGCTGAAGACCCATCTTCTAATCTATAATCTAAATCAGTTCGGGTCCAATCAACTACCGGCATAAAATTATAGGTTACGATATTTATACCGCAATCAGCAATATTTCGAATGCTTTGCTTATAATTTTCTATATATTCTTGAAAGGATCCGGTTCTTCTTTTAATGTTTTCATGTACCGGAATGCTCTCGACGACTGACCAATCTAATCCAGCTTTTTCAATTACTTGTTTTCTTTCCAGTATATCATTTGTAGTCCAAGTTACCCCATTCGGAATTTGGTGTAATGCAGTGACAATACCGGTTGCACCAGCCATTCTAATATCGGCTAGTGAAACTGGGTCATTGATACCATACCAACGGAATGTTTGTTCTAGTTTCATATTTAATCATAATAACCCTTCGACTGCTCTCAGGGTGACATTTTAATTCAAAGGGACAATAGTATTACACAGATTCAAGAGATTGCCACACTTCGACTACGCTTAGTGCAGGCTTAATATTATTTCTCACAATGACAATTGATTCCTACCTATATTCGCAGGGTAAATAGTATAATTACACTCCTGAAAATGCACTAAAACCACCATCAACAGGAACTACGATTCCTGTAATAAAGCTTGAATCATCATCACATAACCAATACAAGGTACTTAATAATTCTTTAGCTTCACCAAAACGTTTCATAGGAGTATTGGTAATTATTGTATTTCCTCTTTGAGTTAAAGACCCGTCTTCATTCAATAATAATTTTCTATTTTGCTCTCCTATAAAAAATCCAGGAGCTATGGCATTTACTCTTATCTTTTCCGAATGCTTTTGAGCCATTTCTACCGCTAACCATTTTGTAAAAATATCAATTGAAGCTTTAGAAGTTGAATATCCCACAACTCTTGTTAAAGCTTGTTGAGCTGCCATTGATGAAATGTTTATGATATTTCCTTTACCCTGTATTGCCATTTGTTTTCCAAAAATAATTGTTGGTAAAACGGTTCCTTTTAAATTGAGCTTGGTAACAGCATCAAAATCATTCATATTCATATCAAAAAAATTATCTTCAGGCATTATGATAGCACCTTTCATATTTCCACCGGCTGCATTTACCAAAATATCAATCTTATCCCATTTTTGTAATACTTCTTTACAAGCAACTTCTAATTGTTCACGGTCTAATACATCTGCTATTAGTCCTATAGCATTTCCTCCTTCATTTTTAATTTCATCAACTTTAGTTTGAACAGTATTTTTGGTTCTACCTAAAATAGCAACTTTAACTCCTTGGTTTGTAAGACCAAGTGCCATAGCTCCTCCAAGGGCGCCTGCGCCACCTGTAATGATTGCAACTTTATTTTTTAAATTAGTTATCATTATTTTTTAAGGGAAAATATGTCGAAAAAAAAATTATTGAAATCAATACTATTCCTATTAGATTGGTAATAGTGGCAGTATTGCCTCCAATAATTTCAATTCATTATTTAATATATTAAACACCTTAAAATCTAAATTCTAAGGCGTTTTATAATTTATTTTAGAATTAACTTCTTAGAAAATGTCCCTTTTTCTGTCTGAAGTTTTAAAAAGTACGTACCAGATGCTAATTTGACCCCACTATTATCTGCTCTGTTCCATTTATAAGAATAAACGCCAGCTTTATTTTTTGCATTTTTAACATTATAAACAACTCTACCACTAATGTCATAAACTAAAATTGAAGAGATACTATCAGTATTTAAGATATAATCAATGTTAAGCTCGTCACCAACAGGATTAGGGTATATATTCAATCCGTTCTCTTCTAAAATAGCTTCTCGTATTGCCAAAACGGCATCAGTCTCTGTCATTTTGAGAGCTCCAAAATAGAAATATTTAGAAGAATGTGTATTACTACTATGAGGAGTTACATTAAGAGTTATTTTTCCTGCTGTAGGTTGTATATTATTTGCTAAGGCAACATTAGATGAATTATCACTAGCATTAAGTGTAACACTTAAAGTAGATGCACCAATAAATTCATATTGAGCTACTCTATCACTCGAGCCAGGTATTCTAGCTGCATAAATTGTAAAAGAATAAAATTTTGAATCATCTAAACCAGTAAAATCAAAACTACCAAGTTGGTCGTCGATACCGCCATGATTTGAACTGCCAAAAAAACTATCTCTAGTTGCTTGATCTTCAAATATTGCAGCATCGCCAGTTGCACTAGCATTTGTGCCATTACCAGCACCATTATTATTGACATCAATGAAACCATCAGTTAATGTAATTGAAAATGTCGTTGATGCACCCGCTTCATTTATTAAACTTAAAGGATTCATATCTCCTACTGAAGTAATATTATTATAATTACTAGCTGTAGTTTCACCAGCTCCTCCAATATCTATAAAGACATTTTGTTGCGAAAATGCTATTGAACTTGTCAATAGAAGCATTAAAAATAATTTTTTGTAATTTGTTTTCATGGGGTATTAAGTTTAAATGTTAGTATTATATTTGTATTATTTATGTTCGTTAAAGATTATTTTTTTAGTAATTGAATGGTTTTCTGTAAGTATTCTACAAAAATAGATTCCTTTGCTAAAATACCTCTCATTATTATTAATTTGAAATTGTAAAGAATGATTACCTGCCTGTTTTTCAGTATTTAATAATTCAGTAATAACCCTTCCATGGATATCAAAAATAATAATTTTTATTGAAGTTTGAGCATTTAATTTAAAATCAATAGACATTTTATTTTTAACAGGATTAGGGTACACATTAAAAGTAAAACCATCATACAGATATGAGTCAACACTTAAAGTAGCATCAACAAGGTTTTTTATAGTTGTATGAATATCTTTTGAAACAACTCTTTCGAATAAAATTTTATGACCAGCATCATTCATATGAACTCCATCTACATCAAATTCAGGTTTAAGACCATTTCCTCCTGCAATTCCAAAGTCAGTCCAAAAATCAAAAGAAAATTCTCCAAACTCATCTGTGGTAGCTGTTACCATTTCTAATTGAATATTTAATGCTGTAGTATTTGATCCGAAATTTCTTGGTTGTGGAGAACCTATCCAAACAGGGGTGTTTTGAGCAAGTGCTGTATTTCTAATCAAGTGATAATTAGCAATTTGATCTACTGTGGGGTACAGGCTAGCAGCATCATTTGAGGGTAAATTGATAATAATACCATCTGCATTTAAATCTAATGCTTTAGAAATGTTTCTTTGTGTATCAATTGTCCTATTAACTCCTGTTGGAATTGTTGTTCCTGTAGGTAAAATATTATAGGTAGCATAACCACCAACTGCTAAATTTATAACTTCATACCTAGTGTCTGTTTGTGTCAAAAAATCTCGATATCTCCAGACCCAAGCATTATTTATATCAGTCGGACCAGTACCTGCAGCAGTTGAAGACCCCAATACTACTATCTTATAAACTAAACCATCATTGTCTATTATAGAAAAATTAGCATCGCTTATATCTATATTTGACCCCTCAGAAATACGTACTTTACATTGCGCAGAAGTAGTATTTGGTATTGTCCAATTATATTTTTTTTGACTAGCAGCAACAGTAGTTATAGTAGACCAAGTGTTTCCATCATTTATTGAATATTCAAGTGTTACATTGGTAATGTTTAGACTTTCCCAAGAAATATATGGGGTTTTATCAACTTCCCAAAGTTCACCACCATTTGGATAGACAATTGTTAAACTAGTTGGGTCAGTACTATCTATTGGTGTAGAAGAGGTTACCATTTTAACGGCTCCTAAATAATAAAAACCATTCGCATTATTATTATTGATACCAGTTGTTGCAACAAAAGTAATGGTACCATTATTTAAAGGTTTGATATTAAGTATAGTAGCTACATTAGATGTGTTGTTAGAAGCATTTAATGTATTCGACACAGTGGTTTGACCTGCAACCGTGTATAGTGTTTCACGATTATCTGTTACATTCATTCTGGAAGCAAAAATTGAAAAAGAATAGTATTTTAATGGATCTAAATTTGATAGAGTATAGCCTCCGGTTTCATTTACATTACCATTAAAATCAGATGCTTCCCCATAGAAACTATCCATCGTTGCAGTACTTATAAATGGCAAGCTACTATCTGGAGTTGTTGTTCCCAATGTATTTGAAAAATCAAAAGAATCATCTATGGTGAGTGTTACCCCAGTTGTATTACCAAGTTCATTTATTAAATTAAGCGATATACCAGATTCATTACGACTTGTAGTAGTAATATTATTCCAATTTCCAGTTGAAGGAAAACCAATGTTGGTTGATCCAAAATCTATTAATGTGTTTTCTTCTTGTCCATACGAAAAGGAAATAGCTAATAAATAAAAGCTTACTATTAAAAATATTATATGATGCCGTTTCTTCATATTTAGAGTACTATAAGAATATTAATTATTTATCATTTTTATAATTTACATCATCCCAGTTATCGGTACGGAAAGACATTAATGGTAACCCTGCTGTATTGTAAATATCCCCTTTTATACAATTTCCAAAAGCATAACGTACAGCTACAGGATTGGGAACTTTATCACTTGTGACTATAATGTGTGATTTTTCATCTCCACCTTTTATAATTGCGTCTGCTTTATAAAATATTTTATCAGCTCCAGCAATTTGAAAATTATTTAACGGCATTCCTTTTTTACCTTCTTTAGTTATTAGACCTCTTGCAAGATCGTCAAAATAAACTTTAATTTTATTGTTATCAATCTCCATTGATTTATATATTGGTCCACTGTGAACAATTCCTTTAAAATCATAATCTTTAGCAAAAGCAACTAAAGCAAGACGTTTACCGATAGTTTCTTTATCCGGGGCGTGAATATCACTACATTTTCCAATATCAATCGTTGATACAAAACCTGTATTTTTTTCATTTTTGGCGATATCTACAATAGATTCTCCAATGAAAGTAACATATCTCCCATCGTTATAATAAAATGGTGCTACTTGAACCATATAAAAGGAAAAATCATCGTTCCATTTTTTACGCCAATGATTAAACATTGCAGGTAATAACGTTTTATATTCTTTAAAACGACCTCTATTAGTTTCGCCTTGATTCCAAATTACACCTTGAATATTAAAACCTTCAAATGGTGCAACCATACCATTGTAAATCAAACTAGGCTTATGCATTATTCCGTGTTCGTATTTTCCTTTTTCTCGTGTAAATACTTGTGGAAATTGAGTTTTTAGGGTTTCATTATCTACAAACGCTTCAGCAGCTGCTCCGCCCCAAGACGAATTTATAATTCCAATTGGTACATCTAGTACTTTATTTAATTCTTTAGCAAAGAAATATGCTGTTGCACTAAAATCTTTAATAGATAGCGGGTTTGCTTCTAACCATTGCCCTCCTTTTGTGTCTTGTTGTTTGGTTTCAATGGCATTTCTGTTTACATGATACGAACGGATAAATTTGTTTGTTCCGTATAACATTGCTTCATTTCCACCTAAAATTGGTGAATTAGGATAGCCTTTTACTGGCATTTCCATATTTGATTGTCCTGCACAAAACCAAACTTCACCCAGCACAACATTATTGAAGATTATTTCTTCACTACCTTTAACTGTAAGCGTGTGTGGTTTTTTATCAGCTTTAGGAGTGGTTATTTTCATTCGCCATTTTCCATTTTTATCAGTTTTCGTAATCGCTTTTTCTCCCCAACTTCCAGTTATGGTAATTTGAGTTTTTGGCGTATCATTTCCCCAAATAGAAACTTTTTGCTCTTGTTGTAACACCATATTGTCTCCAAAAAAGGAAGGCAATTTAGTTTGAGCAGTTATAGTTATTGAATAGACTAATAGCAAGTATAAAATAGCTCTTTTCATAATATATATATTAAAAAATTAATCTTTAACTGTAAATGAAGCTTTTAATGTTGCATTTGAATCTCCTCCAACCCAAACATCAAAATCACCAGATTCTACTTCCCATTTTTTATTAATAGTATAAAACTGAAGCACTTCGCTATTTATAGTAAAGATACTAGTTTTTGTTTCACCGGCCTTTAATGCAATTTTATCAAACCCTTTTAACTCTTTAATAGGACGAGTAAGACTACCTACTAAATCTCTAATATACAATTGAACAACTTCTTCACCATCTTTATTACCCGTATTAGTAACATCTACAGACACTTGTATTTTCCCATTAGTTGAAATTTCATTTTTGTCTAATTTCAGATTTTTATATTCAAAAGTTGTATAGCTCAATCCATAACCAAAAGGGTATAAAGCCGAGTTAGGTGCATCTCTATAAGCAGAAAATGTTACATGTGTTGGGTTATAAGGCCTCCCGGTACTTTTTCGATTGTAAAACAATGGTTCTTGACCTACATTATGAGGAAAAGAAACGGGTAATTTTCCTGAAGGATTATAGTCACCAAATAATACATCTGCAATAGCATTACCGGATTGTGAGCCGAGAAGCCAACATTCTAAAATTGAAGGAACATGTTCAGCAGCCCAAGAGATATCCATGGGGCGTCCGTTCATTAATGTGATGACTACATTTTTGTTTACATTTAAGATAGCCTCTAATAAATCTTGTTGTACACCTGCAAAACCAATATTGGTTTGACTTCTACCTTCACCTGTTTGCAATGCCATTTCACCAATTGCCAGCACGACTACATCAGCGTTTTTGGCAACATTTATTGCTTCTTGAAAATCTGATTTATCAGTATTATTAAATTTAAGTGGTAATAAAAATGTACGGCCGATTTCTTTATTCGTGACAATGTCACAACCTTTAGCATAAGTTACTTCGGTTGATGACGGGACAGCATTTTTAATTCCCTCTAACAATGATACTGCAGTATTTCTACCTCCTTTAGCTCTCCAGTTACCAATAGGCGTATCTTTATCATCAGCTAATGGGCCGATTACAGCAATTCTTTTAATATTTTTATTTAGTGGTAAAATATTGCCATCATTTTTTAGTAGTACAATTGATTTTTTAGCCACTTCACGAGAGAATGCTTGATTTTCTTCGGTATAAATTTCATTTTTTTCTCGTTCTTCATTACAATATTTATAGGGATCATCAAAAAGCCCTAGCTTAAATTTAACTCTTAAAATTCGTTTTACAGCATCATTAATTAAAGCGACGTCAACCTTTCCATTATTTACCAATTCTTCTAAATGAGCTTCATAAGCATACGATTCCATATCCATATCACTACCTGCATTTGCAGCAATTTCGGCTGAATGAGATAGGTCTTTTGCATAACCATGTGCAATCATTTCACCTATTGAACCCCAGTCTGAAACGATAAATCCATCCCAATTCCAACCTTCTTTTAAAACGTCTCTTTGTAAAACTTTATGACCGGTTGCCGGTATACCATCAATTTCATTAAAAGAATTCATAAAAGTTGCAACTCCTGCTTCGGCGACAGCTTTAAATGGTGGCAATATTGAATTTTGCAATTCAAATTCCCCAATATTTACGGTATTGTAATCTCTACCGGCTTCGGCGAATCCATAACCTGCAAAGTGTTTCGCACAGGCTGCAATGGTATTGTTTTTAGATAGATCATCACCTTGAAATCCTTGTACTCTGGCAACACCTATTTGAGCTGTAAGATATGGGTCTTCACCAGAACCTTCCATAATTCTTCCCCAACGCGCATCTCTAGAAACATCTATCATAGGAGCAAAGGTCCAATTTATACCAGCTGCTGAAGCTTCACTAGCTGCAATTGAAGCCGATTTTTTAATGATATCTAAGTCCCAGCTGGCACTTTCACCTAAAGGAATTGGAAAGATTGTTTTATATCCATGAATAACGTCATAACCAATAATTAATGGAATTTTTAAACGTGAGTTTTCCATTACAGTTTTCTGAGCCTCTCTGGTTGCTTTAACAGATAATACGTTTAACATTGAACCTACTTCTCCATTTTTTAAACGAGATTCTTTTTCTTTATCATTCATATTCGATGCAGGTCCCGTAACATCCCAACTACCATTATATTGATTCATTTGTCCAATCTTTTCTTTCAATGTCATCAATGTCAAGACAGAATCTACTTTTTGTTCTATAACGGAACCGGTATTAGAGTTAGTAATTGAGATCATATTCTTCTTGTCGTTACAGCTAAACAGAAGTGATAGTGAAATGATTATTGTTGATATGGTAATTTTATGTTGCATTAGTTGGTTTTTTTATTGAAGGTTAATTCTATATAAACAGGCAAATGATCAGAGGGATATTTTAAATCTTTAGCATCACTTAATACTGCATAATTTGTGACTTTTATTAAATTATTATTTGAAATAAATATGTAATCAATTCTTTTAGTTACTGGCTCATTATGTTGAAATGCATTGAAAGTTCCTGTCGGTCCAAACGGTTTTACTTTAGTTATTTCTTTTGAATCGGATAGCTGTTCTTTCAAGATTGAAATAGGTTTACTATCAGGTTCGGCATTTAAATCACCCATAAATATCAAGGGATAATTTTTACCATTTATTTCTTTTATCTTTTTCAAGATTAATAAAATGCTTTGTTTTCTTGCATTCATGCCAACATGGTCTAAATGTGTATTGATTACCCAAAATGTAGTTTTGGTTTTTTTATCATTAAATAAACCATAGGTACAAATTCGTGGGTAGGCTGCATCCCAACCTTTAGATATTTTAGTTGGAGTAGGAGATAACCAAAATGTATGTTGTTCTAATAAATCAAATTTCTCTTTATTATAAAAAATAGCTGAATATTCATCTTTACCGTCGCCATCTCTACTTTTACCAATAAAACTGTGTTTAGATAATTTTGAATCAATATAATCTACTTGAAAAGGCAACCCTTCTTGTATTCCGAAAATATCTGGATGGTAAAAATTAATTTGAGAAGTAAGAAATTCTTTACGATATTCCCATGAATTTTTTCCATCATCTGCTAATCCATATCTAACATTATAGGTCATCATCGAAATATTTTGACAAACACTATTTGATATAATAGAGAAGACCAATAAGAGAGATAGAGCAAATTTCTGCATGGTTAATTTATTTTAATTGATAGACTCTTACATAATCAACTTCCATTGTTTGAGGCCAAATGCTACCATCAACACCTTCTCGACCTCCCCAAGTACCTCCTACAGCTAAATTCATAATTAGATAGAATGGTTGATCATAAGGCCAATTTTCGGCAGTTCTATTAATAGGAGAGTACGTGTTTTTTATATTGTTTGGAGAATCAATATAAAACTGAATAGTATCATTTGTCCAAATTATTCCATAAGTATGAAATTCTTCTTCAGCAGACTTTAGATTTAATGATGCTTTATTATTAGTTACTCCATTATCATCTTTTGTATGTATATTATTGTGTATTGTATTAGGCTGAAAACCAACATACTCCATAATGTCGATTTCTCCACAATCAGGCCATCCGGCTTCATCATGGTTAGAGCCTAACATCCATAGTGCGGGCCATGTACCTTTGCCATGCATCATCTTTGCTCTAAATTCGATGCGCCCATATTTAAATTCTTGTTTCTTTTGACTAGACAAACGAGTGGAAGTATAGCCACCTTTTATATTTTCTCCTGTTTTTGTTGAAGTGATATACAATTTACCATTTTCAACTTTATAATTATTTGAATTTTCAACGTATTTTTGCCATTCGTTATTTACATTTCCTTCTTGCCAAATTACAAAAGACCAATTCTCGCGATTAATATCATTGCCGTCAAACTCATCAGCCCAAACCAATTCATATTTTTTCGATAAAACCACTGTTTTCTTATCTTTTGAACAAGAAAACAGCAGTAATAAACTAATTAAACTTACAAAAAAAGTTTTTCTAAACATTGTCTAGTTATATTGTTGTTGCATTTTTTTATAAAATTCTTTTACCGTAAAAAATGCTTTCTTTTTAATACCGTGATTAGAGATTAATCCTTTTCTATTCCAACCGTCTTGAATAATTGGCAATACTCTTTTCGGAGATCTAAAATCATTTAAGATCCAAGGGCTTGTACCTCTTATATTTGGAATTTTTTCTATCATTTTTAAGTTTTGTTGGTATAAATACTCTTGATATTCTTCTGTCCAACGTTCTTTAATTGTACCATGCAATCCTTGTAAGGCACCGCCTCCAAATTCTGAAATTACTACGGGTTTATTATATTTTATACTCCATTTTGCTTCAGGCGCATCTTCTAATGAACCTCCATACCAACCAGTATATTGGTTAAAAGCAACAATATCCATGTATTTGCCAATTTCATCATCAACAATATTTACTCCGTCTTTATTGTGTTTTTCTAATGCTGCACTAATTAATCTAGTAGAATCGATACTTTTAGTATGTTGTATTAATTCTTTTAAGAAGGTGTTTCTTGGTTCAGACGGAGGTGTTTCGTTTGCCATTGACCAAATAATGATAGAGGCTCTGTTTTTATCTCTTGTAATTGCTTCTGCCAATTGGTTCTTAGCATTGTTTAATGATCGTTTATTGGTGAAATCAACCGTCCAGTATACGGGAATTTCTTCCCATACCATCAATCCCATTTTATCGGCTAATTTTACGATATGTTCATTGTGAGGATAATGTGCCAAACGTACATAGTTACAACCTAGCTCTTTTGCCCAATTCAATGCTACCAAAGCATCAGCTTCATTATAAGCCCTAGCACCTCGCATAGCATTTTCTTCATGGATACAAATGCCCCGTAAGAAAATAGACTTTCCATTTAATAGAATATTTGGACCATCAGTTTTAATGGTTCTAAAACCAATTTCATCTTTTAAAATTTGATGTGCCGTTTTAATGTATACATCATACAATTTTGGAGAGGTAGGTGACCAGTATTTTATTTTTTTAGATTTAAATTCAAATTGAATAACTCCCTTACCATTTGCAGAAAAAGAGCTATTTATTTTTAATTCAGGAATAGAAATGGTGACTTTTTCATTGATTTTAGCATTATTTATTTTTACCATACCTGTGATACTATTATTAGTATCTTTTTTAAGTTGGAGAATATAATCTTGAATAAAAGTTGAAGGTTCTTCTATGAGTTTTACATCTCTTGTAATTCCGCCATAGTTCCACCAGTCTGTATTAATAGTTGGTATAGCTTCTTTAAATCGTTTATTATCAACCTTTACCACTAAATAATTGTCTGTAGGTTTTACAATTGAAGTTACTTCAAAATTAAATGGAGTAAATCCTCCTTCATGAGTTCCTAGTTTTTCTCCGTTAAGGTATACTTCAGCTTTATAATTAATGGCACCAAAGTATAGAAATAAACGATTATTTTCTTTTGTAAAAGTATGGTCAAAAGAACGCTTATACCAAATGGTACCTTCATAATAAAATAATTTTTCTTTTTGAGAGTTCCAATCACCGGGAACAGTTAGAGTAGGAGATTTGTCAAAATCATACTCTACCAATGCCATTTTATTATCTGTATGATAATTATTGTAAAAAGCAGAGTTATTATTTTGTTTTAGTTGGTCATAAGGTTCATATCTATAATTATAATAGCCTGTTTCATAAGGATCAACTATATAATGCCACGTACCATTCAAAGTGGTTATATTTCTATTTGAAGTATTGATCAATAGATCTTGTGAAAGACCAATAAATGGAAGGATAAATAGTATTTTTATGAGGAGAAATTTAAGCATATATAGTTATTTGTAGAAATCAGATGATTAATTCGTTTATTCTTTAATATATGGTTTAAGTATTTTTGTCCACAATTGATATCCTATTTTTGTCATATGTAGACCATCTTCAACAAACCATTTTTTATAAGGTTTGCCTTCAGTGCCTATCATTGGTGAGAATATGTCAACAAAATCCCCATTGGATTTTGTATTTAAGTATTCATTAATCATGGTATTGGCTTTTTTCATTTCCAAAACTTTAGACCATCTGTTTAAACTTGGTTTAATAGCGATATAATATACTTTGGTTTCTGGTAATTTGGCTTTTATCATGCCAAACAATGTACAAAAATCTCCAAAAACAATTTCGGCAGATTTGCCTACTTGTACATCATTATCACCCGAATAGATTACTATTTTTTTTGGATGGTATTTTAAAATAACCTGATCAAAATTCTCAATCAAATCTATAATTTGAGAACCGCCAAAACCTCTATTCAATATTTGAGGATTATTAAAATCTTTAGCGGGATCTTTCCAAAACTTAATGGAAGAGCTTCCTGTAAATAAAACTCCGCCTTGAGCAGGGGAATCTCCATTCAAACTATCAAAGGCATTTATTTGATCTTTCCATTTGTGGTCATATTCCTGTGCAAAAGAATTAAATGCTAGAAATAAAATTAGAATGAAAAGCTTATTAATTGTCATTAGATAATATTTTAATTATTGATATACCCTTACATAATCTATTTCCATTGTGCCTTCAGTAAAATTAGGATCAATAGCCCCTCCAAATGTTCCTCCCATTGCGACGTTCAAAATAATAAATTGATTGGCATCGAAAGGCCAAGTATCACTATCTTTAACAGATGGATTATAAGTGTAATGCACAATTCCATCAATTGAGAATTCTATTTTCTCTGAAGTCCAATTAACTGTATAAACATGAAATTCTGTTGTAGCATCAGAGATAAACTTTGTTCCTTTGTTAACTGTATTTCCAAAGCTTGAAGGAGTATGAATAGCACTCGATACAGTGCCAAGTACATTACCTCTATGTTCCATAATATCAATTTCGCCACAAGCCGGCCAACCAACAGTTGTTATATTTGATCCTAACATCCAAAGCGCGGGCCAAGTTCCACCTCCTTCAGGAAGTTTAGCTCTAATTTCAATCTTACCGTATTTAAAATCAAGTTCACCTTGTGTTTTCATACGGGTTGAAGTATATTCATATCCTTCATAATTTTCTTTCTTGGCTATAATTTTTAAAATCCCACCTTCAATAATAACATTATCAGTTCTACTTGTGTAATATTGGGATTCTGAATTACCCCAACCACAAATGTCGGGACAACCATTACCTATATTGTAATTCCATTTATTTGGGTCTGGACTTCCATTAGTATTGAATTCATCTGACCAAATTAAGTTAGAATTAGTTGATACAGATACTGTAATTTCCTTTGAGGTTCTTATAGAATGTCCTGTTGATGAATAAGCTAATACTTCAACTGTATAATTACTGACACCTTCTTCTGTATAGGTATGTTCAAAAACCCCACTAGAATTACTGATTTCAGCACCAGTACCAGGTCTAAAGCTATACGAAGCGGCATCGATTGCAGATGCATTAATTTGGATAGTGCCCGAACCATCACCATTTGGATTGTTAGAATCAGTACCAATTATATCTACTGTAAATGAAAGATTAGTAGGTGTAATTACTTCAGGGTCAATAGGAGGTTGAGTTGTACCATCATTCCCACTTCCAGAACAGGAGAGTAAAAGAATGAACAATACACCTATAAAAGTTATTTTATGGGATATGTATCTACTGAACATTTAATATTTTATTTGTAAAAGAAAGATGTTTAGTATAAAGAGAATTCCCCCTTGGAAGGGGAATTCTCAAATTCAAATTATTAAAGACATTTAGTTCATTTATTAAAGAATTAAATGTATCAAATAACTATGAAAACAAATTTTTTAAATGCTTTCTTTAAGGGTTATTTATGTTTTAATTTATAACCTTAAGCTTCACATACCATGTAGCGATGTTAGTTCCAGGATCGGCAGTAGCTCTTAACCACATCGTGGTTTCTGTTATATCTAAAATCATCATTCTATGAGAACCATTGAAAAATCCACAATGTCCTCTTGTTCCAAAGGTAATAATGGTTTTATGACCTAATACAGTTTCTTCTCCATCATAATCAAACCCTTCGGTATAATCAGGATAATCAAGTATCCATTCAGAGCCAAATCCGCCAAAAACGCCGGGCGCATTTGGGTCAAAGTCTCTCTCAAACGCCCATTTATAGCCGTACATGTCACCATTTGTTTGATGAGTAAATACTTTTTCATTTGTGAAAGTATACCTATCGTCATAAATACCTTTGGTTGATCTTGAATTTGGACCAGCTTGAAACCAACTTGGAATAAATGTTTCTGCATTACCGTCTAGTCTATCAGGACCTGGACCTAAGCCTAAATGAGCTGGAAGATCTTCGTCTACCGCCCAGGTTTTTCCGGTTGCGCTATCACCCGTAAGTAGTGTCACTATTTCCGGATCAACTTCGAAAGCATAGTATACATCTAATTCTGTAATCGCATTTGAAGAAGAACCACCTTTACCTAAAGCAGTAACATTAACACGGTAACGCTTTGTACCAACATTATTAAATTTCTTCGTAAAAGATGACGTATTATAAATTTTTATTGGTTTGCCATCACCAAAATCTACTTTGTAAGAAATAGTTTCGTTAGATGAAAGTGTAAATATCACATCACCAGAGCCATCTCCATCAGGTAGGTCAGCTGTTTTACCAACAATTTCTGTCGTTATTTCAATATTACCGGGTGAACTTAAGTCTCCCAAAGAATATTCTTGTTCTTCACAGCTAATCAATCCTACTAGGATTACTGCAAAAACAATTATAAATGTTTTTATTTTTGTATTCATAATTTTTGTTTTTATTAGTTAGTGAATCTAATATCATCTACATATAACGTGGCAAAATCACCATTTGTTCCTCTATTGAATCTTAGAACAAATCGAGTCATTGTGGTATCACCAGGAATGGTACCATCTGCGATCATAGGACCATAGTCAAAAACTAGTTCTTCCCATTGTCCTGATGTTGTTACCGGTACCACTAAATTTGCAATTCCGTTATCAATTGTACCCGCCTGTAGCTCTAATTTTAATAATTTACCAATATTTACAGGATCAGGATTATAAACCATAATTCTCATTTTGTCGCCAGCGCTAAAATCCATTGGAGCATCTAATACTGGAGTAATAACACCACTCCAATCTTCCCAACCTCTTCTAAACCTTCCTACAGTAGCACTTGTATTAATACCAGATGCATCTGGATTGGCTTCTTTCGTAAATTGTTGACCACCACCAAAAGTAAAGAATATGTAATCTACAAATGGGTTTTCAAAATCTATTGGTAAAAGATAAGGATCGAACATCGTAACTTCACTAATTAATTCTGTCTCAGCAGCTCCACCACTTAAAGCTATTACTTTAACGTTAAAAGTTCCAGAGCCTCCATAATCATGTGTAACTTCACCTCCTGCTTCTAAAGGAGTTCCAACTTCGTTAGCATCATCACCAAAAAAGACTAAATAAGACGCAGCATAATCGGCATCAGCTTCTACTTTTAGAACATAACCGGTTTTAGTAAATGTAACTTCCAACGCTTCAGGAGCTCTATAAACAACAGATAAAGGAAATGTTGTTTCAGAAGTACTACCATCAAAAGCAACACCTTCAACTTTCACAGTATATTCTCCTTCTGCATATTTATGAACTATTTTACTCCCTGGCGCAACAAGTGCTGGCTCTAAAGTTGTGTCACCAAAATGGACTTTATAATTACTCGCAGCTTGACCACTAGGTGTAATAGTTACATCACCAGAATTGTCATCTGTTATGTCAAAAATGGCTTCTATATTAGAAGGTGATGTAACACTATCCAAAGCAGATAGGTCATCATATTTTTCTTCACTACATCCTATTGCAAAAACAATTAGAATTAATGAACTTAAGAAATATTTAATTTTTTTCATTTCTATTATTTTAAATTATTTTAAACTGTATTACCAACCAGGGTTTTGCTCAAGGTGCGAAATATCTATTTCTCTTTGAGGAATTGGAAACACCTCATTTTTACCTGCTATAAAACCAGATATTGTTGATGCAGCTTGTCCGGTTCTTACCAAATCAAAAAAGCGATCACCTTCCATTGCTATTTCTAGTCTTCTCTCTTTCCAGATAGCCACCTTTAGAGCATCGCCTGTTAATGATAAGTTATGAAAATCATCACCAAATGCTCTAGCTCTTACTCTATTCAAATATTCTTGAGCTTTTGCATCATTTGAAGCAGAAGCTCTATTATTAGCTTCAGCTGCCATCAATAACACATCGCCTAAACGAATAATTCTATGATTGTTCTCATAATTTAATTCTTTTTGACCACTGGTTTGCCCTTTTCTTGGCAAATATTTTTTATTATAATAACCTGTTCTTTTATATGGTGCCTCCTGGAAAGTAACATTCAAATCAGGATTATTCACTTTATAAGCTTCTATATCAAATAGTGTAGCTTCTCTTCTTTGATCACCATCCTCATAAGCATCATAAAGGTCTTGAGTAGGTAAAGTTGTACTCCAACCAGGAGCATATGGCATATCACTTGACCCATTTAAACCTCTAACACCACATTGTTGTACGGCATAATTTCCTTGTCCGCGTGAAAAACCACCCCAATTAAAATAAGGAAACCCATTTGAATATTGCACTTCAAAAATAGATTCAGGACCATTTTCACCTTCTTTTAAAAACATGCCGTCAAAGTCATTTACTAAAATATAGGGACCATTTATAACATTTTCGAGCATCGTAGCAGCTTCATCAAATTTATTTTGATACAAAAAGACTTTACCCAATAAAGCCTGAGCAGCATATTTATTTGCCTTACCGTTCTGTTCATTCACAGCAGGCAATAAACCAATAGCTGTATTTAAGTCTTGTTCAATTTGAGCATATACTTCAGTCTTAGGAGATCTTTGCAAGCTACCAAAATCTGATACTATTACCCTGTCATGTGTAAATAATACGGCATCACCATACATTTTAACCAAACTAAAATAATAATAGGCTCTTAAGAAATAGATCTCACCAAACATCTCATCTTTACCGTCAAAATCTATAGCCTCACCCACTGAGTTTTGATCTCTACGTGCTATTAAATAATTAGTTCTATTTATACCTTCATACCCTACATTCCATAAATCTTTCATAAGTGTATTGTCTGGTGTAGTAGTATAGTCATCTAATTCTTGTAATCTACCAACATCTGAAGCACTTTCACCACCAGCTGTTGAATTATCGGTAGCAACATCAGCGAGTACATACAATTGGTTTAACCATTGAGTAGGTGAGTAAGCACTTACTGCCATTGATCTATAGTCTGATTCTGACTTTAAAAAGTCAAGATCGGTAATTTGAAATTCGTCTTTCGGATCAAAATCTACCCAATCTTGACAAGCAGTAAAGGCCAAAAGAAGAATAACGAATCCGAAAATTGTTTTTATTTTTTTCATAATACTAATATATTTAAAATTTTAAATCTATACCAAGTGATATTGTTCTAGCCTGTGGATAGGCACCTTCGTCAACACCATTATTAAGAAGACTACTACCACCAGATATTTCAGGATCAAAACCACTATATTCTGTAAAGGTAAAAAGATTTTTTGCTTGCGCATAAATCCTAATTTTACTAAACCATTTATCATTGTATAATGAGGATGGCACAGTATAACCAAGAAGGACATTTTTAATTTTTGCAAATGAACCATCTTCGACATATCTATCTGAAGGCCTGTTATTGGCATTTGCATTGTCAAATGAATAACGAGGGTTATCAGCATCATTGGTAGAACCAGGACCGGTCCATCTACCCAATATACTTCTAAATTTATTTGTAAAAGAAGCATTACGTTCGTAGGCTCTAAACACATCATTTCCTACTGAAGCATAAGTAAATATACTTAAATCGAAATTTTTATATTCAGCACCGATGTTCCAACCTAATGTAAAATCAGGAAAAGGGTCACCTATTTTTGTTCTATCTAACGCTGTTATCGCACCATCACCATTGACATCAACAAACTTAATATCTCCTGGTAAAGCACCATTTTGAGTAGGGCTCGCATCTATATCTGCTTGTGTTTGAAACAAACCATCCGTTTCATATCCATAAAAGTAACCCGGCGAAAAATCTTTCTCAAATCTTGTAGCGTTAAAAGATTGACCGTTAAAGACAGAACCTCCACTTATTACCGCAGTACCTTCAGCATTAGTCTCAGTTACCAAACTTGTAAATGATGTTAAGGCAAATGAAGTATTAAATTTGAAGTTTTCATTAGATATATTATAAGATAAATTTAAGTCAACACCTGTGCTCTCAGTGCTACCAATATTTGAAGAAAAAGATGGTAATGTACCAGCAAATAGAGGCGCTGATTCATTAAATAACAAGCCTTTGACTTCTTTTTTAAAATAATCTGCCGTTAAAGAGACATTATTCAAAATTGTAATATCAAATCCAACACTTAACTGAGTTTGTTCTTCCCATTTTAATGTTTCATTACTAAAAGAACCTATAGTTGATCCTGATGCAAAAACACCGTCAAAAGTATACCCATTACTATTTGGATTTGGATTTCTATAACTAGGACCTCCAGTTATGATATTTACAAATACTGGACTAACATTATCATTACCACTCGTACCATAACTTCCTCTTAGTTTTAAGAAACTGATAAATTCAGAATTAAAGAAGTTTTCTTTAGATACAACCCATCCTAATGAGCCTGCATAAAAGTTGGCAAACTTATTATCCTTACCAAAAGTAGTTGAACCATCTCTACGACCTGAAAAAGAAGCTAAATATTTTTCTTGAAAATCATAATTAATCCTACCAAAATATGATAAGTTCTTTTTTGTCAAATTTTGAAAAGTACTACCAGTATAAGCTGATGTGTTATCTGGAGAATTAGTTCCTGTTGCACTACTAATGTCAGCAAATTCCCACGAATTAAAAGGAACATCTTCTCTTGCAACGGTAAATCCGTCTCCTGTTGATTTTGCTAAAGATATACCTAATACCGCATCAAAATTATGATCATCTTTAATCTTAAAATTATAATTGGCAAATGATTCAAAAGTAAAATTAAATGATGAAAACCCTCTTTCAATAACCTTATTATGTTCACCATCTTTCACGGTTCCATCTGGAAAAAAATCACTTGAGACATTTAATGGTCCATAAAACACAAGTGGAAAAAATTCTTTACCTTTTTGATCCCATTTAGTATAACCAAATCTTGAAGTAACTCTTAGGCCATCTAAGACTTCGTATTGTAATTCTACTTTTCCAAAGAACTTGTCACCATTACTCTCATTATAAGTATCTTCTAATTTGGTGATAGGATTGTTTACTTCAGATAATAATAGATTGCTAAAACCATAAGTGCCTATGGTATTCGGATCGTTATTAAAAACAGCAACCGTTGGGTCAAAATTCAAAGCGCTACCTATAATTGAATTAAATGAATTCTGACTAACACTTTGGTTTTTTATATTTGTATAATTGGTATTCACTAATAATTTAACCTTAGAGGTTAAATCAAAATCTAGATTAGCAGTTACATTAATTCTATTAAAATTTGATTTGTCACCACCACCAACAATACCATCTTGTCCTAAATAACCTGCAGAAAGGAAATACGCCATGTTTTCTCCACCACCTCTAGCCGTAAAACTGTGTGAAGCAATGTTTGCAGTCTTAAATATTTCATCTTGCCAATTAGTACCAACACCTAAAACGGATAGGTCAGGAAAAATTACGGGGCCACCAGACAAAACACTACCTTCATTAACCATAGCTCCATATTCGGTAGCATTAAGAACACCAATTTTTTTCAATACTTCTTGTTGTCCTACATAGCTAGTATATGCAAATTCAGTTTTTTGATTTTTTCTACCCTTTTTTGTCGTTACAACAATAACACCATTACCACCACTCACACCATAAATGGCAGTTGTAGCAGCGTCTTTTAATACATTAATAGATTCAATATCTGCAGTATTTATCGCATTTAAATCATCTAATGTTTGCGGTACACCATCTATAATAACCACAGGTTCTGTTCCTGAAAAAGAGGGGATACCTCTAATTAATACCGTTGGTGTACTACCGGGAGCCCCTCCTTGAATTACAGAAACACCTGAAGCTTGCCCTTGAAGTGCTTCTTCGACTCTTAGGGGTTTAAGGCTTTCTATTGCAGCTGATTTAACAGTAGAAATTGCACCGGAAACTTTGGTAATCTTTTGAGTACCATAACCTACGACTACAACTTCTTCTAAGGCATTAGCATCTACTATTAAAGTAACAGTAATTTCACCTTCAGTAATAGTAACCTCTCGAGATTGAAAACCTATAAAGGAGACTACTAAAGTGGTAGCGTCTGAAGCAACATTTAATGAGAACTTACCATCAAAGTCTGTAGACGTACCATTATCAGTACCTTTTTCAACAACGGAAGCACCTGGTAAAGGTGTATTATCTTCTGCTGAAAGAACCGTACCTGTAACTGTTTTTTGTGATTGCGCTGTGGCAATACAAAAACTAAAGAATACAAAAAGCGAGAAAAGCATTCTTACTTTTTTGGGGAATAATCTTAATTTCATAAATATTTGAGTTTTGTTAAACTTTTAACTAACTTTTTCTTGAGAATTGACTACAAGGTTAAGTTTTTGTTAAAATTACGTTCTAAAGTTATTAAATCTATAATTTGTACCACAACAAAAAACATACATAATAAGTTTATAGTGTTAAATTTTTGGAATATGTAATTAAAGCCTATTAAACAGTGGGTTTCAAAGAAGTTTTTTTAATAAGTATTATGCAAAATTTATATAATTGGTAAATTTACATGGTTTTCGTTGAGGTAATGTTGTGGTAAATTACGTAAATGTTGAGGTATTAAATTTCTAAGATGTGGTTTACTAGGCTTTCATGATGCGTTAAATTCATCTTTTTTCTCAATCTGTAGCGTTTTATTTCTACACTTCTAACTGATATATTCAGCAATGGGGCAATCTCTTTTGAAGATAAATTTAGGCGTAAATATGCGCAAAAACGTAAATCATTAGGTGTTAGATTTGGATGTACCTTTTTTACCTTATCCAAAAAATCTTTATCGGCATTATTAAATGCTTCTTCAAAGAATTGCCAGTCTTTAGTGTTATTAATGTTCTTATCTATTAATTTTATTATTGATGAGCTATCTTTAGATTCATCTCCATTATTCTTTAATTCTTTTTTGATGCTACTTAATACTTCATTTTTTTTAATGATACTCATTGTCGAAATAGCTAATTCTCTATTTTTACTTTCAATATCTTGTTTTAGTTTTTCGTTATTAATGCGTACAATTATCTCTTCATTTGCCGATTGTTTGAGCTGATGTTGTTTGTTATAATATCTTCTGTATGCTCTATGAATTACCATTATTAGTAAGGATAATAAAAGAAGATAAGCTATGAGTGCTGTATTTGATAAATACCAAGGTTTATGAACTTTAAATTTATATGATGCAATGTTTTTTGATAATTTATTTCCAACTTTAGCTTGTACTTTAAATATATAATCACCGAAAGAAAGATTTTCAAAACTGGCTTCAGCATTATCTGTCCAATCAGACCAATTATTAAAATGTCCTTCAAGTTTGTATTGATATTTCACGACCAAATATTTATCATATTCAGGTACGCTATAGTTAAAAATAATTGATCTGGGCTTATAATCAAACTCACTAGAAACATTACTGTTAAATTCTTCGATTTTATTGCTTTCAATATTCCTTAAACTTACTGAATTTAGTATTACATTATATTCGCTGGTATAATTTATTTTAGAAAGATCTATTGTTAAATAACCATTTGCAGTTCCTATTAAGTATGCTTCATTTTCAATAAGTGAAATATTTTCATAACCAACCATCCCTTTTCTTAGATAAGACGGAATAGAAATTTGATTAACTTTTGGTTTATTTGTGAGGTCATCGGTAGTTAGGTAATTAATATTATCTTTTGTAAATGCCCATAACCTTCCATTTTTTGTAGTGACTAATTTACCAGACATATAGTTTTTTTTCTCAATAAGGGGGCTAATTATACTGTCATATGCAAAGGTTCGCTTCACAGTATCGTATTTAAAAATTCCTTCTTTATAAGCATATAAAATCTCTTTTCTATGTTTAATTAAACTAGAATTCTTTCCAATTGTGAGTTCTGGTGTTAGAATAATACTAGTTGCACTGGTTAAATTATCATTGAGTTTAAGTTTAAAAACACCTTTAAACCCGTGGCTTATCCAAACTTCATTATGATTGTTAATTTCAAAATATCTTGCAGAATTATCAAAACCAGCAACTTTATTTTTTAAAGTCCACATCCCATTTTCTTTTTGAAGCACATGTAACCCACTATAGTTACCTTGTAGTAAGGTATTTTCTTTTTTTGGAAAAACTTTAAAACTCCATGTGCCCGGAGTATTATTAATCAATGTAGCCTTATCTTTTTTGATAATATAAGTACCGGTATGATGACCACAAAAAAGTTCACTATCATTAAATATAAATAAATTCCAAACCTGCCCGGCTGTACCTTTTATAAATTGAAAAGAGTTATCTTGACTATCTAGTTTTTTAAAAAATAAGCCTTGATTTGTTCCAAGATAAAGATAGCTGTTGAAAATTTTTGAAACATATACAGTACCTAACATACCTTCCGCATCGTTAAAAACGCTCACGGGAGATTTAATGTTAATGCAGTTGATACCATTATCTAAACCTACCCAGAGATTTCTGTCTCTATCTTCAAACAAGGAAAGCGCAGTATTATTACTCAAACCGTTTTTATGATTTATGTGATATTTTATGTTTCCGTCTGAACTCAGATGAATAATTCCATTAGAAATGGTTCCTAAAACAAAACTTCCATCTTCAAGCTGCACACTATTAAATATGCTCATGGTTCTTATATAATTATTTGCAGCATTGTTCCATATT
>Ga0209633_10001186_pt1 | contig 27865 bp, 21 predicted proteins | sample Cruoilmetagenom1_FD_187290 | JGI IMG/M metagenome (GOLD analysis project Ga0209633, IMG submission 187290) | Oil polluted marine microbial communities from Coal Oil Point, Santa Barbara, California, USA - Sample 1 (SPAdes) (version 2) | ecosystem: Environmental > Aquatic > Marine > Oil seeps ...
TTGCATAATATAAATTGTTTCCAGTAGGAGCAACATAAGCATCTAAACCTATATACCCCCCCGTAAAATAACCGCCTATCCCATAATAATCAGTATTATTAACTATTCCATAAACACCAATATCGTCACTACTAACTCTAGTGCTTTCAAAAACACCAATTCTATCATAAGTATCACCAGAAGCATAAAACAAAATATCATCATCAGGGGCAACATTTACCCCAATAACGCCATTTTCTTTTATTTGTAATCTTTCGGTATTATTAGTTTTTAAAATTAAAGGTTGATTGTCTGTTGTACCTACAAATTCTGCACCTGTTGTACCGGTATTACCATTTAACAGCCAAGATTTTCCTGAATTTTGCATTTGCACCCAAGAAACTCCATCATAATAATAAAAACTATTATCATCAGTAACATATACAATTAAACCAGTAGCCGGAGATGAGATATTATCTCTATCTGCAACTGCCATTCTTGGAATAAGCATTCCTTCACTTGTAGATTTAACATCTAACATAGCAGAAGCATCCGGATTTGATGCATCTGTGTTAATACCAACTTGTGCTGTTCCTAAAGCAATCACATTTAGAAAAAGTAATAAAACATATTTTTTCATAATCTTTGTATATTTCTATAAACTATAATCAATAGTAAGTAACCTAAAGCACAAAGTTAAAACAAAAAAACATTAAAGTCTATAAAGATTATAACAATAATTATAATTTTAACAATTTATATATAATTCTCAAAAAATTAACAATTATGATAAAATTTAAAAATAAATTTTATATTAAATTGAGACCTTTCCCTTTATTATAGGATGCGGATCATATCCAATGAGTTCAAAATCATCAAATTTAAAATCAAAAATACCCCTGACATCGGAATTTATCTTCATTTTGGGAAGCTTGCGTGGTGTCCTACTCAATTGTAAGTTTATTTGATCAAAATGATTCTTATAGATATGCACATCGCCAAAAGTATGAATAAATTCGCCTAATTTTAAACCGGTTACCTGCGCCATCATCATCGTCAGCAAGGCATAAGAAGCAATATTAAAAGGCACACCGAGAAACACATCGGCACTGCGTTGATACATTTGACATGACAACTTACCATCGACCACATAAAACTGAAAAAAAGCATGACAAGGCGGTAAAGCGGCTTTGCCATTGGCAACATTTTCGGCAAAAAGCTTACTTGTATCCGGCATAACGGAAGGATTCCAAGCAGAAACCAACATTCTACGACTATCGGGATTGTTTTTTAAAGAATCTACAACGGCTGCAATCTGATCTATATTATCATTGTTCCAATTACGCCATTGCGCACTGTACACAGGACCCAAATCACCTTTTTCATCTGCCCATTCATTCCAAATACGCACCCCATTCTCTTGAAGATATTTAATATTTGTATCACCGGACAAAAACCACAACAATTCGTGAATAATAGATTTTAGATGCAATTTTTTGGTTGTAAGCATCGGAAAGCCTTCTTGCAAATCGAAACGCATTTGATATCCAAATACACTTCGTGTACCCGTACCGGTTCGGTCATTTTTATCTGTACCATTTTCTAAAATATGTTGGGCTAAATCTAAATATTGTTTCATAAGTTTTGATTCTAAAAATTATGTAGCGATGGTTTATTTTGCGTATTTTTTCTTTCTTAAGTAATAAACGCCAAATCCTAAAATTCCAATTAATGTCAAAGGAAAAATTGTATTGATAAGTTGCCATTTTCTTAAAGAAACAACTAAAGAGTTTTTATCTAATAACGGCAATGTAATTTCTTTATTTTTTAAACTGATTACCCCTTTTTTGTCCATTAAGTAATCAACTGCATTTAACAAAAATTGTTGGTTATCATAGGTCATTTTACTCCATTTATCAAATCCAAGAGGCAATGGATTGCCTTTATCTAACTGATTTTTAACAATATCACCATCGGAAATTACAATCATTGCGGACGTACCTTGTTCCTTAATATTGGGCAAATTAATAGGTTTAAGTCTATGCTGGAACAAAGATTTAAAATTACCTTCTAACAAAACGCCAAAAATTTGAACACCTTTATTATATTGTTGAATATCCGGTTTTTTTCCAATTTCATCAAAATTAATTTCAGTTGGAACACCTACTAAATCCGTCCTAGGAGAGCTGGTTAACAAAACTGTTTTTTTAATGTTATTTTTTAATAATTCTATCGGGCTGGCAAAATCCAACATCACCATATCTAAATTTTTACCGATGAGATGTTTTTGAACCGGACTTGCCAAAGGACTGTAAAACCAAGGAAATTGTTTCAGTTGTGGTTTGTTGCCCACCTGCCCTACTTTCAGCACTACCGGAGCTGCAATTAAATCTTTGACCAATACTGATTTTATACGAATACCATAAGAAAAAAACATATCGGTTACATTCATTTCTGCATTTAAAGCATAGGTCTTGCCATGATACATCAAGGTGTCTTTGTGTGCTTTTATGGCATCTGTCATCCATAAAATTCGGCCACCTTTCATTAAAAATTGATCTAAAACAAATTTTTCTTTATCATTAAATCTTTTAGTAGGTTTTGCCAAAATTGCCAAATCATAATTTTGTAATTCTGTCAAAGTTTTATCGGGCTGGGTCTTAACACTATCCAACGTGAAAGCAGCCAACCTATATTTTTCACCCAAAGTTTTTAAGAAACTATAAATATGTGCATCATCGAGTTCCCCTTTGCCTTTGATAACAGCAATTTTTTTGTTTTTTATTGATTGTACTTGGCTAATGCCATTTACCATTTGATACTCAAGACTTTCTATGCTTTTCTGAATTTGTTTTTCTGTTGTATTTGCATAAGATTTATCAAGCAATGAAACTGGAATTTCTTTTTTACCTTGTTTGATTATTGCCCAAGGAAAAATGGTTATTTGCTCCAATTTTCCGGATTGTTGCACCGAGAGCGTAGCTGGTTGTAAACCTTTCTGAATTAGCCCTTTAATATAATCCTCCGTTTTTGTATTCGGATTGATAAAAACATAATCAATATTTGTATTAATATTGTTAAAATCTTGTAACAAATGCTCGGTTTCGTTACGCAATCTTTTAAAATAAGATGGAAAATCGCCTTCTAAAAACACCAAAACTTGAATGGGTTCTTTTACTTGTTTAAGTACTTTTGCTGATGCATTTGACAAAGTAAAACGATGATTTTGCGTCATATCCCATCTAACATCAAATTTATTGACAAAAAGATTTATCAACAACAAACCAAATAGTAAGAATAATATATTTTTATATTTTTTCATATGTTAATCATTGTTCATATTATGTGGTCATTAATTAATTAATTATTACAATCGGCTATTTTATTTTATTTTGCAAAACATTATAAGTCAAAAATATAAAAAGAATACTTATACTTAGCAAATACGTGATATCAGCAAGAGAAATAAGTCCTTTTAGCAAATTTTGATAATGCATATTTAAGCTTAATTTTTGTACAAATAAATCTAAATTACCCAACAAATTAAAATTTCCTAAACCTTCAAATCCATAGTAAAAAAGAAACATCAAAAATAAACCTACCAGAAATGCATTGACTTGATTGTTAAATAAAATAGAAGCAAAAATACCAATGGCAGCAAAAGCACTCATCAAAATTAGCAAACCTACGTAAGCAGTGGTAATGCTTCCCCAGTCTAAATTACCATCAACACTCAATGCTTGTATTGAAACAACATAAATTAGCGTCGGCACAACCATCATAATACCGATAGACCAAACGGCAAAAAACTTTCCCAAAACAATTTCAAAAGAAAGCAATGGTTTGGTTAAGAGACTCTCAATGGTTCCCGATTTAAATTCTTCAGAAAACATACGCATACTAATGGCTGCCATCACAAAAATAAGAATCCAAGGTGCTAAATTGAAAAAAGGTGTCAAATCGGCAAATTGGCTATTGGGAATATTAAAATTTCCATCTATAATCCAAAGAAATAATGAATTAAACAGAAAAAATATGCCCATCGCGATATAACCGATTGGCGAAGTAAAAAATTCTTTTATTTCCTTAAAAAATATGGCTTTCATGAATTCAATAATTTTTTATTAATAACTAAAATAGATATTTAGTTATTTGATAACATCTATTTATTCTAAACCCAATGTTTTAACACCTTGAACAAAAATAATATCGACTATAATATGTGTTTCTTTTAATTTTGACAAATTTAGTAATAAAAACTTAATGCTTTTCATTAAAAAAAATCCCACGAAAAATCGCAGGATTTTAAACACTTTTTAAAATAATTTTATAACCTAATAATATTAGATCCCCAGGTAAAGCCACTACCAAAAGCAGCTGAAACGACAAGGTCGCCTTTTTTTATACGTCCTTCTTCCCAAGCTTCTGTAAGCGCAATAGGAATAGAAGCGGCGGTTGTATTACCGTATTTTTGAATATTATTCATTATTTGTTTATCCTCCATTTTTAAACGTCTTTGCACAAATTGTGAAATACGTAAATTAGCTTGATGAGGTATCAATAAATCTATATCTTTTGGTGTGTAACCATTAGCCTCTAGTCCTTCCAAAATAGCTTCTGGAAAACGGGTAACGGCATGTTTAAACACAAAATTACCATTCATATAAGGATAATATGACAAGTCATTTTTATCCCAATTTTCAGCCAATTTTGAAGGAGGATTGATACATCCGGGCGCCAACACAGACAATTCGTGAGAATATTTACCTTCGGAATGCAAATGATTGGATAAGATAGCACTTTCATCATCGCTTCTCGTTAAGACCACCGCGCCGGCTCCATCGCCAAAAATGACTGATACGCCTCTACCCCTAGTAGATTTATCTATGCCTGAAGATTGCAGTTCTGAGCCAATCACCAAAACCGTTTTATACATACCAGATTTAATAAACTGATCTGCTACTGTAAGTGCATACACAAAACCTGAACATTGATTTCTTACGTCTAAAGCGCCAATGGTATCACAGCCTAATTGTTGTTGTACTAAAACACCTGATCCGGGAAAATAATAATCGGGGCTCAAAGTTGCAAATACAATAAAATCTATATCTTTAGGCGTCATACCTGCTCTTTCTATAGCAATTTTGGCTGCAGCGGTTCCCATTGATGAGGTTGTATTTCCATCACTTTTTTCTGCCCATCTTCTTTCTTCTATACCAGTTCGTTCACGTATCCACGCATCATTGGTATCCATATATTGCATTAGTTCATCATTTTTCACCACATTTTTGGGCAAAAATTTTCCTAATCCAACGATTTTTGATCTATACATTTATTATTGAGTTTTGGTTAGTTATTGGGATAAATAATACTGCTAATTGAATTTTTCGTAAAGTAAATCTGTCAGTAAATCAAAATTATTGGTCATTTGATTTACAATCATATTAGCAGTTTTGGGATGCACATGTGCTTTTAGGTTAATATTTTTCCTAACTTTGTCATAGCTATCCTTAATCATATCCATGTACATAGCAATACCTTCATCTGCTTTTAAATCAGGGTCTTTAACTGATTGTTCTGTCAATAATTTAATGACGTCATACAAATCAGCTTTAGCCTTTTCAAATCTTGCAGGAACATCTTTATTTCTTAATTTTATTTTGGCAGCTATATAATAAAGCAACATTTTTTGAGAGAGCATCCTACCGTTAGAACTGATTTTAAGCAATTTAACTGATTTTAATTTGGTAGATTTAGATATCATATCCGAAATACCTTGAATTTCATTTTGTAATTTTTCGGAATAATTAATTATTTTATTGGCATTACTAGCATCATAATCCTTCTTAATTATTTTACTCATCAAATACCAAGACAAACTCAATTTTTGCAATTCTATTTCAATATCTTCATTGGGTGCATTTTCGGTTAAATTAACCAGCTTTTCATCAAATGATTCTATATCTGTCGTCAATTTTTTGGAAATTTTTTCATTGTTAGGCAAAATTCCATTCATAATATAATTTTTGGCTACCCTTTGCGTAAGCATCCTTAACTCTTCAGTTTTGATCATCAAGTCATCTAAATTTTTTATTTGTGCATCTATATTTTGAACAAATACCAGAAACATAGCCAGTAATACATATTTTTTTAATCTCATAATTTTATTTTTATAGTTTACAAAAGTATTAAATTTATTTTATTTTATTCAGAAATCTAAATTTAGTTTAAAATTTTGTTTATTTCCTTCAGGTTTCTTTGAATTTTTTACTTTTCTGCCATTCATTGTTTTTAAGTACAAAGTAACATCATCCATCTCTTTTGGCGTTAGATAATTCTTATAAGATATCATCATCGTTCCTTTTTTACCTTCAGCAATCAATTTTAGAATATCTTCATCTTTGCTTGCATATTTCCAATATTTGTCAATCAAACTTGGCCCTAGTCCACCTTGTCCATATCTTCCGTGGCAAGAATAGCACTTAATTTTAAAAATCTTTTGTCCTGCAGCCAAATCTTTATTTATCTGATTTGATACTAAAACAAATTTATCGTTAATTAAATGATTATTAATTGTTTTAACCTTAATAACAATAAATTTCTTCTTATCAGATAACACCATAGCCATTTCTTGATTTGGCAATTCTAAAGAATTTATTAATTTAAAATTTTTAAAATTACTATTTTCTTGCAATTTAGATTTCAACTCCAAAAAGGATTTCATTATATCTGCTTTTTGTTCTTCTGTAGCCAAAGAGGAAAAAAGTGCCACCAAACTATCAGGATTATCGCTTTTTATAATAGAAAAAACTTTGTTTCCCAAATCATTGATATTTTTATCCTGTGCAAATGAAGGTGTCATTACTAAAAGCATTAACAACAAAAGGACACTAAATTTGGTCAAAAGTTTCATAATTTTTCTATTTAATTAATATAGCATTACTTTATAATATTCATCTCTTTAATGAGACGCTGATCATTTCCCATCTTATCGATAATAAACAACACATATCTAATGTCAACCATAATATTTCTACTTATTTTTCTATCGTAATACAGGTCACTCATCGTTCCCTCCCATACTCTATCAAAGTTTATGCCAATCAGCTCGCCTTCTTTGTTTACTGCAGGACTACCAGAATTACCACCTGTTGTGTGTGCGGTACCTAAAAAATCTACAGGCATATATCCGGAGTTAGAATAAGGTTTATAATCTTTGTCTTCATATAATTTTATCAATTTTTTTGACACATCAAACTCGTAATCGCCAGGCACATACTTCTCAATAACACCCAATAAATGTGAAATCGGGTAATAATAAACAGCATCACGTGGTTCATAACCGCTAACTTTTCCAAAAGATATACGCATGGTTCCGTTTGCATCAGGGAAAGGCAATCTATCCATTGTCAAAGTAATTCCTTTCATATACGCACGTTGCAAATTGTTAATTTTGTTATGTAAAGCATTGTAACCGGGGGCAATAGAATTATAATAATTATCAATCAACTTTTTGGCAAATTGATAACCAGCGTCTTCGCTAAGGGTTTTATTAAACTTTTTAGGATTTTTTTGATATAATTTTGTTAATAATGAAGCATTATTTAAAACCGAAGTACTATAAATCTGATTTGCAAGCTTTTCTATATCGACATCTTTTACATTATTATTCAAATATTTAACCGGCATTTTATCGATGTATAAATGTATTAATGTTTTAAACAATTCCTTATCTACTTTTGAATCGTAATTTTTAAAACTTCCTGCCACTTTTTTTGCATAGTTATCCCTTCCTTTTTTAAAGGCTTCCTTTCCTTTAGATTCATATAGATTTTGTAAATTATACAAACTAAATGACCTTTTTAGTAAATCAACATTCAAATAAGCAATTTCAACAAAATAATCACGTGCCAAAGCAACTTCTTTATTTTGTTTGTATAAATCATCAAATTCCTCAAAAATACCTAAATAACTATTATCCAAATCTTTGGCTTTTGCCAGTAATAAAAATTCTTTTTCAAATTTTTTCTTTTTATCAACTGCCTTGGTTTTATTTATACCCAAACTTTCACCGATCCATTTTTTCCAATAATTGGCAATTCGCGCAAATTTTGAAGTATATTTCAACTTGATCGTATCATTTTTTTGCATAAATGATTTCATGATATCAAGCGTTTTTTTTCTGGTTTCTATTCGAGCCGGATTAAGCACATTCACTTTTTGTTCAACCGCTACGGCAGGCAAATATTCGTTGGTACGTCCGGGAAACCCATAAACCATAAAAAAGGCACCCTGTTTAATTTCTTTAATAGAAATTTTAAAATACTTGTCTGATTTATAGGGCACATTATCAGGACTATAAGTTGCCGGGCGATTGTCTTTATCCGCATAAATTCTAAAAATAGAAAAATCTCCAGAATGCCTTGGCCACATCCAGTTATCAGTATCTGCGCCAAATTTTCCAATGGAAGAAGGCGGTGCGCCTACCAATCGAATATCGGTATAATTTTCTTTGGTAAATGCATAATATTTATTTCCGGCATAAAAGGATTTTATTTCTATTTCTTGCCATTTTTTATGTGGAATAGACTTTTTTAATTCATTTATACTTTTTTGAATGACCGATTGTTTTAAACTTTCGTCCATATTATCTGTTACATTTTTTAAGACAGATTCTGTAACTTCTTCAATCTTACGAACAAAAGTAACATACATACCCGGATTGGGTAATTCTTCGGCGTTGCTCATAGACCAAAATCCATCTTTGACATAATTATGTTCAAAAGTTGAATGTGCTTGAATAGCGCCATATCCACAATGATGATTTGTTAATATTAAACCCGATGCAGATACAATTTCGCCGGTACAACCACCATTAAATTGGATAACGGCGTCATTCATACTTGGTTTTTCTGCACTATAAATATCATCGGCATTGAGTTGCATGCCCATTTCTTTCATCTGCACAAAAGTATATTGAGGTATTTCAGAAGGAATAATCATCCTGCTATTTTGTGCCCAAGTTGTCTGAAAAACGATTAATAATAAAAATATTGATAATTTATTCATAAAAATTATTTTAAAATTTGTTAAAAAAAAATGATTGGCTATTCTTAATCAATCAAAGATATAAACAAAAACGCAAGCACACAAATTTTTTAACAGAAATGTTTTACTATATTTGCCCAACTTAAATTTTTTATAGATTATGGATAAATCCACGCAGGCACTTATAGACACTTCACCTATTTTTACCAATGACATTATAGTTTTTGGCTTATTAATGGGGTTATTAGCCCTAATTTTCTATACCAGTTCATTTAAAAGTGGTTTTTTTGAAAAATTCTATAAAATTGTCCCTGCGCTTTTATTGGCTTATGTGTTACCTGCCGTTTTGAGTTCCACCCATATTATTGCTACGGAATGGAAAACAATTGAAGACGGTTTGCAAGTGGTTCATAAATCTAATTTATACACCATTGCCAGTAGGGTTTTGTTACCGGCATCGCTTATATTAATGACTCTAAGCATTGACTTAAAAGGCGTTTTTAAACTTGGACCCAAAGCACTCATTATGTTTATTACCGGAACTTTGGGCATTGTTATTGGCGGGCCTATCGCTTTGCTTATCGTTGGAAGCATTTCACCTGAAACAGTTGCCGGGACTGGATTTGATGCCTTATGGCGTGGCTTGTCAACTTTGGCAGGAAGTTGGATTGGTGGCGGTGCCAATCAATCAGCTATGTTAGAGATATACCAATATAATCCACAAAAATACGGCGCTACCGTTTTAGTCGATATTTTTGTTGCCAATTTGTGGATGGCACTCTTATTAATTGGAATTGGCAGAAAAGTTAAAATAGACCGTTGGTTAAAAGCAGACACCTCAGCAATTGACGAATTAAAAGCCAAGGTAATTCATTTTGCCAAAAAAGTAGAACGCATCCCTACGCTTACAGATTATGTTGTATTACTGGGTATCACTTTTTTTGTCGTCGCGATGTCTTATTGGGGCGGCACACATATTTCTACATATTTAACCACACATTTTACTTATATCGCTGAAAAAAGTTCCTTTCTTTCTTTTCTAGGCTCGCAATTTTTTTGGTTGATTAGTTTATCCACAACTGTCGGGATTATTTTCTCTTACACAAAAATTAAAAATTATGAAGGAATAGGTGCTTCCAAAATCGGAAGCCTATTCATATATATATTGGTTGCCACTATTGGTATGAAAATGGATTTGATTGAAATTATCAAAAATCCTGGACTCATTTTTATAGGTGTTGTTTGGATGACGATTCACGCATTGCTACTTATTTTGGTTGCCAAATTGATTAGAGCACCCTATTTCTTTTTGGCCGTTGGTAGTCAAGCAAATGTTGGAGGTGCCGCTTCTGCACCCATTGTAGCTGCCGGTTTTCATCCATCGCTTGCTTCTGTTGGCGTGATGTTAGCAGTTGTGGGTTATGTTGTGGGTACAATTGCCGCTATTAGCACAGCTGTCTTAATGAAATTGGTGTCGCAGTATATGGGAATTATTTAAACTTTGCTATAAAACGCGTCGTGCTGTAACATAGGATTTTTTCCAATAAGAAAGCGACAATTTGGACATCATCACACCTCTTGAGCTCGATGCATGCATAAAAAGTCCTTTACCCATATAAATCCCTACGTGATAATATTTACGAGTAGGATGAAAAAAAACTAAATCGCCTACTTTTAATTTATTTTTGACAACTTTTGCGCCTGCTTTCATCATCGATTTTGTCGTACGTGGCAAGCTGGTTTTGTAGGCTTCCATATAGGCGCGTTGTACAAAACCCGAACAATCAAATCCACGTGATGTTGTGCCGCCATAAAGATACGGAACACCTTTATATTTTTTATATATTTTATGGAATGAAGTATTTATAGATTCTTTTTTAAATGTCTGTTTATCATTTAATTCTCTATGAGATTTGCAAGAAAAAAGCACAACTGAAGCGCCTAAAAAAATTAATAAAATAACAGATTTATTAAACATACGAATTTAATGATTTGAATGAAATTTTTGCCATAAATAGCCTTTGATATCCGATCGCATTTCTTTTAATTTTATAAGGTAATACATATTTTCAATAAATCCTATACTTGCTAAAAAAAACATAACCCAATAAAAATATGGATTAAATCCTACACCAAACAAAACCAAGAAAAAAAGACCTTGTACAACGCCGTTAATTTTTGAAATAATCAAATGCAAACTTGAAATTTCTTTAAACTTAAACAAAGAAAAAATATCGATAAATAAATAATAAAAAATAATTAAATAGAAACTGACGCTATAAACTGACAAAACCGACCATTTAAAATGAATTAAAGCGTACATTGCCAGTAAATACATTGCAAAATCAGCAATGGAATCCAATTTAGCACCAAACTTGGTTTGCATATTAAATCTTCTCGCTATAAATCCGTCGAGTGCATCTGTAAAAAGACTAAATAAAAATCCATAGAAAAAAACACTTTCATTGCCCAAATAAACGATATAAGCCAATACCGGAACAGACAATAATCTATAGAAGGACAAAAAATTTGGTATGTTATATATTTGTTCCTTCTGCTGCATTGAAAATGTTTTTTTTTGAGTGGATAAATTTATAACAAATGATTGTATTGACAAAAATTTTTTTAACTATTCATTAAGTTTAGCATTATAGGTTTTTTATTATATTTGCCAAAATTTTAATGTAATTTAAGCAACAACAATAAATTTGTTGTTGTATTATCTTAAAGTTTCGATATATTTATCAATTTAAAATCAAATAAATAATAATAAACAAATGAAAAAATTAATGATTGTATTGTTTAGTGCAGTATTGTTATACTCATGCGGCAATAACGAAGTAAAGAAAGATTATAATGTAAGCATCAATGGCACACAAGTTGGCGCAAATAATGCCGATGTGAAACTGATCAAATACGAAGGCACCAAACCTGTAACTGTTGACTCTACTACTATAAAAGAAGGTCATTTTACAATAGGTACAAAGGTTGAAAAACCAGAACTAATGTATTTGCGTGTCGTTGGCATTCCCAGTGATTTACCCCTTATTTTGGAAAAAGACGAAAATATCAAAATAGATATTAATGCGGAACACTTAAGAAAATCTGCGGTCGTAAGCAAAGGACTCAATAAAAAATTCTATGAATATCTTGACCAAGTAATGGAATATAGAAAAAGAGAAGACAGACTTGGCAAACTTTTTCAGGCTGCTAAACAAAAAGGCACACAAAAAGAGCAAGAAGATATTCTTCAAAAATACTACGGAATAGAGGACGAAAAACATGATTACGAATATAAATTTATTGCTGACAACAAAGAAAATTTAGTGGGCGCATTGGTTTTCGAAGCAATTTCATTTGATAAATCAGAACCAAATTATAACAAATTGCTCAAAATATATGAAACTTTTAGCGATGACACTAAAAAAATATCCAATGTAAGCAACGCATACAAAATGGTTAAATCAAAAGCCGTTACTTCAGAAGGTAGCGTAGCACCCGATTTTAAAGCACCGACTCCCGAAGGAAAAATGCTATCGTTAAAAGATGCCATGGGCAAAGTAACCGTTATTGATTTTTGGGCATCTTGGTGTCGTCCTTGTCGTGCTGAAAATCCTTTTGTAGTTGAAATTTACAAAAAATATCATCCTAAAGGACTTAATATTATTGGTGTTTCACTTGACAAACCAGACAACAAAGAAGCTTGGGTAAAAGCCATTAAAGATGACCACTTAACTTGGTATCATGTATCAAATCTTAAATATTGGAACGACCCGATTGCCCGTGAATTATATCACGTAGAATCTATTCCTCAAACTTTTATTTTAGACAAAAATGGTGTCATCCGTGCCAAAAACTTAAGACGTGGAAAACTAGAAGCTAAAATCAAAGAATTATTAGAAGAATAATATTAAAGCTATTGATTTATAAGCAATAGCAATTATGAAATATCAAAAAATATGAAGCTGAAGATATGAGAAAAATTTCTAATACTTCAGTTTCATTTTTTTAGCACTAATATTAATATTTTTATCCATAATCAAAAAAATAATCACCTAACAAAAATTACCCAGAATGAAAAAAATCATCTCCATATTATTAATAGCCCTGTTACTTCAAAACTGTGCGACTGCTCCTAAAATAATCACCTACCAAATCAAAGGAAAGATCACTGGAAACGATGGCAAAAAATTGGTGCTTTCTAAATTTGATAAAGATTTAAAAAGTATTCCATTAGACACCGTTGAAGTAAAAGACAGTATTTTTAGTTTTACAATACCCCAGCAAACACCTGACATTGCCATGTTAACCATTGCAGAGACAAAACAAAGAATTCCTGTTATCATTGGTGATGGAGACATTACAATTGATGTGAACACTATAAATATGGGTGATTCCGATTTTTCTAAATCCACTTCTAGTCTCACCAAAAAATTCTATCAATATCAAAATGATTCTAAAAAAGATCAATTAAAAGGCAAAAAAATCACTTTGGATTATAGAAGAGCTTTAACCGAAAAAGCTAGAGATTCTATCAAAAAAGCATTTAACAATTGGCGCAAAGATGCCGAAAAATATCAATACCAATTTATTGAAAACAACAAAGATATAGTAGGACTTGTCATTATGAAAACACTTACAACCTCTCCTGAAGCAGATTTTGAAAAAATCAGAAAAAATTTTGATACTTATCCGGAAGCCGTAAAAAAATTGCCGATTGCCAAAAACATCAACACAACTTTATTAACCGTTGGTGCTACTAAAATTGGCGGAAAAGCACCCAATTTTATCAGCACAAATCTCGATGGGAAAAAGTTATCCTTAACCCAAGCAATGGGCAAGGTAACCATTATAGATTTTTGGGCATCTTGGTGTCGTCCTTGTAGAACAGAGAATCCTTATATGGTTGAAATCTATAACAAATACCACGACCAAGGTTTAAACATCATTGGTGTTTCGTTAGATGCCAATAAAATGTCTTGGCAACGCGCTATCCAAGATGACGGCATTAAGTGGCAACATGTTTCTTCGCTAAAAAAATGGCAAGAACCAGTGGCAAAATTATACGGCGTAATGTCTATTCCACAAACATTTATTTTGGATAGCAAAGGTATTATTCGAGCCAAAAATTTAAGACGTGAAGCATTAGAAGCAAAAATAAAAGAACTCATCAATGAATAATGAGATATGATTATATAAAAATAAGCTCGATAAATATTATCGAGCTTATTTTTTGCAAAAAAATTAAAGTAACTAAAAAAATTATATATTTGCTATATGCAAAGACTAAACTTTCAGACATATACCTTTAAATATCAGCACAAAGCAAATGGCACTTACATATTTGACATCATTAGAAAAGCCTATTTTTTGCTTACACCCGAAGAATGGGTCAGACAACACGTCATACATTATTTAATTCAAGAAAAAAACTATTCACCAAACTTGATTGCTGTTGAAAAACAGTTGGATATCAATCAATTAAAAAGACGTTTTGACATTGTGGTTTTTAACAAAGAGATGCAACCTAATATTCTTATAGAATGCAAAGCACCCGCTATCAAAATCACACAAAAAACTTTTGATCAAGCCAATCAGTATAATTGGTTGCTTAAAGCACCTTATTTATTTTTAACTAACGGATTGAAACACTATATTTGCCAAATCAATTTTAAAGAAGGTAATTATAAATTTATAGAAGAATTGCCTTCTAATATAAAAGAATAATTTTTTTACCAATCGACAGCATTATATATTTTTGAAACCTAAGAAATGATGTTGATTGCAAGATCACAAATAAATAATTATACAAATGAAACTCGCAGTAGTTATCTTAAATTGGAATGGCAAAGCACTTTTAAAGGAATTCCTTCCTTCGATAAAACAGCACGCATCAGAAGCAGATTTATACATTATAGACAATGCTTCCACCGATGATTCTATCGATTTCTTACAACAAAATTATCCGGAAATAAACATTGTCAAACTCGACAAAAATTATGGATATGCCGGAGGATATAACACAGGATTACAACAAATAGAAGCCGATGTTTACGCCTTGATCAATTCGGATATAGCCGTAACCAAAAACTGGTTAAAACCTATAATAAAAGCTTTTGAAACAAATAAAAATATTGCAATTGCCCAACCTAAAATAAAAGATTACAAAAACAAAAAAATGTTTGAATATAGCGGTGCCGCCGGTGGTTTTATCGATATGTTTGGGTATCCTTACTGCGACGGACGCATCCTGTTTAAAGTAGCAGAAGATGAGGGACAATATCAACAAGCAAAAGAGATTTTTTGGGCATCGGGCGCTGCTTTTTTTATCCGTTCAAATATTTTTAAAGATTTAAATGGATTTGACGAAAGTTTTTTTGCCCATCAAGAAGAAATTGACCTTTGCTGGCGCGCACATCATCAAAGAAAGCAAGTGGTTTACATTCCTACTTCAGAAGTTTACCATTTAGGAGGTGCTAGTTTAAACAATCAAAATCCTTTTAAAACCTACTTGAATTTTAGAAACAATTTGACTATGTTGTTAAAAAATCTACCCAGTTCTCTTATTTTTCCTATCATATTTACAAGGCTGTTACTAGATGGTTTAGCAGGAATTGTTTTTCTATTTCAAGGAAAAGCACTGCATACTTGGGCAATTATCAAAGCACATTTTGCTTTTTACAAGCGCATTCCGCAAACCATAAAAAAAAGACCAAAACAACCCGTCCAAAAATATTATCAAAGATTTTCTATTTTTATTAGATAAATATCTTTGTAAATTCTAATTATTGAAAACAATACATCTATGAGCGACACATTTAATAACATCACTGAACAAGACTCTTTATACAACAATTTGGAAAAAATGTCTATATCTGAACTGCTTATTAACATCAATAAAGAAGACAAAAAAATAGCCTTGGCAGTAGAAAAAACCATTCCGAAAATTGAAATATTTGTTACCCAAATGGTGGAAAAACTAAAAAAAGGTGGTCGGTTATTCTACATTGGTGCGGGTACTAGCGGCAGATTGGGTGTGTTGGATGCTAGTGAATGCCCTCCTACTTTTGGTGTAGAAGACGACTTGGTTATTGGATTGATTGCTGGTGGTGACCACGCGCTTCGCAATGCTGTTGAAGAAGCCGAAGACAGCCATACACAAAGCTGGCAAGATTTATTAGATAAAAATTTTACCAAACGCGATGTGCTGGTAGGAATTGCCGCTTCGGGCACTACTCCATACGTGATTTCAAGCATAAAAAAAGCAAGGGAAGAAGGCGCCATAACTGGTTGTGTTACTATGAATCCAGGCAGCCCACTTGAAAAGGCAGCTGAATACCCAATGACCGTTGTAGTAGGACCTGAATTTGTAACCGGAAGCAGTAGAATGAAAGCCGGAACCGCACAAAAATTAGTACTCAATATGATTACCACTTCTGGATTGATAAAATTGGGACGTGTAAAAGGAAATAAAATGGTTGATATGCAACTGACCAATGCCAAATTAGTTGATAGAGGCACAAAAATGATTATGGAAGAAACAGGATTAGAATATAAAAAAGCTGAAAGCTTATTGTTAAAAACAGGAAGTGTACGCTTGGCTTTAAAAAGCCATTTTAAGCACTAAATTGTAAATTACTTTACCGGCATCATTATATTAATGTATGACCAATTTATGAAATTTATATAATTTCTAGCTTAATATTTAAAAAAAACTTGTAACTTGTTGTTTTATTTCATTCAATATGAAACATATAGTATCTTTTTTCTTTTATTACTGTTTTATCTTGCTGGGGCATTCTCAACAAAGTAATGATATTATTTCTTATCAAAATCAAATTTATACTTCAAAAAATGGTCTTTCTCAAGTATCTATAAATGATATTATTCAAGACCATAATGGTTTTATATGGTTGGCAACACAAGATGGTCTTAATCGATTTGACGGCAATTCCTTTAGCACTTTTAAAACAACTAACGAAGCATTTTGCAATAACTATATTCATGTATTATTAGCACAAAAAGACTTAATTTGGTTAGGTTCTCGTGCTGGATTGTGTTTTTTTGATAAAAAAAAGAATACATATAAAGGATTTGAAACACTACAAAATTATGACATATTAGCATTGGATTCAGACAAGAATGCTAATATTTATGCTACTATTGGAAATAAAGGGATTGCCGTTATTTCAAAAAATATAAATACACAAAAATTCGACATAAAAATATTAGATTTTTTTGCTCAAAATAACATTGTGGCAAATCAAATTTACATCGACACTTCAAATCGGTTATGGGTGGGAACAAAACGAGGAAAGATTTTTTATGCCGATATTAATTCAAAAATAAACACTGCCAAATTTAAAGAATTAAAAATCCAACAAGTATTGGATGAGATATTTGTATTAAAAATAGATAAAAAACAACGTTTATGGATTGGTACACAAAAACATTTATATCGATATAATTTTATCGATAAACGCTTGACTAAAATAAATTTTAACAACAATAACAATACAAATGTCATCTATAATATAAGTATTAATAAAAACTTGGTTTGGATAGCCACCGGATCTGGATTGTATATCTACAATACGCATAAAAAACAAATAGTTAAAAAATATATACACGATGAATATAATCTAAAATCAATAAGCAATGATGTTGTTTACAGTATTTTAATAGACAAACAACAACAAGTATGGATAGGTACCGGAAAATTTTTAAACCATTTTTACAACAATCATGTATTTCATCAAATCAAGATTAACAGCACAAAAAAATCTTTAAATTCTAATATAATATTTAGCATTGCCAAAGCAAATAACAACCTATGGGTTGGCACTTCAGGAGGTGGTATTAATTTAATAAAACCAAAAAAAACATTTTATATTACAAAAACTACGCATAATATTCCATCCAATATCTGCTTTAGTTTACAAAAAGATCAAGATAGAATTTGGGCAGGAACAAGAGAAGGCGTTGTATTAATTTCAAATATCGATGAGGATTTTAAAAAAATGGAAATCCAAAACATAGTCCATCAATTCAATAAACCGACTTCTTTGAGCAATAATTTTGTTCGATTTATCTACAAAGATCAACAAAATAATATTTGGTTTTGTACAAATGGTGGTGGTCTGAATAGATTTACAGGGAATGTTAAACAAAATATATTTAATTTTGAACATTATCAACTTCACAAAAATCAAAATAGCATTGCTTCTAACAAGGTTAAATACATTACACAAACAGATGCCAATACGTACTGGATTGCCACAAACAATGGTGTTAATATCCTACATTTTGACAACACATCGTATCATCATCCTGTTTTTAGTCGGTTAAAAATCAATCAAAGAGACACTTTAAATAAAAATGTTGTTTACACATTGCTTCAAGATCATAAAAAACAAATATGGATAGGTACCACCAAAGGACTTTACCGATACAATCCTAAAACTTCAGATTTACAATTATTTGACAAAAACAATGGCCTTCCGAATAATGTTATTTATGCTATTATGGAAGACCCAGAAAACAATATTTGGGTATCTACCAACAAAGGAATTTCACATTTAAATACAACAACAAACAATTTTACCAATTTTCATCAAGCAGATGGATTGGCTAGTGAAGAACATGATTTGCATGCTAAATTTATAGATAAAGACAGCACTTTATATTTTGGAGGTATTGATGGCATTACCTATTTTAAATCTAAAAACATTAATCGTTTAAGTCAAACATCAAAACTTTATATTAAAAACATACAAATTAGTCATCCCAAAGAAAAAACAATTGAAAACAAACACATATTTCCTAAACAAAAATTATATATAAAAGCCGGACAATTTCCATTCTATGTTAATTTTTCTGACATCAACTTAAATTATTATAAAACCAATACTTTTGCTTATCGACTTAAACCAGATGACAAACAATGGAATTTTATCCAAGATAAACGACAAATTCAATTTTTGTCACTTGCTCCGGGGGATTACACTTTAGAAATTCAAGGCGTAAATAAAAACAAAATATGGAAAGATACTCCGCCTCTTTCATTACTTATTCAAATCATCCCCAATTGGTGGCAATCATCTTGGGCATATTTATTTTATGTTTTACTAATTCTATTAATTACTTACACTTTTTATCGTTTTATTTTAAGCAAAAAACTCGAACATCAAGAAAACTTACGCCTCGTAGAGTTAGATGAGCTTAAAACCAAGCTATACGGTAACATTACACATGAACTACGGACACCCTTGACTGTTATTTTAGGAATGATAGAAACCATTAAACAAAATGTGTCAACCGCCGAATGGCAAAAAATTGAATCAAAAGTTCAAATTTTATCACGTAACAGCAAAAATTTATTGTTTTTAATCAACCAAATGCTTGACTTGTCTAAAATAGAAAGTGGCAAAATGAAATTAACACCCATTCAAGCAGACATCGTACCCTTTCTTAAGATAAATATAGAAAGCTACCATTCTTTAGCCAATAATAAAGATATAGAATTAATTTATTACAATGAAAATGAAGAAATTTTAATGGATTTTGACCCTGAAAAAATCTCAATTATCATTTCTAATCTCGTTACAAATGCGATTAAATTTACACCAAAAAATGGCAAGATAATTTTACACGTAAAAAAAGAAAAGCGTGATAATTCTAAATATCTCGTTATCAAGTTAAAAGATAATGGCATTGGTATTCCCAAAAAAGCACAAGCACATATCTTTGATCGTTTTTACCAAGTAGAAGGATATAACACAGGTGGAACAGGCATTGGATTATCTTTAACCAAAGAAATTGTTGAATTGATGCATGGAACCATAATCGTCCAAAGCAAATTGCATAAAGGAACCGAATTTATAATACACATTCCTATTTATCGCAAAGCTAAATTTATAAAAAAAGTGGTTATACAGCATCCAATAATTTTTGAAGAAAATAAAACAAAAAATATAGAAACCCACCATAAATTACCTCACGACACACCTTTGCTACTCATTATTGAAGACAACAGGGATGTTGCTGATTATATTGCATCGGGCTTATATCCACAATATGAAATTATTTTTGCCTATAATGGGCAAAAGGGAATCGAAAAAGCACTTAACAACATTCCTGATTTAATCATCACCGATTTAATGATGCCAGTTGCTGATGGATTTGAAGTATGTGATATTTTAAAAAATGATGAAAAAACTTCACATATTCCCATTATTATGCTAACAGCACGCAGCATGGAAAAAGACAAAATAAAAGGATTGGCACACGGAGCGGATGCGTATTTAACCAAACCATTTAATCAAAATGAATTATTTGTACGAATTGAACAAATGATTTTACTACGAAAACGCATACAAGATAAATATCAAAAAACAGGATTTACATTAGAAAAATCCGATTCTAAAGAAATAATATTTATTCAAAAATGTATCAAAGAAATCCATAATCATCTAGACCAAGAGAACTTTAAATCTGCGCAATTAGCTTACAGCATTCACCTAAGTGAATCACAATTATACAGAAAAATAAAAGCGATTACCAATTTATCTACAGCTATATTTATCAGAGAAGTACGATTAGAAATGGGTAAAGAAATGTTACAAAAGTCAAATTTAAACGTGTCAGAAATAGCTTATGCTTGTGGTTTCTCAAACCCAGACTGGTTTAGCAAAACTTTTAAAGAAAAATATGGTTATACTCCTATTTTTTTTAGAAAAAAGAATTGTTAACACTTTTCTATCTTTAAATTTTCAATAAAATCCAATGCAATACTTAACAAACTGAAAATAAGTATTTTAAGCGATTATTTTTAACTAAAACGCAAAAATACTACGCACTTATTACGCCCCTACACTACTGCTATGGTTTATTGAAAAAATACTATGTGTTACAAATAATTACTAGAACTAATTTTGTGCTATTAACTTAAAAGATATAGCATTATGAAAAAAGCAATAATTATAATTATAGTATTTGTATTTAGTATTCTAAACACATTTGCGCAAATAAGAACATTTGAAAAAGCACAACAAAAATCGAACACAAATAGAAATATACTTGCTACGCAGCAAAATAATAAAATAGTCATCAGTGCATTTCCAATTAATAATGGAAAAGTATCGGCAACACCCATATCTATTCCAGCACCCAATAACACGCCCATACAATTAAAAGCATACAGCAACATAAGCACGTACTCTAACAACCCCAGCAATAATAACTTTATCAAGGGATGTGCATTGGTTGCATTTAAAAACAAAACATTAACAGTACGTATTTATCATAAATTATCAAACATAAATGCACCTGTTTACGTAGGCGGCTGGCTCTACGATAAACACAACAATGCCTTAGACGTTGCGTATATACCAAAAGTTGTATCCAACAACAATCTCAATTACACAGATGTATTATTAAAATTTAGAACCCTACCTATTACCTCTGAATACATTGACGTAATGCTAATAATGAATAAAAAAACGCTTGCTAAAAAACGCTATCAGCTCATTTTTCAATGGAAAGAAAATCCTACAATAACAATTCATAAAGCAAAAGATATTGATTATGGTGCAATTGCAAAAATCATACAGAAAGACCCTAACAATTTTACTAAATATGTTCCGGATTTAGAAATTACAGCCATAAAAAGCATCAATAATCAAATGAAAGTTATCGACTTTAACAAAAGTTGTAACAATCCTAATAAACTAATTTTTATTAGCAATATTGGAGAAAAAACATCAGCTAATTTTCAAATAATTATTGGGTATTACATATTGATTAACAACACATTTAATAAATATATTGAATATAAACAAATACCACAAAAATCTTTATTGGCCGGTAAACAGACTTATATAAACATAAAATTACCAAACCATCTCAGCAATATTGTTGTAAAAATTAAATATTATGGCAAAGAAACAAATGGAGAAATAAATCTTAAAAATAACATACTAACAAAAAAATGTAAAAATTAATTATTAATCTTAAAACCTAAAATTATGAAAAAATTATTAAATTTATTTTGCTTATTAATAGCAATAAACGGCTTTTCACAAGCAATTGTACTACTTGATGAAGACTTTGAAGGAAGTACCATACCGACAGGCTGGACAACATCTATTACGTATGGCAATCATGATTGGAGTTTTGGTTCAGGCACAATGCCTGGAAATAGCTTATTTTATATTGCAAACTTTCCAAACAATGCCGCAATTTTTAACGATGATGCAGCAGGAGGTACAGACGCACACAACGCTTCTTATCTTATTAGTCCAGAGTTTTCAGTAGCAGATTACCCTTTATCAAACTTGGATGTCAAACTAAGATACCACTATGCTATTAACAATAAAGGTGCAAGCGGCGACGCTACTTTCCATGGATCTCTAAATGTTAGAATTGAAGACAATGCCTCTCATGGATATAACTTTATTGCATCGCATAATGATACTACTGATCCGGTATATCATTGGATAGATATTAAACAATTTTTAATCAATCACCCAGAATTTGATCTAGCACATTTAAAAATACTTTGGGCATTTGATGATCATGGGACCAATCCTTCTTTTGGATGGGGTGTTGGCGTTGATGATATTGCATTAATGGTTATGCCAAAAAATGATACATGTGCAAATGCTATACCCACTATAATACCTGGATATACACTAGTTTCCAATGTTGGTTCAACTGATTCGGGTATTCCCGCACCCTCATGCGGAGCAGTTGATCCTGGTGATATTTGGTTTAAAGTAACAGTTCCTGCTACAGGATCCATAATACTTACAACAGATGAAGATAGTGGTAGTCCACTAATTGATACCGTGATGTCCGTCTATTCTGGAACTTGTGGCAACTTACAAGAAATTGCATGCAATGATGATATGGATATTAATACATATTTTTCAAATATTGAATTAAGCAATCAAACACCAGGAGATATCCTATATGTTAGAATTTTCACCTATTTTGGAGACCCTTATGGATCATTTTACTTATGGTCATTAGAAGGAGGTTCAAGTGTTGGAAAATCAGAAATCTCCGGATTTAATATGTATCCAAATCCAGCAAAAAACATCTTACACTTAAAAGCAAAAGACCAAATTGATAATATTGAAATATTTAATTTAATGGGACAAAAAGTAATGGATTTGCCCCTTAATAACACCCAATCAAATATCGATATTAGCAATCTTGCAGTAGGAACATATATCCTAAAAGTAATGTCCGAAAAACAAATTGGCACCTATCATTTCATCAAAAATTAAATTCAAAAGTCGTTTTGCTTTAAATCATAATAATAGCGTTTATAAAAATGCATTTTTTATAAACGCTATTTAAAAACATTACAAAACCATAAAGAAGAGCAAATAAACAATTTTTGCAACAATCTCTTTATACTATAGTTTTAAATACCTATAATGAATAATTCAAAACAGTTCACTTTTTAAGACGAGCGTTACTTATGACGGTATTTCTTAATATTTCTAACAATTAGAATTTCGTCATCAGAAAAAGACATCCAAGCAAAATCATATATATTATGATAGGTTTTTCCACGACTATTAACAGTAATATGTGTATGATAATCAAATTGAAATTTCTTTTTGGCAAGTGTCAATTTAGCTATTTTTAATTGCCTAGACCTATCACCCATTAATTCATAAAGTATCGATCTATTTCTGTGCAAAATTTCATCGATATAAATCGCAACAATATTTGTTTTCTTACGCAATTGATGGTGATAACTATTCTTACAATTAACATCGCAAAACAACTTATCGCTTCTTCCGCTTAAAATAGGTTTTTTACAATATTTACATTTTTTTATCGACATATCAAATTAGTTGTCAATTTATTAGATTTAAACGTTCTGAACAGTTAATATACAAATATATAACATATAATTTACTTTTCATCTTCATTCAAGAATTTCTATTTACGCAATTGATGGTGATAACTATTCTTACAATTAACATCACAAAACAACTTATCGCTTCTTCCGCTTAAATTAGGTTTTTTACAATATTTACATTTTTTTATTGACATATCAAATTAGTTGTCAATTTATTAGATTTAAACGTTCTGAACAGTTAATATACAAATATATAACATATAATTTACTTTTCATCTTCATTCAAGAATTTCTATTTACGCAATTGATGGTGATAACTATTCTTACAATTAACATCGCAAAGCAACTTATCGCTTCTTCCGCTTAAAATAGGTTTTTTACAATATTTACATTTTTTTATTGACATATCAAATTAGTTATCAATATATTATAATTAATCGTTCCGAACGGTTATCATCAAATATATGACATTTAATTTATTCTTTAGCTTCATTTAAGTATCTTTTTTACTTATTTTTGCATATTAGTTATCGCATTTCATTTAAATAAATAGCACCATGAAAAAACCTATTATTTTCACGCCCCTTAAAAACGCTAAAAGAATCAAAATTTTTATTCCATATGAATTAAAAGAAATTCGTAAGCAAATCAAAGCAATTAACACCTCTTTTTGGCATCCACATCAACGATTATGGTCAGTAGTGAATACCAAAGAAAATATGCTAAATATCAAACAAATTTTACAAGATAATTTTATAATGAAAAACGAAGAATCTTTTGTAGAAGTTAAAAAACGTCCCTTAAATAATATGGCTATTGAAGCTATTTTTTCTTTAGAAAAAACTTTGACTTTAAAACATTACAGCACTTCAACAATTGCTTCATACAAAAACATGTTTAGCGTTTTTTTGTCAAAATTTATGGATAGAAATCTAAAAGAAATAACCAAGGAAGAAATTGAAGGCTTTGTGTATCAAATGATTAACAAACACAAAATTAGCATTAGCTATCAAAATCAATTGATAAATGCTATAAAGGCTTACTATGAACATGTCTTGAAAATGCCTCGTGAATATTATGAAATTGAACGTCCAAAGACGAATAAAAGTATTCCAAATGTTCTTGGCAAACAAGAAGTGTTTTCTATTATTAATCAGCCCAATAACCTGAAACACAAAGCCATACTTTGGACTATCTACAGCGCCGGATTGAGAATATCAGAAGTGGTAAATTTACGTATCGTTGATATTCATTCGGAAGAGGGATATATTTTTGTCAAAAATAGCAAAGGAAAACGCGATAGAAAAACAGTTTTATCACCATATTTGATTGATTTATTGCGCGCATATTACGTGGCATTTAAGCCATCTTACTGGCTATTTGAAGGGCAAACCGGCGGAAAATATAGCGTAAGCAGTATTCGAGCAATTTTTAGAAAAGCCGTAACAGAAAGCCATTCTAATCCGTGGGCTACCGTTCACACACTTAGACACTCATTTGCAACGCACTGTTTAGAAAACAACATAAATTTACGCTATATTCAAAACATGTTAGGGCATGAATCGCCTAAAACTACTGAAATATATACAAAAACCATACAAATAAACAACAAACACATAAACAGTCCACTCGATGATCTGCTACGAAATAACCAAGAAAAAAAATAATTATTCGCAATGTTTAAAATTTTATTAGTACCTTGCAGACAAAACAGATATATACGCAATTGCGTGTATATAAGTGTTACCCACAAGCACAAGACCGATTCAAAATATTGCAAAAAAGAATAAATGAGCCAAAACTTAAAAAACAAAATTGAGGCAACTGACATTAGTATCAGTTCATTATTAAAAGACCAAAAATTTTATATCGACTATTTTCAAAGAGAATATAGGTGGCAAGAAAAACACATTAAATTATTGGTTGAGGATTTAACTACAACGTTTTTAAAATCATACAAACCTTCTGACAAAAGACCAGCAGTAGCAAACTATCAAAGCTATTATTTAGGACCAGTAGTTTTTAGTGTAAATACTGATAATGGAAAAAACTCAATCATTGACGGACAACAAAGAATTACTTCAATTACTTTGTTTCTTATTTACCTAAATCATCTTCAAAAAGAACAATCTGAAAAGGTAAATATTAGTGACTTGATTTTTTCCGAATCTTATGGCGAAAAATCATTCAATATGACTGATGAAGTTAGGGAGCCTTGTTTAAAATCACTATTTGAGGATGGCTCATATAAGATTCAAGAAAATGATGATGAAACGGTAAAAAATATGGTGGAAAGATATGAAGATATTACTCAGTCTTTTCCAGAAGAATTAAGTACTGAAGCTTTACCATATTTTATTGATTGGTTCGTAAGAAATGTAGTAATTGTTCAAATTACAGCTTATTCAGACGAAAACGCATATACTATTTTTGAAACAATGAACGATAGAGGTTTAAACCTATCACCAACTGAAATGCTAAAAGGATATGTGCTTTCAAGAGTTTCTGACACCAAACAGCGAACCGAATTAAATGACCTTTGGAAAGAGCAAATAAAAATACTTCACGAATATGGAGAAACGGCAGATTTGGGATTCTTTCAATCCTGGTTTAGAGGAAAATATGCTGAAAGTATAAGACCAGGAAAAGCAGGTTCTGAAAATAAAGATTTTGAATTAATTGGTTCTCGTTTTCATAATTGGTTTAAGGACAATCATAAAAAATTGTTCAATCTGAAAACATCAGATGATTTCTATTCCTTTTTCAAAAACGAGTTCCCATTTTATGTAAAGTGGTATACTAAATGTTGGGATTCACAATCGGAATTTAACAAAGACCTTCCTCACTTACATTACATTAATTATTGGGGAATTGCCGACTCATTACAAGACCCATTACTTCTTTCATCTATCAAATTTGATGATGATGAAGCAATTATCAAAAGAAAACTTGATTTTACCGCAAGATTTATAGAAACATTTACAGTTCGTAGGTCAGTCAATTACAAAAAATTTGGACAGACTTCTATAAAATATACAATGTTCAATCTTATTAAACTTATTAGAAATAATGACTTAGATAAATTAGGACAAAACCTAACAAAAGAAACTTCTGAAATTGAACAACAATGGAGTGCAATTAACAATTTTGGTTTACACGGGCAAAATAGAAAATTTGTTAAACATTTACTTTCAAGAATTTCAAGTCATTTAGATATTGTTGTAGGTAAAGACAATAATTATGTGAGTTACCACCATCCAAATGGAAGACAATTTGAAATTGAGCATTTATGGGGAAACAAGTTTAATGAACATAAAGACGAATTTGAACAAGAATGGGATTTCCAAAATTGGAGAAATTCTATTGGTGCATTAGTCTTATTACCGAATGGGACAAACCAATCATTCAACAGCGATAAATATGTGGACAAACTAAAGCATTATCAAAAAGAGAATACTTATGCTCAAACTCTGACTGAAATCTACTACGAAAAGAATCCGAACTTTTTGAAATCTGAATTAATTAACCAATTAGATTTTAAACCACATTCAGAATTAAAAAAAGAGGATATAACAGATAGGAAAGAATTAGTAAAACGTATTTGTGAGCAAATATGGACAACTGATTATTATAAAACGGAATAAAGCCAGTGGGTAACAATGTATAAAAATAATAAGGGTTAAGTGCCAGACTCAAAGTTGGTACATATTTATAAAGTCCGCCAAATTTACAATTTGACGATTAAAAGAAAAATAACGGTAAAATTGTAAATTTGGCTAAGTGCTAGACCGAAAAGTAAGTGCGTTTTAATCCCTTACTATTCTTATACTAAACGTTACCTGCAAGCTGAAAATTGAAAATAATCGTACTAAAAAACCAACCGCACAAATAGCACATTTGGTTTTTTTGCCGACACAAAAGCCAACGCTAAAAAACCAAAAGAGCTATTTTTTTCCACCG
>Ga0209633_10001187_pt1 | contig 27839 bp, 23 predicted proteins | sample Cruoilmetagenom1_FD_187290 | JGI IMG/M metagenome (GOLD analysis project Ga0209633, IMG submission 187290) | Oil polluted marine microbial communities from Coal Oil Point, Santa Barbara, California, USA - Sample 1 (SPAdes) (version 2) | ecosystem: Environmental > Aquatic > Marine > Oil seeps ...
AATGAAGGCGTCACCTAAATCCGGAAGGTTATCTTCCAACTGCTCAGGATAGTGCTCTAGCACATCTTGAATTTGATCGTATAGCTCTCTATTTTTATCTAGACGTTTACGAACTTGCTCCGGTTGTCCCCTCATTGTTAATATCGCTGGATCCTCTAATAAGCCAATTTCATTAAATCGAATATTGCCGTCAGAGATAGCGGTATATAATGATTCAAAACCAAACATACTGCCCTTGTCTTCGTGAATTAAGTCAAATTGATAATCCAAAAGAATCTTAGACACTTCCTTACCTTGCGGGGCATCTTTTTCATCAATAAGCGAAGAGAGAGAATCTTTAATAAGAGCAGGATCAAAAACGGAGCCTCTTATTGTTAAATCATCTGCACTATTAATTAGCGTATCTAAAAGGCTGTTGTGGATAATAAAAAGAGCCGTATTTAAAAACGCTCCCTCCTGCTCGGATACCTTATCTCGAAGGAAAGAAATAAAATTCTCCGTATATCCAGTTCCCGCTCCTTCATTTTCAATGACGGGAATTAACTTCACACCATTACAATCTAAATATGCCAGCTTTAGATCTGTAACAGCTACAAAACCTGCAGCAATAGATGGACTTATGAAAGCGTTATAGAGTTTTGTACTATTTTCAATATTGGGTGACTGAAATTGATAACGGAAACCAGCAGAAACACCCTCTTCAGCCCACTTTAAAAAGTGCGATACAATAAAATCTTCAAACTGTTTTACGAACATATACTGCATCTCCACTATCACTCATACGCTCAACATTCCCTACTCGTTCATAAAATTGAATAAGCGATTGTTGAGTTTGCATATCGAAGTAAATACCTCGCGCCTTGAATTCTTTTAACAATTCATGGAATCGCAATTTTTCGTTTTCTCCGATAGCCAAGTTAGTTATTAACTCCAAGAAATCTTGGTTCATAACTAGAACTCGTCCAACTTGGCCTCGACTTTTTACAAAAGTGCTACAAAGCTCCACCTCTGTTGCTTTAATAAACTTTCCTTGTGCTGAAGCCCTGGTTTCACCTTTATCAAACTGCTTTAGAGATAATTCCAACAGGAGTTTTAACCAATATATTGGATCGGAAGTGGTTTTATCATGAGAGAATTTATAATCGGAGTCTTTACCTCGATCTCGAGCGAATTCTTCTGCGTACCTCGCCAACGCAGGGCTATCTTTTTCGCTCAAGGTAGAGGCTAATTTCCAAAGGGGTATGCGGTGAATATTTGTTTTCGAATCAGCATCTTGTAGGCTTTCTGACATCGTTAAATAAGGAAAAATATTTTCTATTAGCCCTGAAACCTTCTGATGTCCATTTATACGAAGGTCTATCCGCTCTTTGCTGGCAGTCTCATTCTCCATGATGAAGTACAAAGGCTTCGCTGTGGGTTTTTCAAGAGAACTCCAACCCTTAATGTTAAGCGCAAGCTGAGCGGTATAAAGATAGGCATAGAGTTTTAAAAGATCTTCTAACTTATCAAGCAAATATTTTGGGCGCTCGGCTAAAAACGCAACATCTTTGCGAAAGAATTCTGTTAAAAAAGGTAGGTAGGGCCTTTCATTAATACCTTTTGAAATACGCTTATCATCAAAATCAACTAATACCCTTGGGGCCCTTAAGGAATCAACCACTTGCTGTTCAAGGAAGTTACGCTTAAAACGGGCAGGATTTTCAATATAAAAATCGCCCATAAGACTAGAAAATAAATCACCTAGCCGGTTTTTAGATGAGCCCGTACTTAATGAGGTGATCTTAAACAACAGACTTTCTGGGGCAATCTCATAAAAAGCATCATTTGAAAAATACATTTTTTCTAAATACGTCCAAAGTTCTGTTTCATCCAAGCGTTTTTCAAAATCATCCCGACATAATTCACAAAAGCCATCCAAGCTCCTATCAATTTTATTCCCTTTATCATCGTCAACTACGTTAATAAGATTTTTGGCTACCGTCTTTTTGTATAGATTTCTGACAACTATTCCTTGAGCCACATCCCAGTCAAAGGAGCCATCCTTGTTATTCGTCCGAACAGGAAAATAACCATTCAACGAGTTCGTACTAGATACTTTAAGTTCTTTTTTTAATGCAGACATACCTATACCCCACTCACTCGGATCTCGTTATCTGAATTGGCTTTTAGCTTGATGCGTTTCCCCTTCGAATATAAATAAAGGACATCTGACAAACTGGCCATACCCGCAATTTTTGTGACCAGTTCATCTAAAAGTACAATACTGTTCTTATCGTGTTTATTTGGTCTGTATCCGCTAACAATATCCATCATCAAAGTTAGTAGATTTACACCAACAGGAATGGGGGACAAACTCTCCCCATTAACTTCAAGATAAACATTAAATGCAGCAAGGTCTTTGGCTTCATCTTGCTCAACTGACTTATAGACAACACTGAGCTCCATCTCGGAAGCTAAATCGCAGCCACCGTGGGATGATATATAAAACTCATCTTTCGAAAGATAAGGCGCATTACGGTTCGCATGTTTATTGATTGCTGAATAGACGACATCATCATAAAACCTGCGCAATCCTTTTTTTTGTTCACTAGTTCCTGAGTATTTTTTATGTTTTTCCCAAACAGACTTATATCGTTCCTGTGCTTCCTCATTAAACGATTTTTTAAACCCTTGGTGGTAGTTCCAATCTAGTGAAGTGTATTTAAGTAAATAAAATAGACGTATCGTCGATTGAGGAGATTGATTCGCTAATACCCCATATTTTGTTTTCACCTCATCCGTAAATAATTTGTAGGATTGGTCGTCAAAATCTAAAGTTCGATGAAGAATGAACAGGTCAAGTTTTTTGTTACGAATAAGGCTTGGGTCAAAGTTTGCTAGAACAGCTAAAATTTCGTTCTCACCACCATTAAATAGGTTATCAAATAGATATCCAGGCCCTGTTAAGATGTAATAAATAAAATCAAGCAGCATCCTGATTGTAATAAATTGATCCTTTCGTGTGCGCGCGTCAAACAAGAGTTCGACAATGACTTTTTGAATAAATTTATTCCGCAACAATGTAAAATTGGCGGTTAATTTAGAGTCTTTCTTTGATGCGAGATGGGCATTGTATAAGTCACAAAATGGGTTTTTGTCATCATCCCTAACTACCTTATCTAATAATGACTTAAAGAAGGGCGAATGCACTTCTCCATCTGAAATCTGAAATTTTGGAAACGACTCGAAATCCAAAAAAGAGTAAATCCCTTCATTATTTTTACTTTCTAGATAGCACTTTATGGCTACCTTAATTTGATCATGATCATCATCGCCTTCACGTTCAAAATTGGCAAGCATGCCAATATTTATACCTATAGCTAGGGCCTTATTATTGTTTTGATGATGCTTGAATAATTCATTAAGCGTATCTACCGCAGTTTTTTTCGGCCCAAAACTGTGAGTGGCATCTAAATGGAAATCAACCGTCTCCTGATAGGCTAATTCGTATTTGGTGAGGATTTCAGATTTTCCATCGCCGCTGCTACCGCATAAAAAGATAATTTCATCTTTTTTTAAACTTTGAAGTTTGGTATTAAAGGCTTTTTCGATATCTGTTTCGGTAAGCAGGTATTCTTTTATCTTTTTTACTACCGGGTCAGTAAGCCCGCCTATCGTAGTAACAGCGTACGGAGATGATTTTGATAAAATGTTTAACGCTTCTCTCAATGACATTCTATCTCCTAGCTCTAGATGCCGTGACGTATACATTTAACGACTTATGCCTCATGCTTTTGAAATTATGAAGAAGGGTTGACAGTATTTGTAGCTTTTCCTTTGAGAGCATCTAAATTATCCCTTTGTTTTAACCTGCCACTTTGGAAGTCATATTTGACTTCCAAAGTGGTCGCGTGTACGCTTAATTTAACTTCCAACTGCCCGCTTCTAATTTTCGACATGAACTCTATAGGATTCGCGCATACCTTTCCAGCTGTAAGAGGCATTCAAGCCGGAAGGCCCTGCTATATCGCTATGTGCCCAATGCGCATTATCCCCACTCTCTTCAAGTTTAATGAAGAAGAGGTGCCTCCAGAACTTCGTGCACAACGAACTCTGAATAAAAGCAGAATACCAGAGATCGCATCATACCTTGTTGATAACCCCAGTAATTACACTCTCTCGTCCCTAACAGCTTCAGTAAATGCAATTGTTGAATTTGAGCCGCTAAACGACACAGGGCCTGGGCAAAATATGGGTATTTTGAGAATTCCTATGGGTGTACAGATGTTAATTAATGATGGCCAACACCGTCGAGCAGCTATCGAGGATGCTCTTAAAGAAACTCCAGAGTTAGGGTATGACAACATTTCTGTTCTATTTTTCATTGATGATGGACTGAAGCGTAGCCAGCAAATGTTTGCCGATTTGAACAAACATGCGGTGCGCCCCAGCAGCTCAATCAGCACCTTATACGATAGCCGCGACCCATTATCTGATATGGCTCGTTTTCTTTCTAAAGAAGTCTACATTTTCCACCAAATGACTGAATTAGAGAAATCTAGCATTTCTAATCGTAGTTCGAAACTTTTCACATTAAGCAGTATAAAAAATGCGAGCAAAGCGTTACTTAGAAAAGGAAACAAAGACACTATTGAGGATATGGAGAAAGAATTAGCCTTGAAGTTTTGGAGTGAGGTCGCCAAACATATGCCCGACTGGGTTCTCGCGAAAAATAAGAAAGTCTTAACCTATGAGCTTCGAGAGCAGTACATTCATGCACATGGCGTCATGCTGCAGGCAATGGGTAACATTGGAGCTGATATATTGAGCAACACAGGTGCTGTTTGGAAAGAGCACTTATCTAAACTGTCAACCATCGATTGGTCAAGACAAAACAGTAAGTGGGAAGGCCGAGCGCTCGTACATGGGCGTATTAGTAAAGCGCGCACTAACGTCCTCCTGACGGGCAACTATATTAAGCAGCATCTTGGAATTCCGCTTAATTCTGTTGAAAAAGAATTAGAGCAAGAGTTCACAAAATGACTAACGAAACCTTTATTTATTCTTCCCATCAATTGTTGGTAGAAAATTCCTCAATCGCAAACCGGAAGCTAATTGATGTTGTTGTTGAAATTCAGAAGCTGTATCTGTCCGACGAGCGCCCTTGGATCATTGGGTTTAGCGGCGGAAAGGACTCAACAGCAATTCTTTCACTAATTTATTATGCCCTACTAGGGCTGCGTGAAGATCAATTATTAAAGCATATCTTTGTTGTCTCATCTGACACATTAGTTGAGACTCCTGTTGTTGTTGATATGATTTCATCTGTACTTGATCTGATCAATAAACAAGCAGTATCAGATCACTTGCCCATTACGGCACACCCTGTTAGGCCTAAGCCTGATCAAACCTTTTGGGTCAACCTTCTTGGCCGTGGTTACCCTGCACCAACTCAATCATTTCGCTGGTGTACTGAAAGAATGAAAATTGACCCTGTTAGTGATTTTATTTTGGATAAAGCTGCTAATTTTGGTGAAGTTGTTGTTGTATTGGGCTCCCGCTCACAAGAAAGCGCGTCAAGGGCACAAGTTATAGCAAACCATAAAATTGAAGGCTCCCTCCTGTCTCGTCACACATCCTTACCTAACGCTTTCACTTATATGCCGATCTCTTCATGGTCTGCCGATGAGGTTTGGATGTATTTAATGAGTGCACCTTGCCCTTGGAATGGGACTAACAGACAGTTATTTGACCTTTATAAAGGGTCTAATGCTGGAGAATGCCCATTGGTGATTGATACCAGCACTCCATCATGTGGGAACTCCCGATTTGGCTGCTGGACATGTACCGTTGTTACAAAAGATAAAGCTATAGAAGGATTGGTACAATCTGGTGAAACATGGATGAAGCCAATCTTAGATTTTAGAAATGAACTGCATTTCTCGACATCGGCAGAGAACAAGGCGGCTTACCGAAATTATAAAAGGCGAATGGGGAAAGTCAGTTATATAAAAGGGCAAGATTTAGAGAATGGTTCTAATGAGATCAAACATATTCCAGGGCCCTACTGGATGGCTGTTAGAAAAAAGTGGCTAAAAAAATTACTAGGGATTGAGAAAGAGATTCGCGGTTCAGGGCGTGATATTGAACTGATAACACGAGCCGAATTACAAGAGATTCGTTTACAGTGGTTACGCGACCCTAATGAGCCAGATTGGGCGGATTCATTACCGACTATTTACCACGAAGTCTACGCCTCTCATCTAAATTGGATTGAAAATGATCCGGGAGCATTTACAGAGTTTGATGCTCTGCTTCTAAAGGAAATAGAGGCTGAACATGGTGCAGCAGCAGAAATGGTCATGAAGTTGATAGAAATTGAGCTATCAATGACTGGTCTCAATAGAAGAATGGGTATTTTAAGTAAAATTGAAACTGTCTTAAAGCAAGATTGGGAGACTCTTGAGGAAATTAATAAAAGGAACTTAAGTCCAGAAAGAATAAATCTTTATCAGAACAAATTGGATGCACTTCAGATGGCATATAAGGAATTAACCTAATGATTTTGGAATCATTAAAGCTGAGAGATTTTGGTGTGTTCAAGGGCGTGCATGAGTTTGATTTGGCCCCTAGGTCTTCTGGTGGTGTGAATTGTCCGATTGTCCTTTTTGGAGGGTTAAATGGTGCAGGGAAAACCACTATATTAACAGCAACTCGGCTTGCATTATATGGGCGACAATCCCTAGGTATAAGCACATCAAAAAAAGCTTATCACCAGTTCTTAACAGACTATCTTCATGATTCTAAAACAACAGGGATAAAGTCAAAAAATGCAACTATCAACCTGACTTTTAGTTTCGCAAATCTAGGTATTCTTAACCATTATCACGTTATACGCTCTTGGGCTGCTGTGGGTGGAACAATTAAGGAGTCTTTAAAAATTGCACAAAATGGAAATATAGTTAGTGGCCTTAGTTACGAGCAGGCTCAAGGTTTCTTAAATGAATTAATCCCCATTGGTGTGTCAGATTTATTCTTTTTTGATGGAGAAAAGATTGCTCTTTTAGCTGAAGATGAACAGGGCGATGTACTTGCAATTGCTGTCAAGAAATTAATTGGATTGGATGTTATTGAGAAGCTAATTGCTGATATTACAGTTTTCATCCGAAATCATAATAAGAAATTCTTTACCGATGAATTAAAATCTAAAGTTAGAAAGTTAGAAATGCTTCTAGATTTAAAGGAGAAAGATATAGAGGCTGAACAGGTAAATTATCAGTCAATTAAGATTCAGCTGGTTCACGCAGCCAAACTAGTTGAGCAATTAACTAACAACCTAAGTACTCAAGGTGGAGCTTGGGCAGCAACGCGAGAACATGAGATCGAGAAACTTTCAGGCTATAAAGCTGAGAAAGAAGCTTTGCAAGCTAAAATAAGGGGCGGGGTTTCTGGAAGCTACCCGCTCAGTATCGCGCCAGACTTCGTTAACCACTGTCTTGATAAATTAAGGGAAGAGGAAGGGATAAAGCAAAACCAGAGTGTAGCTGCAGTGTTATCAGAACATTTCAACTCGCTTGATGAAAAGCTTTCGACAGTCCTTGAGGATTCAGTATTTGAACAGGTTAAGGCAGAAATAAATGGTGAATTTGCAGAATTGTTAGCTGTACAAGAGAGGCCATCACGTATGCATGACATCTCTGTTTCGGCGTATGCAAACATATCTTCCACAGCAAGAGATGCCTTAGGTCAGCAAAAAGAAGATCTAACAAATACGGCAGAAATGATACTCGCCATTAACGTAAAGATGGATTCTGCTGGTATTAATATCGCTAGAGCACCAGAGCAAGACCTACTAACAGTCCATATTCAAAAGCTGAATGATGCGCAAGAGGCTAAATCAAGTCTTGAGGTGCAGGCATCAAAGCAAGAGGAAAAGCTTAAAGCCCTTTTACTGGAAGCAATGGATATTGTTAGGGCGTTAAATAAGGCTCACACGAACTTGATTGAATCAGCTGAAAAAAGTAAGGCTTTGGAACATGCTCATAAAGCTAAAAGTGCTTTAAAAGAGTTTGCGAAGCGCGTTGCTGTAAATAAAATAAAAAATGTAGAAAAAGAATTTATTCACACCTTTAAACGCTTGACTAGAAAAGGTGACCTCAGCATTAGCGCAGAAATTGATCCAGAAAACTTTGCAGTTAAATTACTAAATGATTTTGGGAAAGAAATTCCAAAGAAAAGTTTATCTGCGGGAGAACGACAGGTTTATGCCATCTCAATTCTTGAGTCGTTAGCAAAAACCTCAGGGCGTAAACTGCCTATCATCATTGACACACCATTAGGGCGACTTGACTCAAAACATAGGAAGAATATTGTTGAGAATTATTTCCCTCAAGCAAGCCATCAGGTAATCATTCTTTCAACGGATACCGAAATAGATGAGACCTACCATAAGTCTTTAGAAGAGCATATATCGCATACAATTTTGCTGGGCTACAAAGGTTCAGAAGGCTCAAGTAGTATCCAAGAGGGTTATTTTTGGAAAGGTAAGGAGGCCATAAATCATGCTGCCAAATAGGATTAAATTATCAAAGAAAGCGACAGGGAAATTGCGTTACCTGAAAGGCCAGACAGGGCTAACTCCGAATATCTTATCGCGAGTGGCAATTATGTTGGCTATCAAAGAGGGCGGGGATTTATCAAATGCAGGTGTTGGCGATATGGAAGGTGGGCAAGAGCTGAATGATTCCACCTTTTTTGGGGAGCACATTTTAGCGTATGACGTAATAATTAATCAGTATATTGAAGATAAAAAGATACGCCTCTCCGTAACGGAAACAATCGTCGCATTGGTGGAAGTCGGGGTCCACAAAATGGGGCACATCAAACGAGTTGAACAGCTTTGTGAGCTGTAAGCTTTTTTACTTGTACGAAACTATTCAAAAATAGACTTTGTGAGGTGGTGATCTTCATCGATATTGCTAGATCTATTCTGTATAGAGTAATCAAAGAAATCAATATCTAATTCACGTAGTTTAATTTTGATCCTTTCCTGTAGGATGGGCTGTTCCTTTCCCCAGTCATCGTATCGCATGAGGCTAACCTTACCAGATCGTATATGGGCTTTTATCAAATGAATGTTAACTATATCGCCGTAAAGTTGAGTGGCGCAGCCAACGTAAATGCGCAATTCTGCAGGGAGTTCGCCAAGCTTTTTTCTGTGAAATGTATAGCTGTGGCTTTCTTCTAAAATTCCACTTTTTAGTTTTTCGTAAGCGGTTATGCAAGCGCTATTTAAGGTCGCTGAATTTCCTACAGAAAATAAAATTTCTCGAGCCTCTTCAAGAGCATACTTATAAGACGGAAAAAATGCTTTTAGGTCGCGCTTAAGACTCTCTGGCATATTGCTATGAGCCTTTCGCTTTTCAAATAGGCCTAATGCGAAGTAAACGATAAGATCCTCTCTTCGTTTTTCTTTAGCTTCTTGAAAAATATGCTCTCCAAAATACTTAAGCAGTGCGGCTTGTGCTTTGATGTGTGAGCCACAGATATGCCGAATCTGATCTGAAAATTCAAACTCGTTATTTGCTGGTATGCGCCCAAGCTCCAAGCTGGTATTCCAAAAATCAGTGAACAACTCTATATTTTTTTCGATAATACTCTGTTTGATGGATTTCGTTTTGTTGCGGAGCTCTCTCTGTGTTTTTTGCTGCCAATTACGCTTAATATGCTGGCGTTCAGATAGAAATGCTTGCTCCTCGAGTTTATCTTTAAAGATGATAAATACACCCTGTCCTGCTGCGATAGCAGTTTCATTTAGAGTGCTTTCAATGTAATAACGAATTTCACCTTGAGAATAATATTTCTGGAATGTTTTTCGTGTTGTTATTACGCCATCTTTATAGGGCATGAACTGCTGGATGTGGTGCTCATTTGCGATCATTACAGAAACCACAAGAAATTTATCTACGTAACGCCAAGCATTAAATAAAGTTTGAGTTCTCTCATTTCTATCTTCGATAACATTTAAGACGAATCCAAGATTGACAATATCTTTGCTGGAGTTTCTTTCGTTAGGTCGATAAACAGGATCCCAGCCTGAAACATCAATCCCGTGAGCTTCTAATTCCCTTATGTCATCACCTTTACCACAGCCATAATCAAAAACACTAAATTCACCATTTAGATAATGATGTCTTGCAAGCACTTGCATTGGGTGTGATAGCTGGTTACGGTTAATTGCCGTTTTGTGGCGTTCAATATTCCCATCAAAACCACCTAGTGTAGAGGGATTTAAAGGATGGCTAGATATGGGCTCCAGCCTACCAAGGTTGTTAAGATAGAAGCCTTTAGACTTGATTAAACTTTCCCAGTTATTTTTAAAACCAATACGCTTGGTGTTTTCATACAGGCCGATGGCTTCTCCCTCAGTAGTGATCCTTTCAAATAAAGTGATTAAGGGGTATGAGGAAGAAACAAACGTCTCTTTGCGATGAAGAATTGGTGGATTAAAAGATTTTGAGTAATCTGATTTGCGAATAGATTTCTGGTGCAGATCAACAAGCTGGCTCTGATGTAGCGTTGGATAACTATCCTCTTCGAATAAAGGATAATCAAGAAAAGCAATTTTGTAGTCCCTCTTGTAAAATTTAATCAAATTCCAGCTTTCATCGAGAATCTTAAACTGATCAATTGTTTCTACTACAAGGACAGCGATTTTTTCGGGCAGAAGACCTAACGCACTTTCATGTAAATAAATAGAGCTGGGTAAGTTTTTGCCTATTTTTATGGCGTTAATGGCACTCTGATAGTCTTTGAAATTCATTTCATTAAGGCAAAATAAAGTCACCTGAGCAGCTTACGGATATTATGGCCTGCTCTACACAGAATGACATTTAGTGCATCACCGAGCTCACCTTTGAGGTAACAGCGCCCCATCCTGCCATCTGATTACAGGCAGCTTATTACCGGTTCAACACTGTTACGGCGGTTCATTCTGATTTTCTGGCGAAAAATCCCATGCCGCCCTTTTGACCCGCAATGTAGACTTTTGCTTTACCTTCATGTTGATGACCTTTAAAGCCTCGATCCACACACCATATTGTTCAATGAGGTAATCCAAAAAAGTTGTATCGTGCTCAATGCCTTTATTGGCAAGTAAGCCCATCATTTCATCGTGGCCTTTTTCAATACCCGCTAGACGCTCTGGGTAATCCACTGCCAACCAAGACATCCAAGACATCCAAGATGAAAATGATGATTTCATGTGAACCATCAAATCTGATGGTGAATAGACAATTCCATTACCTGTTTTATACATTCAAACTCCTTTGTCGTTTCTTGCTATTCACAATTCTGAAATAAAACCTGCCCGTGACACAGTGAATTAGATTTTTTAATGCGAGCCCTCAGAGCCTCTTTTTTGCTGAACCTCTTTAGCATGCTGGATATAGAAGGATTCCAAAAATACGCTTCATTCTGTAATCATCAAGAGGGATAACTATTCTTGCCGTTACGGACGTGGGCTTTGAACTGATCTTAACTTCTAACAAAGCCGGTCACCATTTATCTGCCCAGACTTCAGGTCATAAACACCGTATGCATGCAAATTCTTAACTATTTTGAGTTTTTATCCTCATCAATATAGATAAGCAATTCAGCGGGTGTGCAAGAAAAATATTTACACAAGGCGCTGATTGTTTCCGTGTTTGTGTTGTAACCAGGAACATTCGCAATTCTTGTTAGCGTCGGTCGGGATATTCCCGTTTTTTCAGATACCTCATTCATGGTGATCCGCCGTTTTTCTGTAAACGATTTTTCATCAAGCATCTGCTTAAAAAGTACTCGGATCATTATCTTTCTGGCTTCCTTCAATCAATATTAGATACTCGTAATGATCACATCTAATCATATTTGAGTCAATTACCTCTTGACTGATCCATTTTGAGCTGTATAGTGCGTATTGTGATTTATATTAATCATATTTGATTCAAACAATTCATATAAGGACATGATATGCCAAAAACTTATTTAACAACCGATGAGCTTTCAAACCGCATCAAATATAACCCTCGCACTATACGCACTCGGCTCAAAGATTCTGTGCTGTTAGAGGGACGACACTATTTTCGCCCTTTCGGAGGCAGGAAGATTCTTTATATATGGGAAGCGATTGAGGAGGATATGAAACTGCCATCTTGCGAGACCACCTTTGCAGTCCCCATGGCTAACGGGGAGGTCTGCCATGGGTAGTATCAACGTAAGAAAATCTTCAGGTAATCTTTTCTTTGATTTCCAGTACCGCAAAAAGCGTTGTCGAGAACAAACCACCTTGCCAGACACCCCTCTTAATCGTAAAAAAATGTTAACTATTCTTCAGCGCATAGAGGCAGAAATCACTTTAGGCACTTTTGAGTATGCTCGGTATTTTCCTAGCAGTTCGATGATTAAAAAACTCGATGACCGTACAGGTCAAAAAAAATCTCCATCTCTCCCTACATTTCAGGATTTCTCAAAAACCTGGTTAGCAGAAATGCAGATTGAGTGGAGAGAATCTCACTATGACACCGTATCTAACACTATTAAGAGGCATCTTAACCCGACTTTCGGGAAGACCCCTGTCAACCGAATAACAAAAGCTGAAATCTTACAGTTTCGAGCATCTTTATCAAAAATTCCTGGGCGCAGTTCAACCGGAAAGTTATCTGCCGAGAGGATAAATCACATCATGGCTCCATTACGGCAGATACTTGCTGAAGCAAGTGAGCGCTTTACTATTATTTCTCCCTATCGTGGTATCAAGTCGCTTAAAGTGCCTAAAATTAACGTCGAACCTTTCACGTTAACTGAGGTTTATTTAATCCTTAAATCTGTTCGGAAAGATTTCCATTCCTACTACACCGTGCGATTTTTCACCGGCATGAGAACTGGGGAAATTGACGGTTTACAGTGGCAGTATGTTGATTTTGAGCGCCGCCAAATTCTTGTTAGAGAATCGTGGGTAAAGGGAAAAATTGTTTATACCAAGAATGATGGCTCCCAGAGAGATATCGATATGACTCCGGGGGTCTATGACGCCCTTCAAGTTCAGTTTAAATTGACTGGCAAGAAAAGGTTTGTATTTTGTACCCGTGAAGGCTCTCCTTATAGACACTCTAATATTACCACTCGTGTGTGGTATCCCTTACTCAATTACTTAGGATTAAGGCCAAGGCGACCATACCAAACACGCCATACTGCTGCTACGTTGATGCTGGCATCAGGCGAAAGCCCAGAATGGATTGCACGGCAATTGGGCCATACAACCACAGAAATGTTATTTCGAACTTATTCGCGCTACGTTCCTAACTTAACTCGCCAGGACGGTTCGGCCTACCAACGCATGCTTTTAACATCCGCTAAAGCAGAAAAGGTGCGTTTATGACAATAACCAATACTTTAGCCTCTAGCCCAGTCATTGAGCGCTTGGCTGTCGCCCTAGAATCCACACTTAATGCATCTAGTCCTAACTGGATTGAACTAATTGGCGCAGGAGATGAAGCAAACAACACAGCTGCATTGAGATTCTGGTTGGAAAATTTACTAACCGACCCTGACACCGAAACAGGTGAACGGCTAATACCGATATTACTCGAGCGATTAGAAGAAATCTTGATTGAGAATGAGCGAACATAAAATGAATTTAACAATGAAGGAAAATGCAAAAAGAGTAATTTCAGGTGCATTTCGGGTTAGAAACCCAAGGCAACATTTTTCGCCCTCTGGCCAAGAATATGTCTGCTGTATCCTTGAAAGTAAGTTTAGATCAATTACTGCTTACGTAAGATTAGCTACCTATGATGGCGTTCCAATTACTGATGACCACCAGTTAATTTGGGGGCAGTTAGTAATATGCTTCGCAAATGGAAACCGGTATGCCAATCTGACTTACGCAGAACCCCTAACCCAAACAAGCTACCACACAATTGACTTGCTCCCCTATTATAATCAGCCCATGCAGGATCAAATTCTAGCTCTGCACAGGATAGCCCGTAACTTAACAAATCCACCACTTTTCAGATTCATTAATAATGTTCTGTCACAAGAAGACAACCTGCTTAAATTTCTTTCCTGTCCAGCAAGTATCCGTCACCATCATAGCTATTCAGGAGGACTTATCAAGCACAGTATTGAGGTTGCTTCTATTGTCTCCCGCCATGCAGAATTCCCTCAGAAAATACTTGAAATAGCAGTGGTAGCCGCTTTATTTCACGACATCGGAAAAATAAAAATGATGACAGATGAAATGCGCTACACCCCCCTGCATTATCTCCTCAGACATGAAGATTTAACACTAGAAATATTAAGTTGCGCTCTTATGATACTTGGCAATGAAGATCCCGATGCCGCCTCTGCCCTCAGATATTTATTAAGCTGGAATCCAAGCAAAGGCGCTCGACCAAAAATAACAGTGGCAGAGGCACTTCGGGCGGCCGATAGAATCAGTAGTGGCCTTGATGCTGAGATCAAAGCCTTCGAAGATCAGCCAAGCCATTTCAAGCATGCAACACTAAAATGCCCCGGCCCTAAAAGCCAGTTTTGGAGGCTTAACGAACAGCCCCAAAATCCAATTCACCCTGAACTCGCCCTAAATAGTCAACGATAATGTAGCCTTTTGTTATTTCTTGCCCATTCCGTAAGCGCACTAATCGAATAACTGATAATTTCACGACCGCCCTATCCCTTAAATCCAATATAAGCTTCTCTCGCAGACCAGCAACAGGCACTGTGCTGTCCCATGACAAGCTGTACTTTTTACCCGCCCCCTGCAAAAATCTTCCCTCAGCAACATGTTTTTCGTCCGAAAAACCAATAAGTTTGACTTCTATTATCTCAGTTTTATTATCCTGCTGAATGACAGCTCCATCGCTGTGTAACGCTATTGTTACGTCACTCATGCCTTCTTTTTTTGCCTCGCTCCCCCCTCCTTCATCTGATATTCTCAAAGTTACTTTTTCTTTCCTCCCGCCCAAGTTTTGCCTAAGTTCTTCGGCCAAAGCTAATACATCTCGGTTAGCCACCAAAATGGAGTTTTCATTTTCTTCAATTAGAGAAAGCACCACAGCTGAAGGGTTTTTACTGTTTTTTTCTTGAATTTTCTCGAAAACCGCCTCTGCACCTTTAATTGCGCAGTTAATCCGGTTTTTAAGTGCAGTTACTTCTTCGAGTGCATTTGGGTAACTGCTATCGTATTCAGCGACTAACCTTATTGAGAAAGCATTCTCAGCAGCGTCAGCGGTTGAAACATGCTCGAATAGCTTTAACATTAAATTCTTTTTATTATCTTTATTCAGGACATTTTTACTCCACTGCCTAAAAGCTTCAAAAATCTTTTTATGCACCTTAGCCGCGTTTTCGCGCTCAAAAAAATCCCACTCATATCCACCATGTAAGTTCAAAACATCTAATTCAATTTTTGCATCAAAAAGCACGCATTGTTTATTCACTTTTTTCTCTCAATTAAGTTGATTTAAAAAATCTGCCCCCAATTTTTATCGATAAAAATTGGGCAAAAAAATGCCGAAAGACAATTGCAAACAAAATTTCATTAGAAATAACACGGAGCTGAGCTTTCCGTCTCGCTCGGCATTTTCCGTGAAATTATGGGATTATTATGTCTCGGCCGAATTTGGTCTGGATCCAAAAACGCGCAAAGAAACAGCAGCAAATAACCTTCTTATTAAGATATGGTTGATGTCATGCGCTATTTCTAAGCTCGATAAGAACAAGCGTGATCGCTCCTTCTTATCCTCTTTTATTGAGAAGATGCCCTTGAGAAAATATATCCTCATAAGCCCTCAAAGCACCACCAGTCGCTAGACGGGCAGTCATCTTGATGCGCTGTCATCCTTAGATAACAGCAAATGAACCTCATTTTTAGGTGAATAAGGAAAACACTCGTTCCGGCAAATACAAATGCTAGAACTTTTCGTAAATTAAGGGACAACCCACATTTTTGTCAAGCTAAAATTCACTAAGCCCAATGTGTAGTCAGGCTGGGTGTTCACGTTTGCCAGAATATGCAATATGCATCGAGCAACTACGCTCAAGATTAATGATGCCGTTGAGACTAAAAAATACTGGATTTTAAGAAAACAGCCGCTAATTCGCTTCGATCTGTCATTGAAGAGGTTTTCAAAGTGAGAAAACGGATAGGCTAAAGGCTTGCCCTCCTTTTCTTGATGAAGTTACTTCCGCTTATGCTTTTGATCAGATCGTATGGCATAAATGCTTAGGCCAATAACACCAGCCAAAACAATCCCGAGTGATAGAATCAATTCAGGTTTAACCAGTTCTAGGTTCATTTTAATCCTCCTTATCTCGTCTTTTTAGCAAATTGTAGTGGCCAAGTAAATTAGGACACAACAGAGAGTTTATAAAAAAGGATGCCACAGCAATAAGCGGAAGGGCCGTCTATAAAAGGGTAGAAGCAGCAGGTACAATCCCCAATTTCACATGGAACTTGAATTCGCGAAATGAAGATAATAAATATAAATTCGAAGCATACAATCACTAAGGATCAGCAGTCATTTGTTGAAAAAATCGTCTTTTTAGGTGAAAAAGGCCTCGAATGCAGGCAGGCAATTTACCGCGCACACATGATCGTTGCACCTTTAAATAAAAGGGAAGATTAATGGCATTAGATTTAACTGATACACTCGTTATTGGAATTTCCGCCACAGCCCTCTTTAACCTCAGTGATGCTGACAAAGTTTTTCGCTCGAAATTTGATAACGATCCAGAAACTGCTATCAATGAGTACAGGGAGTACATGCTTGAACGAGAAGAAGATGCTTTAGAAGATGGAACTGGAATGCCATTAGTTAATGCTCTTTTAGAACTTAATAAGTATGAAAAAAACACTAATTCACCGCTAATTGAAGTAGTAGTTATGTCAAGAAACAGCCCTGAAACGGGCATTCAAGTTTTACATAACATAAGGAAAAGAAACTTGAATGTTACACGAGATGCTTTTACGGGTGGAGAATCCGTTGTTGACTATTTAGAGGCATTTGACGTTGACTTATTCTTAACGACAAGTGTTAAAGACGCTCAACGCGTAATAGATAGTGGAAATTGCGCAGCAGCCATTGTTAAGAAACCACCTGGAGAACAATCGAATATAAAAAAAGGGCAGGTAAGAATTGCATTTGATGGTGATGCCGTACTATTTGATGATAGTAGTGAATTGGTTTACAAATCAGAAGGTTTAGAGGAATTTCAAGAAACAGAAGACAAAAAACAAGATATTCCACTTGCAGAAGGACCATACGCAACATTACTTAGAAAATTATCAAGATTACAAGATCGTTTGCCTTTTAGTGTCGAGTTTTCCCCAGTAAGAATTGCAATTGTAACGGCACGTAACGCTCCTGCAGAAATGAGAGTTCTAAAAACACTTAGGCATTGGGGTGTCTATGTTGATGAGGTATTTTTTCTTGGTGGAATGGAAAAAACAAAAATATTAAAGGCTTTTCGACCTCATATATTTTTCGATGATCAAGATTTACATTTGGAAAAGGCTGCGCACATAGTTCCATCAGGAAAAGTACCTTATAAAACGGATTCCCCATTAAATAATGGATAGTAGTGATAACGAAAAGGCAATCTGAATTAGGCTGGATCGCGATTGCCGCGTGGCGGCATGCTACGACGTGAAGGAATGCTCTTCGATGCTGTTTTTGCGCATGTACGAAAATTTGATCAAGAAGCCAAACCGGATTAATAACATAGCCAATTAAGCTCACAATGTTTTATCAAAATGAGAAATAAAATCCCTGCAGCATGTTAATGGAGAGTTATGTACAAACAAGAAATTGAACGGGTAAAAAAAGCAGCGGCCAGACTGGATGAAATTCTGATAGAAGGAAAAACAACACCGGAAGAGGTTAAATCTTTCCTTGAATTGCGAGATCTTGCGCGTAGCTATCTAGATATTCTCCCGTTTGTTGGAAATGAAGACTATCGGCGAAGCCCAGATGCGAATATTGATGAGATTGAATCGCTGATAGGGAGTGTTAATGACTACTGCAAGATGATTGAGGGTTTGCAGTACTCCGAACCAGACGCGTAAGTGCTGTTTGAATCTGGTCTAGGATAAGCGCTGGTATTTTAAATATTGTTCTAAAGGAGATTAGTTATGTCATGGGGATTTGGCAAAGACGGCCCACCAGTTGGTTCTGTACCACCTGTTGCAAGAAAGACAAACGTCATTATCGACACCAGTGATTGTGATCGTGTCGCCCTTCTTTGGAAGGAAGAGTCTGAAAAATTTGAGGGCCAGCTAAAGAAATGGCAGGGCCATGCGCGTTTTATGCATGATGAGTTTGATGAGCAGGGAATTGACCTATATGCGTGGAGAAGAAGTCTTATACAGGTCAGGGACAAATACGCGCCTGATGTCTCAAATGATGATCTCGTCAAGATTTTTGATGAAAACAGATTAACCGAAGAAGGGAAGTATTACGAAGAACATCGTAAAGACCGTTGGGGTGAGTTTAATTGAGGCTTTAATTCCCTTTTTTCATTTTTGCGAAGCAAAAAACACTCCAAACCTGGAATGGTCTAAAAGCATTATTCAAAATATTCATTGACTTAATCATTCAATGGCTGTAGGCTCCTGATCCTACTTTTTACACCAACAAATGAGGCCAGTATGTATAGCGCAAATATACAAGCGAAACTGCATTGCAGCTGGTCAATCACGCCTGTGCATAAGCAGTCTTATCTGTAGCTCCCGCTACAAGTTTTCCAACTAATCTATTAAATAAAAGCGGGGCAACTCCCCGGTTTTCGCCTACCTGTTTGTTTATTTGAGCGTAATTTTGCTCGGGGATTTGTCCGCCTGTTTTGGAGGGTATTATCCCAATGAACAAGAATACAAATAATCAAAATGATTCAATCCAAAGAGTACTGTTAGCGCTATCGGGTGAGAATGGCACGATGGAAGAGCATCAATTTCATAGCGTCACTGGAATATCAGAAGAGTTAAAGCAGCTTCGAAAAGCGGCCGTACAGCTATTAACGCTATTTGCCAGTTATGTTAGAACTCAGCCGGCAGAGCATAATCAAGAAGAGCTCAGAGCATGGACGGGGAGTTTAAAAGAACGATTTAAGCTCAGCTTGTTCGATGAAATTTACAACGATATTCAGGCCGATAAGAGTAAAGCGGATAATGAGCTGAACACTCTATTCAGCAACCCCTCTTTCTATCTGCGCGATGAAGAGGGTGCGATAACGATCAATCCTGATGCGGAAGAGGTTGAAGGTTTTGTGAAATGGTTAGTTATTGAGCCTGAAACATCACAATTCTTGCTCGATTTCACCAATAGAACTGGGATTTATGGAACAGGTGAAATCCTGCTTTCAAACATAAAACTCAAGAAAATGCTGCCAGGGTTAGAAGCTACAGAGGCCAGTGAGGATTCGTCTGAAGCGGAACATGATGATTGCGAAGAAAAACGACCCGTGCTGAAGCTTTTTGATTTTGAACTATTGAACAATATGGCCGGCAATCGAGATCTTGGGCGACGGCACAGTGAAAATATCAGGCGCATACTCGCGACAGAATCTGAGCATAGGCGGTTGGCGCAGGTTGACGAGAGGGTACAGGAAAGTGTTAACAAACTTGCAGATTCATTCCCTAACTTCAAGTCGACCATTGACTATTTTCGTGGGCAAATAGCCTTAGCAAGTTTGACATCCGATAGGGTGTTCAAAGCACATCCTGTCCTTCTTGTTGGGCCACCTGGAGTGGGAAAAACAGCATTTGTTGAGGCGTTGGCAGCGATTATCAATGTAGGCTTTCGGAGTCTGGATATGGGGGGCGTGACGGCCGGTTTTACGATTGGTGGTAATTCCCCTCAATGGGCAGACGGCAGTAGTGGCATTGTGTTTAATCTGCTCCGGGATGGAGAAGCAGCCAATCCTTTCATCTTATTGGATGAGCTGGATAAGACGTCGGCGAATAGACACCATAATCCATTCGGTCCACTCCATTCGTTATTGGAGGAGCAGTCAGCGAAATCATTTACTGATGAAAGCGTGGATATTCCCATTGATGCAAGCAATGTGGTTTGGGTTGCTACGGCGAATAAATTAGAGTCGATCCCTGAGCCGGTTTTAAGTCGATTTAACGTGGTTCAAGTTGAAAAGGCGACGGGTGAAGAGGCACGAAATGTTATTCGATCAGTGTGGCGCTCTATTCGTGAAAGAGAACCTTGGGGAGACGCTTTTTCAGAAAACCTCAGTGATGAGGTTATCCGTGAATTAGAGGCAGAAATACCAAGAGAAGCAAAAAGGGTGCTGAAAGAGGCATGTGGGTGTATTGCAATGAGGCAATCTAAGAAAGTCGGACACTGTTTTGTGGTGACTGTTTTTGACCTTCCAAGAAAAGAGGACAACCGCGAACAGGCTGTTGTATTGCACTGATGATTTACAACAGGGTGAGCGTCTCGTTACCGAGGCGCTCTGATATTAAGAAAGACAAAGAGGATGCAGATGCAAACAGATCAAACAAAACAAGTTCAAAAATACTCTTTATTGGAGACCCTCATGGTGATTTTAAGGAAATTGTGGAGGCCGTTAAACAGCAAAAACCAGAAGCCATCATTTTGCTTGGCGACTGTGACTTACTGGTTCCGCTAGAGGTCTACCTTCAAGAAATTCACGAGCTCACTGAGATCTACTGGATTCCTGGAAATCATGATTACGACCTGCCTGAATGGCATAAAAACCTATTCAATTCAGCGTACGCGGCAAACAATCTTGATGGTCGAGTCGTTGAAATTGCAGGACTGAGGATTGCAGGACTAGGCGGTATTTTTAAGGGAAAAATTTGGAACCCTAAAACGGGAATTAGATGGAAAAGCAGAAAGGCGTTTTTGAGTCGCCAGCCGTCGAACATTCGTAAGAGTGGGCTGAGGCGTCATCATGAATGTGCTATTTGGCCAGAAGATTATGAAAGATTGGCAGGCCAACAAGCCGACATTCTAGTTTGTCATGAAGCACCGAGTAGCCATCCTCACGGTTTTGAGGAGATTGATGCACTGGCAACGAAAATGGGTGTTAGACAGATCTATCACGGACATCATCATTCTCATTACAACGCGGTGATTAATGGTGGGATTGAAGTGTGTGGTGCACCGATTCACGGCGCTGTTGACCTCAAAGGCACGGTAATAACAAGGAGAAAAAAATAATGGAAATACACTTAATATCAGATATACATGCCGAGATGATTCGCTCGGTCAAAACCTCTTTTCCAGAAGAGGCCGAGCTGATCATTTTAGCCGGCGATATTCACTCCGGAAAGATTGGCGTTGAGTGGGCTCAAGATAACTTCGGTACTGAAATCCCAATCATTTATGTGGCGGGAAATCATGAATTTTACGATAAAGATTTATCGGTTGTAGAGGAAATCGCAGAAGCTGCTGATGGAACGAATGTTCATTTCTTAAATAACGATAGCGTAGTCAAAAACGGTGTTCGATTTATCGGAAGTACGCTATGGACCTCTTTCAATGACTGGGAAGATGAAAAGAATATTCGCTTCTTGCAAGGGGCGATGAATGATTATAACTACATCAAAGCAACTTGGTTTTTCGAAGAGAACCCGGAGCGCATAAAGCAGGCTGAAGCCATTGATCGATCCTTTATGCTTGAAAAGTTTGATCGAAACTATTCTCTTTTGCAGCCGATCATTCTTTATCTGCTGCATAAAGAGGCAATGAGCTATCTGGAAAAGGCACTTTCAGTCCCTTTCGATGGAAAAACTGTGGTCGTGACGCATCATGCTCCAAGTTATAAATCAGTCGGCTATTACAAAGAGGCATACGAGGACGGATATGCGTCACCGCTAGAATACTTTATCGATCAACACCGTGAAGTGATTGATGTTTGGGCACACGGCCACTTGCATAAGCCAGTGGATTACACCATCTCTGGGGTAAGGATTGTAAGCAACCCGCGTGATTATCCACAGTACGGTGGCCATCCAGATGTAGAAAGGTTTCTGCTGGAAATCTAAGCAATAGCAATAGCAATAGCAATAGCAATAGCAATAAGCTCGCTCGGGCAGAAAACCGCCTGAGTGAGCTATCAACAAAATATGGATAATAAACATGAAAATTGTTGCAATTAGCGACACGCATGGAAAGCATGATGAGCTACTCATACCCAGTGGTGACGTGCTGATTCATGCCGGTGATATAACAGGTTACGGAACCGAGCAGGAAGTTCTGTTATTCAATGAATTTCTAGGTGAACTTCCGCATAAACACAAGATCGTGATTGCCGGCAATCATGACAGGTGTCTGGAGCTAGCGCCAGAGCAGGCCGCAAAGCTAATAACAAACGCGAGCTATCTAATCGACAGCTCGATCATAATTGACGGTGTTAAATTCTATGGAAGCCCCTGGCAGCCGTGGTTCTTTGATTGGGCTTTTAACCTTCGAAGAGGCGAAGAGATCAGGAAGAAATGGGCGTTAATTGATCAAGATACCGATGTGCTCATTACACACGGCCCTCCGCAGGGTTATTGTGACCGGGTGAAAGAGGGAGAAAATGTTGGTTGTGAAGCGCTTCTTGAGATGGTTGAGTCCATCAGACCTAAGTTGCATTTCTTTGGCCATATCCACGAAGCGTATGGGTTCGGTAGCAATGGTCACACAACCTTCATCAATGCGAGTAGCTGTGACTATGACTACCGAGTAAGCAATCCACCCGTTGTGATCGATATTTAGATCGCTAACAAAAGATACAGCCTTAAAGGTTACGGTCAATAAAATGAATATCAGGAACTATGTTAAACAGAGCGTTCAAAACTCACCGGGTTATCTGCCTGGTGAGCAGCTATCTGGCGACTACATAAAACTTAATAGCAACGAAAGCCCCTATCCAATTCCCGAGATTATTCTCAAAGCGGTCAGTGAGAAGCTTTTTGGATTACTGCAGTTTTATCCAGAGCCTCGTTCTGAAACGCTGCGAACGGTTGCAGCAAAGAGCTATGGGCTAGAACCGGAAAATATCATCGTTGCAAATGGAAGCTCTGAGCTTTTAATGCTGATTTACCGGACTTTTGTGGAAGAAGATGAGGTGGTGTCGATGCCATCACCAGGGTTCACACTGAACCGTAAACTTGTCTCAATTAGCGGAGGGACGTTGAAAGAAGTCAGCTGGGAAGAGGATCACCAGTTGCCAACAAAGGCGTTATTAAAAAGTAATGCCAAAATAATTATCGTAACCAACCCTAACAATCCAACCGGAACCTTTTGCCCGCTATCCGAAATAGATGCGCTCGCCAAAGCTCACAAAGGTCTGCTTGTTCTGGATGAAGCATACGTCGACTTTGCAGCGGAAAATGGATTACAGCTACTCAAGACAAACAAAAACATCATCATTTTGAGAACCTTCTCTAAAAGCTACTCAGCAGCAGGCATCAGATTCGGAATGGCATTCGCAGATAAAGAAGTGATCCGCCATCTGATGAAAGTACAAAATAGTTATGCCATTAGCAGGCAAACCGAGCTGCTAGCAACAGCTATCTTGAATAACAGGGCATTATTTGACCCGGTTATCGAAAGCATCAAGCAGCAAAGGGAGATAACCGCTACGGAATTGATAAAAAGGGGCTTTGTCTGTGCGCCTTCACAAGCAAACTTTCTATTTGCAAAAGTTCCTGAGGGGACAAAAGCAATTGACTGGTATAACGGCCTGAAAAAGCAGCAGATTTTAGTACGCTACTTTGATGATGAGATACTCCAGAATTTTCTAAGGATAACAATTGGAACGCCTGAAACGATGAGAAAGTTAGTTGCAGGGCTTGATGCGATAGAGGTTTGATTCCGGAAGCGGTAGAACGAAGGAATATATAGCTCCAAAGGTTGCGATCAATAAAAAATGGATGTCGGGAGCTACGCCAGGAAAAGTATTACATTTTAAGTAAATCCATTTCTATTTTAGGGCCAATAACCACCCAATTAGCACACCCTCAAACAAACCCCTCAGGCTGGATTAATGGACAACCAAAAGCCGAGTCACCAATATAGATATGCCCATAAGCTTCAGGGCTATCGGTGCACCTTGCCCGATCTGGATTTTGGTTGACGGCATGCAATTTTATTCCGTTTTCCTTAAGATAGTTAACTGCTTGGGTACGCACGCACCTATTAAGCCGTCGGGGCGCATTGTGAACAGGATGGTATTGGCTCCCAGTGCATCTATCTTTAGCCCAGCAGCTTTAATGGCCTTAAATAACCTTTTTAATCACCTGATCAAACGTTCACTTTTTAGATGTTTATTGCATACCAATTGGGTGCAAACCCACATAGAGAGACAGCAAAAACATAAAGCGATGAAATGTCCCCATCGTTTTTAGTTTCGCAGGCAAACCCAAAAGCCGAACGCCAAATACTGCATTTACTGCCGGCTTAAATTTTATTTTGCCGGGAGAAAAAGAAGCTATCGTTTTAATTTTAGCATTGGCTAAACCTAGCATTTCTAGGTTCTTTTTTTGGCTGTCACTACCAACGATCAGCTCTACGCTCACCCCCATGCCCAGCCGAGCCATCCCTTCTCGAACAATGTTAAGGTCTTTAGCGCTTCGTACAATAAAATAACCCTTCCCGGGGCAATAACCCCACACCCAAATCCCGACGAAGCTTCTCAACATCTGATCTGGTTGCAAACCTTCACCATCATCAATAATTTCTAGGCTTGAGACATACTCATTAAAACGTTTGTTTTCTGACCTATTCGTATTAACATCCAACATTGGGTTTTCTTCATTCACAATATCATTCAGCCGATAAGACTCATAAGCAGAACGTATTTCCAAGTCCACGGCTTGCTCCAAAACCGAGAGCACTTTTCCTTCACTCAACCCATATCGTGCCGAGTAGTCTGCCGAATTACCCCTTATATCCCGATAGTCGAGAAGGATTCTGTTTAAAACAGTTAACGAGATTTTTTTACCCATCTCAGGTTTTATTTCTTCACCCTCAAACTGCCGACTGCTTGTTTCTACTTTTGCTTCCGGAAAACACTTAAATTCTCTGCTTGTTAGAGGAAAAATAGAATCATTTCCCTCATATTTAAGGCGAGAATAGCGCTTCCTAAGAACAGCATCAGCCACACCCAGAACCTGTGTCAATGCACGATTTGCAAGCTTTCTATCATTTAATGACTCAAATGCAGGCTGACTATATTCTAGGCAGTGAAGGTAACTCGCAATAAATGTGTCAATATTTGCGTGCCCCATTATCTTGCAGATTCCCTCAATACTCGGCCTACCTACCCCTAGAAGTCTCCTCATTTGATCCTTATTAGCAATTTTTCCCTGCTGGCACCGACCCAAAAAATACGATGCTTTGCCCTCAATCATTTCTACTACCGACACACCAATACTCGTCGCCCATGTATGTCTCAAGTGATGAAACCTAAGAGTTTCATCACCGGTTACAATTTTCAAACACTCACCGAGCTGCTTTGAAACTTCTTGTTTGCCAAGAAGCCCTCTTGATTCTCCTTCATGGGCCATTAAAAAAACCAAATCACCAGTCTCCCTTAGCTGCTTTACCGCTGCATCAAGGACACGCTGAAAAATTCCCTTTTCCAGCTCCTCGAGCTCGAATAACAATGGAATATTCCGACTAAAAGATTCGCTTTTTCCATCTCCATAAATATTCGTTTTTGGAGCCACCTGTATGGCAGTCAATGTGTCATTGAAGCAAACCTGCCTTTCCAACAAGCTAAAAACCTCATCAATACGAAGACCAAATCGGTAACCCATTATTAAACAAAACCCTAGCTGGCAATCATAAAGTGGTGCTCTGTTTGCGTTCCCGACTAACATGGATAAAGCCGCACTATATTCCTCAGCGGATAGGATATTCGCATCCGCTTTTAGAGCTTTGTTAAACCCTTTCTGATCTATGTGCGCCTCACTATAGATTACGCCCCAATCTAAGTTTGGCACGCTATATCGGTCCTCACAAAAACGGTGGAACTCTCTCATTCGGTCAATAGCGTAAGCTGAATCAGCTTTTGAGTAGCTCGCCATTCGGACATATAACCGTTCAAAACATACCTCACCCATCACCAATATATTTGTATCTCTAGCCTGTTCGAGCAATGGCTTTGCTATGATAAAAACATACTTGTTTATGGTGCTAAACGCCAAGTTCTCTTTATGATGAGTTCCTTTCTCACACAGCTCAACAAGCCATCGAAGTAAAGCTTCACCAGCCACCGTCCACTTTGCACTCCCTAATAGATCAAGAACCTCCTTTCTAATCACTTTCTTGATTTGCTTCTTGTGCCTATTATTCCCTGAAATCGGTGTGTTACGTGCTTCCGTAAAAATTCTTACGAATTCTTCATAAAGCCTGTTATTACTTTCCTTTAAGCCTTTTCCTTCAGAATCGATTCTTATACTGCTTGGCAAAGTAAATGCCTTTTTTTCTTGGTTAATAAAAAAAGAAGTTGCCAATTTTCTTTCTTTCACCAGCCTTTCCAATGTGACTATAGGCAATGATGTATAGCCAGATTTTGGCTCATAATAGGCCCTTATCAGCGGATGCTTGTTAATGAACAAACCAGATTGAACAATACGGAATAAATACTCCTCTCTATCACCTGCTACTTTAATGTGAGGAAATAGCAGCTTTAGTATTGCTCTTTGCTTTTGGATAAATTCTTGATCATCTAGTGTGCTAGCATCAGCCTGACCTGAATACATTTGTAACAACAACGCCCTCGAAAAACCACTAGGCATCCACCTATAGAATGGCGAATTAAAGTGTGAGCGCTTCACATCGCTTAAGAAAAAATCACCTACAACAGCACCGCCTATTTTATAAATCGATTCAGGCAATTCTGCCACCATCTGATGAAACACCTTTTTGCTCACAAGATAATCCATCAACACAGCACTGATGCTGATAAACGCGATCTTTTCGCTCCCACTTAAGCCAGAAAAATGACTATCCGCTATGATTTGAAAGAATGCTTCCCTTGCCCTTTTTAAATCGCGATATTCGACAACAAGACCTTCGTGAACTTTTCCTAACGGTTTAACAATAGGAATTCTTTTCTTAACAGTTTTTCCTGCCTCTTTATTTAGTAGTCCTTGTTCTTTTCTCAAATACTGATATACAAGCCTCAAACACCTGCTCGGATTAAGCTTCTTTTTTTCAGCCATCAAAACTACCTTCTCGATAATTCTGTTGACGTTTGTTTCGGTTAACTTTTGCCCTCGGCTTTTTAATTTTATGTCATCAATTAAGTTGCGAACCAAAGTGTCTTCTTCTATGGCAAGTTTCTTTCTAGCATTTTCCCTCTTTTCCGGCCCAAATTCGTAGACATGAACTATGCCTGAGGGTCTATATTTTCTAGCACTAATCTTGTTTTGAAGAAAGCTAGATATAGCCTTAAAACCCCAGAATTCCTGCACATCTCCTACTTCAGCAGAGAGCGTTCTCATGGCGTCTCTTGGTGACCACCGCGATAAATAATTAAAGTGGGGATCCAGTCCATCTTCATGACCCAGCAAAACCCGAATGAGCTCAGATTCAACACCATTATCTTTCAAAGCACTTGCTAATGATCTTCTCCCTTCATTTCGAGGAAGGTCTATATATTTTTTCCATTTTTTATAGACGTCTGACGCACCAATCCCTTTAGCTTTAACTAACTGGCCTTTCTTGTTGAGATAAAAAAACAGAGGGAGCTCTGGACGGTCTGGACAATCGAGAACAGATAGAATGGACTGGCCAAGCTGCACATTATCTTTATCTCTCGACAACCTAGCACCTAGCATTGCAGGT
>Ga0209633_10001188_pt1 | contig 27818 bp, 37 predicted proteins | sample Cruoilmetagenom1_FD_187290 | JGI IMG/M metagenome (GOLD analysis project Ga0209633, IMG submission 187290) | Oil polluted marine microbial communities from Coal Oil Point, Santa Barbara, California, USA - Sample 1 (SPAdes) (version 2) | ecosystem: Environmental > Aquatic > Marine > Oil seeps ...
CTACGTCTTTACGAAGGTTGAAGTGTCTTCCGTTGGGAGATTGTTGGGAGTCTGCTGTATGGCGGACGTAATTACCACAAACCGGTAGCCGCAAGGCATGCCTTGCAGCTACGGGATATTGGAGAAAAAAATGGCAAAAAAGAAGGTTACTGCACTTATCAAGTTGCAGGTTCCTGCTCAGAAAGCTACCCCGGCACCGCCGGTTGGTCCTGCTCTGGGTCCTCATGGGGTTAGTGCTCCTCAGTTTGTTCAGCAGTTTAATGATCGAACAAAGAATGTTGAAGCAGGAATGACTGTTCCTGTTGTTATAACAGTGTTTTCAGATAAAACATTTACTTTTATAACAAAAACACCACCTGCAGCGGTTCTTATTAAAAAGGCTTGTGGTATTGATAGCGGCTCAGCTGAGCCTCATAAGGATAAGGTTGCAACTATAACCAAGGCAAAATTAAAAGAAGTTGCAGAAATTAAAATGCAGGATTTAAATGCAAATGATATTGATGCTGCTATGAAAATTATTGCTGGAACAGCTCGTAGTATGGGTGTTGAGGTGGGTGAATAGTATGAATCATGGAAAAAAATACACCGAAGCTCTCGGTAAATATGAGAAACAGAGTCAGTTTCCAATTGAAAAGGCTCTTGAACTTGTAAAAGAAGTAGCATTTGCTAAGTTTGATGAAACAGTTGAGTTGTCAGTTAAGTTAAATCTGAAGAAAAGTCAGTCAGTGCGTGATACTTTGGTTCTTCCTTTTCAGTTTTCTGCTGAGAAAAAGGTTTTGGTTTTTGCCAAAGGTGAAAAGGCTGATGAAGCAAAAGAAGCTGGAGCAGCTTATGTTGGCGATGTGGATTTGGTTGAAAAAATTAAAGGCGGATGGCTTGATTTTGATGTAGCTGTGGCAACACCGGATATGATGAAAGATGTTGGTAAGCTTGGACCTATTTTGGGTAGACGTGGTCTTATGCCTAATCCGAAAACTCAGACAGTAACTTTTGATGTTAAGGGTGCATTAGCTGAACTTAAAAAAGGCCGTGTTGAATATAGATCTGATAAAACCGGAGTAGTTCATTTTGCTGTTGGTAAGGTGTCAATGGATGCTGTTCAGATGAAAAGCAATGCATTGCTTGTGATTGAGGATATAGTAAAGAAAAAACCAAGTGATACAAAGGGTGATTTTGTTAAAACAATTGCTCTTTCTTCAACAATGGGTCCTGGTGTTAAGGTTGACTTGAAGTCCCTTGATCAGGCTGGAGCATAGGGGGAGATTATGGCAGAATATCAGGTAAAAATACAGGACCATAAGGTTAAGGCTATTGACGAAGTCAGGGGTGATCTTGAAAAAGTTAATGATATAATCTTTACTGATTATCGTGGCCTTACTGTTGAGAAGATTACAGAACTTAGAGGTAAATTGAGGGTTAAGGATGCTGTTTTTAAAGTCGTAAAAAATAGATTTACAAAAATTGCACTGCAGCAGCTTGACAGGCCGGATGTTGGTGCTAATCTTGTAGGTCCTACAGCTGTTGCTCTTGTTTCCGATGAAGCAGGACCTGTAGCTAAAGAATTAGTGGATTTTGCAAAAGATGGTACTCTTGTAATTAAGGGTGGAATAATTGACGGTAATGTTTTTGATGCTGATCAGATTGTTGAGTTTAGTAAACTCCCGACAAGGCTTGAACTTATTTCAAAGTTGATGGCTACTATAAATGCACCGTTACAGAATGTTGTTTATGTTCTTAATGCTGTGCCTCAGAAGCTTGTTCGAACCCTGCAGGCTGTTGCAGATAAGAAGGGTGAATAGTTTATTATGGTTAAAATACCAATTGTAATATTGGTTATTAAATATGACAGCGTTAGTCTTCGCTAGTAGCATGCTATCGCTGCAAAAAAAAATGAGGAGAAGGTAATATGGCTACAAAAGAAGAAATTTTAGATGCAATTGCAAGTATGACAGTTTTAGAGGTTTCTGAGCTTATTTCAGCAATGGAAGAAAAATTTGGTGTTACAGCAGCTGCTCCAGTAGCAGTAGCAGCAGCAGCAGCAGGTCCTGCTGAAGCAGTTGAAGAACAGACTGAATTTGATGTTGTTCTTAAAAGTTTTGGAGAAGGTAAGAAGATTCCTGTAATTAAGGTTGTTCGTGCAATTACCGGTCTTGGGCTTAAAGAAGCTAAAGAGCTTGTTGAAGCTGGGGATAAAGTGCTTAAAGAAGGTGTTTCAAAAGATGAAGCAGCAGAAATTAAAACAAAACTTGAAGAAGCTGGTGCAGTTGTCGAAGTTAAATAGTATTTGTTCTAGTTTTAAATTTATTAGTTGACTCGTAAACCACCGGAATGAAAAGTTTCGGTGGTATTTTGTATAATATTAGAGATTGGATGTAATTGAGTGCTGCAGGTTCTGTGGTCGTGTACATTTCTTTTTCAGGGAGGGTGGTAATGCTTACAAAGGGCAAAACCATTGAGCGGACATATCTTGGTTCAGATTTTGAAGAAACTATGGATCTTCCAAATCTTGTGGACATACAGTTAAAATCTTATGAAAAATTTCTTCAGATGGATAAGCTTGTTGCTGGTGAAGCTCCGGCTTTTCAGGGGCTTGAAGAGGTCTTTCAGAGTATTTTTCCAATAGAAAGCCAGAGCGGAGATATGCTGCTTGAATATATTGAATATAAGCTGGATGTTGAAAATATAAAATTAACCGAAACAGAGTGTAAAAAAAAGGGACTTTCTTATGCTGTTCCTATTAAAGCTAAGGTTAATCTTGTGTTTCAGGAGACAGGTGAGATAAGGCAGAAGAATATTTATGTAGGTGATGTTCCGTTGATGACTGAAAGGGGGACTTTCATAATTAATGGCGCTGAACGAGTAGTTGTAAGTCAGATTCATCGATCACCTGGTGTAATTTTTTCTCATGAAAAAGGTGTTTATTCTTCCAGAATTATTCCGTATAGAGGTTCCTGGCTTGAATTTGAGATTGATCAAAAAAAAGAACTGATATATGCAAAAATTGATCGAAAGAAGAAAATTCTTGGAACTCTTTTTCTTAGAGCTCTGGGGTATGATTCCCGTGAAAAGCTTATTGATCTCTTTTTTCAAATTAAATCTGTTAAGGTTGTGGATAAACGAGAGAAAAAAGATGAGCTTGTAGGTAAGGTTCTTGCAAGAGCTGTTGTTATAGAAAGCGAAGGTGAGGAAAAGAAGCTTTATAAGGCTGGTGAGAAGCTTCACCCCCACGTTGTAGATGAATTGATTCATTCGGGTGTTAAAAAAATTAAAATAATTGATTTTGACCATGAGGAATCACTGCATTCTCAGATAATTATGAATTGTTTTGAAAGAGAAGAGATTAAGTTTACACCTGATGATCCTGAAATTGATGAACCTTCTAAAGAAGATGCATTGGCCTCAGTTTATTCTGTTCTTATGCCTGGTGAGCCAATTACCATTGAGAGTGCTGAGAAAGATCTTAACTCTATGTTTTTCACCTCAAGACGTTATGATCTGGGTAGGGTTGGTCGTTATAAGCTTAATAAAAAGTTTGATTATGATTTAGAAAATAATTCACCTGTTCTGGATCGTATTGATGTTGTTAACACAATGCGTTATTTAATACAGGTTTATGTAGGTGAATCAAATGTTGATGATATTGATCATCTGGGTAACAGAAGAATTCGTTCTGTAGGTGAGCTTCTTGCTAATCAGATGAAAACTGCTTTTACGAGAATGGAGAGAATAGCAAAAGAAAGAATGAGTCTTAAGGAGCTTGATACAATCAAGCCTCAGGATTTGATTTCTATAAAGCCGGTTGTGGCAGCTGTTAAGGAATTTTTCGGTTCAAGTCAGCTTTCTCAGTTTATGGATCAGGTTAATCCCCTTGCAGAGCTTACTCATAAAAGGCGACTTAATGCATTGGGACCAGGTGGACTTTCCCGGGATAGAGCTGGTTTTGAGGTAAGAGATGTTCATTATACTCATTATGGGCGTATGTGTCCTATTGAGACTCCTGAAGGACCAAATATTGGACTTATTGTATCTTTGGCAAACTATACCAGGGTTAATGAATATGGTTTTCTTGAAACCCCGTACAGGAAGGTTGAGGATGGAAAAGCTTTAAGAGATGTTGAGTATCTTTCTGCAATGGATGAAGAAAAGTATAATATTGCCCAGGCGAATGCCAAACTTCTTAGTGGTGGTAAATTTGCTGATGACCAGGTATCTATAAGGAAAGCTGGAGATTATACTACAAGATCTCCTGAAGAAATCCAGTATATGGATGTTTCTCCTAAGCAGGTAATATCTGTAGCTACTTCTTTAATACCTTTTTTAGAGCATGATGATGCGAACAGGGCACTTATGGGTTCCAATATGCAGCGTCAGGCTGTACCTTTGGTTTTTCCTGAAGCTCCCAGAGTTGGTACAGGGATGGAAGCTAAGGCTGCTTATGATTCAGGTGTTTTGGTTAAAGCTAAAAGATCCGGAGTTGTTGAGTATGTTACATCTGAAAAGGTTATTATAAAATCTGATAACCCTGAGGATGAAGGTGCTTTAGATGAATATGTTATGCAAAAGTATCAAAGAACTAATCAGGATACATGTTTTAATCAGCAGCCAATAGTTGTTGTTGGACAAAAAATTGATTCCGGTGCAGTTCTTGCAGATGGACCTGCCACTAAATATGGTGAACTTGCTCTCGGCAGAAATGTGCTCGTGGGTTTTGTTCCCTGGAATGGTTATAATTATGAGGATGCAATCCTTATATCTGAAAAGGTAGTAAAAGAGGATATTTATACTTCTGTTCATATAAAAGAGTTTACAATTGATGTCCGTGAGACAAAACTTGGCCCTGAAAAACTTACCCGGGATATTCCGAATATAAATGAAAATTCTCTTGATCAGCTTGATGAAGAGGGGATTATCAGAGTTGGAGCTAAGGTTAGTTCAGGTTATATTCTTGTTGGAAAAGTTACACCTAAGTCGGAGACTGAGACAACACCCGAATTTAAGCTTTTAAATTCTATTTTTGGTGAAAAAGCTAAAGAGGTAAGAGATACTTCTCTTAAGATTCCTCATGGTACGGAAGGGACTGTTATTGATGTGCAGAGACTCAAACGTTCTGAGGGTGATGATCTTTCACCTGGTGTAGATGAAGTTGTTAAGGTTATTATTGCTACAAAGCGAAAGCTTCGTGAAGGTGATAAAATGGCTGGTCGTCATGGTAATAAGGGTGTTGTTGCAAGGGTTTTACCTGAAGAGGATATGCCGTTCATGGAAGATGGTACTCCTTTGGATATATGTTTAAATCCACTTGGTGTCCCTTCCCGTATGAATATTGGTCAGCTATTGGAAACAGAGCTGGGAATGGCTGCAAGAGGTCTTGATAAATGGTATTCAACCCCTGTTTTTCAGTCTGCTTCGACAGAACAAATTGAAAATGAGCTTGAAAAAGCCGGTATACCGCAAACTGCCAAACTGAAGATTTGCGATGGAAGAACTGGTGAAGCTTTTGAAAATAAAGTTTTTGTAGGTTATGTTTATATGTTAAAACTTCATCATCTTGTAGATGACAAGATGCATGCAAGGTCAACGGGTCCTTATTCTTTGGTTACTCAGCAGCCTCTGGGTGGTAAAGCCCAGTTTGGTGGACAGAGATTAGGAGAGATGGAAGTTTGGGCTCTTGAAGCATATGGTGCGGCAAATACGCTCCAGGAACTTCTTACAATTAAATCGGATGATATGGCTGGTAGAGCTAAAATTTATGAAAGTATAGTAAAGGGAGAACCTTCTTCTGCTGCTGGAGTACCTGAGTCGTTTAATGTACTGGTTCAGGAGTTGAGAGGTCTTGCGCTGGATATGTCAATTTATGACTTGAAGGGAAGTAGAGTTCCTTTAACGGAAAGAGATGAAGAATTGATTAATAGACAGGGTTCACAGTTCTAGGGAGTTTTGTAATGAGAGATATACAGGATTTTGACAGTATAATGATAAAATTAGCCTCCCCTGAGCAAATCAGGGCGTGGTCTTATGGGGAAGTTAAAAAACCGGAAACAATTAATTACAGGACTTTGAGGCCGGAAAAGGAAGGTCTTTTCTGTGAACGTATTTTTGGAACTACCAAGGAATGGGAATGTTACTGTGGTAAATTTAAATCTATTCGTTATAAGGGTGTTATTTGTGACCGTTGTGGAGTAGAAGTTACTCATTTTAAGGTGCGTCGTGAAAGAATGGGACATATTGAGCTTGCAGCTCCAGTATCTCATATCTGGTACTATCGTTCAGTTCCTTCCCGATTGGGATTGCTTCTGGATCTTACTATTGCATCACTTCGGTCTATACTTTACTACGAAAAGTATGTTGTTATTGTTCCTGGTGATACGGATTTAAAAGTAATGGATCTTCTGACAGAAGAAGAGTATATGGATGCCAAGGAACGGTATGGTGTCGGTTTTTCTGCCGGTATTGGTGCAGAAGCTGTGCGTACATTGCTTGAGAATCTCGATCTTGATGTTCTGTCTGCAGAACTAAGAGAGAAGATGATTGCCAAGGGTGTCAAGACTGATAAGCGTCTTCTGAAAAGAATAGAAATAGTAGAAAACTTCAGAGACTCTGTTAACAAGGCAGAGTGGATGATTTTGGATGTTATTCCTGTAATCCCGCCGGAGTTGCGACCTATGGTTCAGCTTGATGGTGGAAGATTTGCAACTTCCGATCTTAATGATCTGTATAGAAGAGTAATAAATAGAAATAACAGGCTTAAGAGATTGATGGCTCTTAATGCTCCGGATATAATTATTCGAAACGAAAAGAGGATGCTTCAGGAAGCTGTTGATGCTCTTTTTGATAATTCTAAAAAGAAAAAAGTTGTAAAGGGTGCTTCCAACAGACCTCTTAAATCTCTCTCTGATATGCTTAAAGGAAAACAGGGACGATTTAGACAGAATCTGCTTGGAAAACGTGTAGATTATTCGGGGCGTTCTGTAATTGTTGTAGGTCCTGAACTTAGACTTCATCAGTGTGGTCTTCCTGCGAAGATGGCTCTTGAATTATATAAACCTTTTATAATGCGTAAACTTGTTGAAAAAGATGTTGTTTATAATATTAAAAAAGCAAAAACACTTGTAGAGCAGGAAACTCAGGAAGTTTGGTCTGTTCTTGATTCTGTTGTTAAGGAGCACCCTGTACTTTTAAATCGTGCTCCTACACTCCATAGGTTAGGTATTCAGGCATTTGAACCGGTTTTGGTTCAGGGTAAGGCTATTAAGCTTCATCCTCTTGTATGTCATGCTTACAATGCCGACTTTGATGGTGATCAGATGGCAATCCATGTTCCGCTTACACAAGCGGCTCAAATTGAATGCTGGACATTAATGCTTTCGTCCAATAACTTACTTAATCCTGCAAATGGAACACCTATTGTATTTCCTTCTCAGGATATGGTTCTTGGAATTAATTATTTGACTAAAATTACTAAAGGAACCATGGGTGAAGGTAAGTACTACAGTTCTATGGAAGAGGTTGTTCTTGCAAGAGATTCGGGTGCCCTGGGCTATGGTTCGTTAATAAAACTTAAGTTAGACGGTGAAGTAATAGAAACAACTGCAGGAAGAGTCCTTTTTAACGAAGGGATGCCTGAAGAAGTGGACTATGTGAATAAAGTGTTGGGAGATAAAGAGTTGAGAGCTCTTGTTGCTGAAACATATTCAAGTTTTGGTCCTCCTGTTGCTGTTATGATGCTGGATTCAATAAAAGATATTGGTTTTAAGTATGCCACTGTTTTTGGAGCAACCATTGGTTTGACTGATATTGTTATCCCTGAGAAGAAAAAGGATATGGTCGAAGGAGCTAATATTCAGGTTCGTGCAATTCAGGAGCAGTATATTCAGGGACATATTACTCAGGAAGAGCGTTATAATAGAGTTATTGAGGTTTGGAGTAAGACAAATGAGGATCTTACCAATGAACTTATGGATTACCTTGAAAAGGATAAAGGTGGTTTTAATCCTGTTTTTATGATGGCAGATTCCGGTGCAAGAGGTTCCAGAACTCAGATCAGACAGCTGGCTGGTATGCGTGGTCTTATGGCTAAGCCGTCAGGTGATATTATTGAACTTCCTATCAGGTCTAACTTTAAAGAGGGTTTGTCGATTATAGAGTTCTTTATTTCGACTAATGGAGCACGAAAAGGTTTGGCTGATACAGCCCTTAAGACAGCAGATGCTGGTTACTTAACCAGGAGGCTTGTTGATATAGCTCAGGATATGGTTGTTAATGATGATGATTGCGGAACTATTAATGGTATAGATATAAGTGCTCTTAAAGATGGAGAAGATGTAGTAGAGTCTTTGAGTGATAGAATAACAGGCCGTTTTACTCTGGAAAGAGTAAAGCATCCTATTACCGGTGAAATAATTATTGATGTTAATGAAGAGATTACAGATGAGCTTGCAGCTACTATAGAGCAAATAGGTGTAGAATCAGTTAGGATACGTACTGTGCTTACCTGTGAAGCTGAGCATGGTGTTTGTAGAATGTGTTATGGCCGTAATCTTGCAACAAATAAAACTGTTGATATTGGAGAGGCTGTTGGTATAATTGCAGCTCAGTCGATTGGTCAGCCTGGAACTCAGCTTACTATGAGAACTTTCCATGTTGGTGGTGCAGCAACAAAAATAAGTGAAGAAAACAAGACTATACTTGCTTACCCTGTTTTGATAAAAGAGATAATTGGGAATACTGTAACTCTGGAAGGAGGGGATGTCCTTTTTACAAGAAAAGGGTATTTAACTGTTGCCAAGATAATACGGGAAGTGGATTTGGAAAAATCTGCAAAAATTAAGGTTGTTCATGGTCAGAAGGTTACTGGCGGGGAATTACTTGTTGAGCAGAAGAGTGGTAGTGTTAAAGCAGAAGAGATCGGTTTTATCTACCTTACAGAAACTAAAATTGTACTTATTGCCCAGGATCAAAAGTTGGATATTAGGAATGGTGCTGAACTTTTAGTAAAAGAAGGTGATGTAGTTCCTGCAAATCAATCAATTACTACTTTTGACCCTTTTTCTGAACCTATAATTGCTGAGTTTGATGGTACAGTAAGGTTTGAGGATATTATTCTTGGAATGACCCTGAAAGAAGAAATAAATATGGATACAGGGAATACTGAGAAGAAAATAAACGAAGTCTCTTTGGAGACTCTTCAGCCTCGACTGGTACTGATGGATGAGGATGGTAATGATTTAGCTACTTACTTTTTACCTGGTTCATCTTATTTAAGTATTGATGATGGTGATGTTGTTAAAAAGGGTAGAGCTTTGGCAAAGCTTCTAAAGGAATCTGTAAAAACTGCTGATATTACTGGTGGGCTTCCCCGTGTTGGTGAATTGTTTGAAGCCAGAAGACCTAAGAATGCCGCTGTTCTTGCCAAAATTAGTGGTACTGTTCAGTTTAAAGATATTATAAAAGGTAAACGAATAGTTATAATTATTGATGAATATGGACATGAACACAAACATCAGATTTTGATTGGTAAGCATCTTCTTGTAAGAGATGGTGACCTTGTGATGGCTGGTGAGCCTCTTAGTGATGGTAGTGTTGATCCTCATGATATATTGGATATACTTGGTGAAAATGCTTTGCAGTCCTTCCTTGTAAATGAAGTTCAGGAAGTTTACCGGCTTCAGGGTGTAAACATTAATGATAAGCATATTGGTTCTATTGTTCGGCAGATGATGAGAAAGGTTGAAATTGTTCAGGTAGGAGATACTGGTTTTATTTATGGACAGCAGATTGATAAATATAAATTCCATTCTGAGAACACTAAGGTTTTAAGAGAGGGTGGTGAGTCTTCAGTTGCCAGACCTATGCTTCTTGGAATAACACGAGCATCGCTTAATATTGATTCTTTTATATCTGCAGCATCCTTTCAGGAGACTACAAAGGTGTTGACTAATGCTGCGATTGCTGGTAGTACTGACACTCTTCGTGGGTTAAAGGAAAATGTAATTATTGGGCACCTTATTCCTGCAGGTACTGGAATGAAGCGATATCGTAATGTAAAACTTTATGATGAAAATAATGAAGATCTTGATGCAAGTGTTAAGAGTATACTTGAAGCAAGAAAGTTGGAAAATTTATCCGAATCTGATTCTGAAACAATCCAGCCTGGTGATGGCGCAGCTGTTAGCAGTTAGTTTGTTGTGTAAGTATTGGTTATAGGATTAATAATAAATTGTTTCCGTTGGTTGACGGAAACGGTGTGAAGAAATGCCGGGGAGGCCTGGCAAAAACAAAGGGAGGGTATCAAAGAGATGCCGACAATTAATCAGCTAATTAGAAAGGGACGTAAGTCAATTATTAAAAAGACTAAATCCCCTGCCCTTGATTCGTGTCCACAGAAGCGGGGTGTATGTACCCGTGTGATGACAGTAACACCTAAGAAACCGAATTCTGCACTTAGAAAGGTTGCAAGAGTTAGGCTTACTAATGGAATTGAAGTTACTGCTTATATCCCTGGGATTGGACATAATTTACAGGAGCACTCAGTTGTTCTGCTCCGAGGTGGCAGAATTAAAGATCTTCCAGGTGTCAGGTACCATGTTGTTCGAGGTGCAAAAGATACACTGGGTGTAGATGACAGAAAGACCAGTAGGTCTAAATATGGTGCCAAGAGACCGAAGGCATAAGGGGGAGAATAATGGCAAGACGAAAAGTTGCACCGGTTAGAGAAGTTCTTCCTGATCCAAGATTTGGAAGTAAAATAGTAGCAAAGTTTATTTCCAGGATGATGCTGGATGGAAAAAAATCAATAAGTACCAGAATGCTTTACGGAGCTATGGATATTATTAAAGCAAAGGGTAATGAAAAACCTTTGGAAGTATTTATGAAAGCTTTGGATAATGTTAAACCGATGGTAGAGGTTAAATCCAGAAGGGTTGGTGGTTCTACTTATCAGGTTCCTGTTGAAGTTGGTGAAAAAAGAAGAGATGCTCTGTCTATGAGATGGATTATTCTTGCTGCAAGATCCAGAAGTGGAAAATCCTTAAGTGAGAAACTTGCTGCAGAATTAATGGATGCTGCCAATTCTGCTGGTACAGCATTTAAAAAGAAGGAAGATACACATAGAATGGCAGAAGCCAATAAGGCTTTCTCTCATTACAGATGGTAATATAATTAATGTAAGGACATTCACGAGGATTTGCATAGCAAACCCTCGTGGCTGTCCCTACGAATATGGAATAAAAATCACATAATATTTTAAACAGTAGCCATGTCCTATTGACTAAGTTCTGGCTTTTGAATACTATGTGCGAACTGTTCGGTTTAACCGGGCAGGGCTTACTAAGCCAAACCAATCGTCCTGACGGTTTTCTTGGATCGAGGGTGATTAGGTGGTTTCAGTTGCTGTAAATAAATTGCAGCCAAGTTGTTGTTTGTATTATTCTTATACGGGACAATGACCTCTGGATCCTACTAATCAAATTAACTCTTTTAAAGATAATTCTAGGTGTACTTACGGTAATTTGCCGTTTAAGATAGATTTTGCTTGTATAAAAATTTAATTGTGTGTTTACACAAGGAGGAAATGATGGCTAAAGAGAAGTTTGAGAGAACCAAGCCACATATTAATGTTGGTACTATCGGTCATGTTGACCATGGTAAAACAACTCTGACTGCAGCTATTACCATGCATTGCGCACGTAAGAATGGTGATAAGGTAATGAGTTATGAGGATATTGATAATGCACCTGAAGAAAAAGCTAGAGGTATAACTATCAATACTCGTCACGTTGAATATCAGACAGATGGCAGACATTATGCCCATGTAGATTGTCCGGGTCATGCAGATTATATTAAGAATATGATCACAGGTGCGGCTCAGATGGATGGAGCTATTATTGTTGTTGCTGCAACTGATGGAGCTATGGCTCAGACTAAGGAACATATCCTGCTCGCAAGACAGGTAGGTGTACCTGCAATTATTGTTTTTGTTAACAAAACTGACCAGGTTGATGATCCTGATCTTATTGAGCTGGTAGAAGAAGAAATGAGAGATCTTCTGAATGAGTTCGATTTTCCCGGAGACGATATTCCTGTTATTAAGGGATCAGCTTTTCAGGCAATGGAAAATCCTGAAGACGGTGATAAAACTAAATGTATTGATGATCTTCTGGAAGCAATGGATACTTATTTCCCTATTCCTGAAAGAGCAGTTGATCAACCTTTCCTTATGCCTATTGAGGATATTTTCTCAATTCAGGGACGTGGAACAGTTGTTACTGGTAGAATTGAAAGAGGTGTTATTCATATTGGAGATCCTATGGAAATAGTAGGTATCCGTGATACATCTACAACTACTTGTACTGGTGTTGAGATGTTTAATAAACTTCTTGATGAAGGTCAGGCTGGTGATAATGTAGGTACTCTTCTTAGAGGTGTAGATAAAAAAGAAGTTATTCGTGGTCAGGTTCTGGCTAAGCCAAAATCAATTACACCACATATAAAATTTACTGGTACAGTTTATGTGCTTAATAAGGATGAGGGTGGACGACACTCACCGTTCTTTTCAGGATATAGACCTCAGTTTTATTTTAGAACAACTGATATAACTGGTACAGTTACTCTGCCTGCAGATAAGCAGATGATTATGCCTGGTGATAACACAGAGATTATTGTTGAACTGATTCACCCTATTGCTATGGATAAAGGTTTAAGATTCGCCATTAGAGAAGGTGGACGAACTGTAGCTAGTGGTCAGGTTACAGAAATTGAAGAATAGATTTTTTGGAGTCCTGTACTTATTAAAGTACAGGACTTATTTTTGGAGGAATAATGGCCAAGGATAGAATCCGTGTAAGGCTGAGAGGTTTTGACATAGAACTTATTGATCAAAGTTCACGGGCAATCGTGCAAACTGTTGTAAAGGCTGGAGCAAAAGTTGCCGGTCCAATTCCTTTACCGACAAGAATTAATAAATATACTGTGCTTAAGTCACCTTTTGTAAATAAGAAATCTCGAGAGCAGTTTGAGATGCGTACGCATAAACGTTTAATAGATATTCTTGATCCTACATCAAAGGTTATGGACGCTTTAATGAAGCTTGAGCTTCCTGCTGGTGTTGACGTAGAGATTAAACAGTAATTAATGCTAAGAGTAATTGAGGTATGAGATGTTAGGGCTGATCGGCAGAAAAGTCGGAATGACACAGGTTTTTGACGAACGGGGTGTATTAACACCGGTAACAGTCATAAAAATAGAAGATAATGTGGTAGTCGGCGAAAGAAATGAAGAGAAGAATGGCTACAATGCAAAACTGATAGGTGCTTTTGACAAAAATGCAAAGCATGTAACTAAACCTTATGGTGGTCAGTTTGGCGAGAAAATTACCCCGAAGTCTGTACTGAAGGAAATGAGAGATTTTGAAGGTGATATCTCTGTAGGTAATTCTTTTGGTATAGAGATTATTAAAGACCTTTCTTTTGTGGATATAGAAGGAACATCAAAAGGAAAGGGATATCAGGGTGTAATGAAGAGACATGGTTTTGGCGGTGGTCGAGCGACTCATGGTTCAAAATTCCATAGAGGTCTCGGAGGTACTGGAATGGCAGCAACTCCTTCACGAACATTTAAAGGCACTAAAATGCCTGGTAGAATGGGTGGAGTAAGATCTTCTGTTCAAAATCTTAGAGTTGTGAAAGTTGACGAAGAAAAACAAGTTCTTATGGTGAAAGGCGCTGTACCAGGTCCTAATAAGGGTATGGTGATTGTCAAGAAAGCTAAGAAGAAGTAGAGGAATATGATGGAAACAAAGGTCTTTTCGGTTGAAGGCGAAGAGATAAAAAGTATTACTCTTAATGATGATGTTTTTGGAACAGAAGTTAGTGAGGGTTCTATTTATTATGCAATAAATAATGAGCTGGCTAATAGAAGAGTAGGTACTGCAAGTACAAAAACTCGTGGTGAAGTCAGGGGTAGTAATGCAAAACCCTGGAGACAGAAAGGAACCGGCCATGCAAGATCCGGTGATAAAAAATCTCCTGTTTGGGTAGGTGGAGGAACAATTTTTGGACCAAAACCAAGAGATTACAGTTACAAGATGCCTAGAAAAATGAAGCGTCTTGCAATGAAGTCTATTTTATCCTTAAAGGTTGCGCAGGAAAAAGTTAAGGTAGTAGAAGATTTTACTATTGAAACTGGAAAAACAAAAGATTTGACTGGAGTTCTTAAGGGACTTGTTAAAGACGAGTCAACTGTTCTTATCTTAAAAGATGATGACAGGATGTTAAGGCGAGCCGGAAAAAATATTCCATGGTTAAAGTTTTTAACCTATAGTAGATTAAGTGCTCATACATTGTTTTATGGTAAAAATGTACTTATTCTGGAGACAGCTGTTGGAAATCTTAATGATTTCTATGCTGCTGAGTAGAGGGGCTGTATATGAGATTTGATCAGATAATTATTGAACCTGTGCTTACAGAAAAAACAAATGCCATGAGGGAAACTGAAGGTGCTGTAAAGTACACTTTTAAAGTTAATCCCAGGGCTAATAAGATCCAGATTATGGATTCTGTTAAAAGATTGTTTTCTGTTAAACCGGTTGACTGTAAGATTATTAATGTAAAAGCTAAACCTCGTCAGTCACGTACGAAATCGGGAATCCGTGCAGGAAGTACAACGCCGTGGAAGAAAGCTATTGTTACTCTGGCAGCAGGGAATAAAATAGATATTATCGAGGGTGCATAGAGCTGTAAAAATAGCTTTATTTAGGGAGAACTTAAGTGGGAATTAAGACATATAAGCCAAGGACACCGAGTCTTAGGTATAGAGCAAGTCTGACATTCGAGGAAATTACCAGAACCAGTAGTGAGAAATCTCTTACTAGTGGCCTTTCATTCAAAGCTGGTCGTGGTGCCGGTGGAAGAATTAGTGTTAGACGTCGTGGTGGTGGCCATAAACGTAAGTATCGTGAAATCGATTTTAAAAGGGATAAAGTAGGTGTTCCTGGAAAAGTTGCAACTATTGAGTATGATCCAAACAGATCTGCAAATATTGCACTCATTAACTATGTTGATGGGGAAAAACGGTATATTCTTGCTCCAAAAAGTTTAACTGTTGGTAAAATGGTTATGAGTGGTAAGGATGCTGTTCTTGAACCGGGGAATACACTTCCTTTGGAAAATATTCCTTTAGGTGTTAGGGTTCATAATGTTGAACTTCAGCTTGGACGTGGTGGTCAGTTAGTTAGATCAGCAGGAACGGGAGCTTCTATTTTGGCAAAAGAAGGTGATTATGTTACTTTGAAACTGCCTTCCGGAGAAGCAAGAATGGTTTTTGGTAAATGCTCTGCCACACTTGGTGAAGTAGGCAACGAAGACCATATGAATGTCAATATAGGTAAAGCTGGTCGTTCAAGATGGATGAAGAAAAGACCTAAAGTTAGAGGTGTTGTAATGAATCCTCATGATCATCCACATGGTGGTGGTGAAGGTAAAACATCTGGTGGTCGTAATCCTGTAACACCCTGGGGTGTTCCAACTAAGGGTTATAAAACACGAAAGAAGAAAAAATCTTCTGGCAAGTTTATTGTTAAGAGACGGAAGTAGGAGTGACAAGTGTCTAGGTCAATAAAAAAAGGTCCGTTTATAGAAAAAAAACTTTACAAGAGAATTGTAGAAGCAAGTAAAGCAGGGGATAAGAAGATGCTTAAAACTTATTCCCGAACTTCTACTATAATTCCTGAAATGGTTAGTTTTACTATTTCGGTTTATAATGGCAAATCATGGATACCTGTTTTTATAACAGAAAACCTTGTAGGTCATAAGCTTGGAGAATTTGCACCAACCAGGATGTATCGTGGCCATGCATATTCTGATAAGAAAATGAGAAAGAGATAGGTATAGAGATGGAAGAAAAAAAGGGATACAGCGCAACAGCTAAATATCTAATGATTTCACCAACTAAAGTTCGGCCTATTGCTGATAATGTTCGGATGAAACCATATACTGAAGCGATAGCAATTTTAGATAGTTTGCCACAAAGAGGCTCTGAATTTCTAAGAAAGGCTATTAAGTCCGCAGCTTCCAACGCTCTCTCGTTGAACAAAAAGCTAGATGAAGAGATGTTGTATGTTAAAGAACTTCAGGTCAATGAAGGTCCTCGTTTGAAAAGAGTATGGGCAAGGGCTAGAGGTAAAAGAGATATTCTTTTAAAAAGAATGTGTCATATTTATGTAGTAATTGATGAAATTGCAGGGATGGGGGAGTAAATGGGTCAAAAAGTTAATCCTATAGGAATGAGACTGGGTATTAATAAGACCTGGAAATCTAAATGGTATGTTGACCCCAGAGAGTATGCAGATACTCTTCATGAAGATCTGAAACTGAGGAAAGAGATGATGGAAGCTCCTGAAACAAAGGGTGCGGAAATATCTGATATTGAGATAATTAGACAACCTCAGAGGATAACTCTGGTTGTAAAAACTTCAAGGCCTGGTATTATTATCGGTGCCAAGGGATCTAATATCGAAAAAATTGGTGCAAGACTTCAAAAAACTGCAAATAAGAAGATTCAAATAAAGATTAAAGAAATTAAACGTCCTGAAGTGGATGCTCAATTGATTGCAATGGGTGTTGCCAGACAGTTAAAAACAAGAGGTTCTTTTCGAAGAACTTTAAAGATGGCAGTTGCCAATGCTATGAAAGCTGGTGTTCAAGGTGTGAAAATTAGAATTAGTGGTCGACTTGGTGGCGCTGAAATGGCCAGAACCGAGTGGAGCAAAGATGGTAGAATCCCTTTGCATACACTAAGAGCAGGTATTGACTATGGTTTTTCTGAAGCCATAACAACATTTGGTTTAATCGGTGTTAAAGTTTGGGTTTACAACGGTGATGTCTATAAAAATGACCGTAAGGATGATGCAGGTTTACTTGTTAAAAAAACAAGAGAACCAGCTCCATCAAGGAGGCAGTAAGTATGCTTAGTCCAAAGAGAACTAAATACAGAAAGCTTCAGAGAGGTAAAAGAGATGGTGTTGCTCAAAAGGGCAACAAGGTATCTTTCGGTGAATATGGTCTTATGGCTTTAGAACCAAAATGGATAACTAACCGTCAGATTGAAGCTGCTCGTGTAGCTATGACTAGAAAAATTAAGCGTGGTGGAAAGGTTTGGATACGAATATTTCCCCATATGCCTTTTACTAAAAAACCTGCAGAAACCAGACAGGGTAAGGGGAAAGGTAATCCTGAAGGCTGGGTTGCGGTTGTTAAAACAGGGACTGTCATGTTTGAAATGTCTGGTGTTGATCGTGAACTTGCAAAAAATGCACTTACTTTAGCTAGTGCAAAACTGCCTATCAAAACAAAGATAGTAGCAAGAAGGGATCTGGAGTAAAAAATGAAAGATTCAATTAATGATTTAACATATGATGAGTTGTTGGTAAAGAAAGAAGAGCTAAGTCGAAAATTACTTGATCTTCGTATTAGCAAGGTTATGGGACATGTTGAAAACCCTCTTCAGTTAAGGGTTATTAGACGAACTATCGCCAGGTTGAATACAGTTATTCATGAATATGCTCTTAAGATTAGAACGAACTAAAGTAGAGCAGAGGATAAGAGAGGCTTGGATATGGATGTAAATAAGAAAACTTTTACAGGGCAGGTTGTAAGTGATAAAATGGATAAAACCATTGTAATTGCTATTACAACTAAAACTCTGCATGGGCTTTACAAGAAGTATGTTAAAAGTACCAAAAAAGTGAAAGCTCACGATGAGAAAAATGATGCTCATGTGGGTGATACCGTTAGAGTAGTTGAGTGTAGACCAGTCAGTAAAGATAAGCACTGGCGTCTTGCAGAAATTGTTGAACGGGCAAAATAGTATAAAAGGAGTTGCGTTATGATACAGATGCAGACATATCTGAATGTAGCAGATAATAGTGGCGCAAAAAGAGTTCAGTGCATAAAGGTTCTTGGCGGTAGTAAACGTAATATAGCTGGCATTGGCGACATAATTGTTGTAGCGGTAAAAGATGCTATACCGAATGCAGCAATTAGAAAAGGCGAAGTGCAGAAGGCTGTTATAGTAAGAACTAAAAAAGAATACAGAAGACCGGATGGGACATATATTAGATTTGATGATAATGCTTGTGTTATTATCGATGTAAATAATAATCCTAAGGGTAAACGTATTTTTGGGCCTGTAGCAAGAGAGTTGAGAGAAACTGGTCAAATGAAGATTGTTTCACTTGCTCCGGAAGTGCTCTAAGGGGTTGTCATGAAAGAGAAAATGAAAACCAGGATAAAAAAAGATGATACCGTAAAGGTTTTAACTGGTAAAGAAAAAGGTAAAACCGGACGTGTGTTGAAGGTTGACAGATTAAATGGTCGGGTTATTGTGCAGGGCTTGAATATGGTCAAAAAAGCCGCCAAGAAAAAAAGTCAACAGGATAAGGGTGGTATAATTGAGATAGAAGCACCTTTACATATATCCAATGTTGCTATGACTACTAAAGGTGGCCAGGTAACAAAGATTGGTTATAAATTTGACGACGGTAAAAAAATACGTTTTGCCAGGAAAAATGGAGAAGTGCTCTAATGGAACAATATGTACCTAATGTAAAGAGGCTTTATAAAGAAACAGTAGCTAAAGAACTTTTTGATGAGTTTGGATATAAATCCACAATGGAGATCCCGCGGGTAGAAAAGGTTTCTATCAATGTTGGAGTCGGTGATGCCATTGCAAATAAAAAGTTTCTTGAATCTGCTGTTAAGGAATTGGAATTAATTTCCGGTCAGCATGTTGTTAAAACCAAGGCTAGAAAATCAATTTCAAATTTTAAATTACGAGAAGGTCAGGAAATCGGTGCAAAGGTTACCCTTAGGGGCAATCAGATGTGGGAGTTTCTGGATCGATTGATGAATGTTGCTATTGCTCGTATTAAAGATTTTAGGGGTATAAACCCTAATGCCTTCGATGGACATGGTAATTTTTCAATGGGAATAACAGAACAAATTATTTTCCCGGAAATTGATTATGACAAAATTGAAAGAATAAGCGGATTGAATGTTGCTATTGTAACAACAGCTAAAACAGATCAGGAAGCTAGAGTTCTTTTAAAGAAACTTGGTATGCCTTTTAAGAAGTAGGGAGTTTAATTATGGCAAAAAAATCTATGATTATTAAAGCCCAGCGTAAACCAAAGTACAGTACACGTATTGTTAATAGGTGTAGAGTATGTGGTAGACCCAGAGGGTATATGAGAAAATTTCAGATGTGTAGGATTTGTTTCAGGAAGTTAGCCAGTCAGGGTCTAATTCCAGGTGTAACAAAATCCAGCTGGTAAGGAGAACGAAATGTCAGTATCAGATCCTTTAGCAGATATGCTTACAAAAATTCGTAATGCCAGTAGTGCGCGTTTCGAAAAAGTAGACGTAACAACTTCAAAGTTAAAGCTTGAAGTGGTTAAGATACTTAAGAATGAAGGATATATAAAGAACTTTAAAAAGACAACAAAGGATAATATAAACAGTATTAGAATATTTTTAAAATATGATACTGATGAGAAACCAATTATTCATGGTCTTAAAAAGATTTCTACTCCTGGTAGAAGATTCTATATGGGTTACAAAAAGATGCCAAGAATCTATAATGGTCATGGTGTCCTTATAGTTTCGACATCGACAGGAGTTATCACAGGCCGAAAGGCTTCAGAAAAGAAAATCGGTGGTGAACTGATTTGTTCTGTTTGGTAAGGTGAGGTAGATATGTCAAGAATTGGTAAATTACCGGTACAGATACCTCAGGGTGTAAAGGTCGGTTCAGCTAATAATATTATTACTGTAGAAGGTCCTAAAGGGAAATTGTTACAGGATTATAAGCCGGAAGTGTCTATTGAAGTGAAAGATGGTGAAGTAATAGTTGGAGTAACAGAAGATTCTAAAAAAGCTCACGCTTTTCATGGTTTGTATAGACAGTTGATCAATAATATGGTTATTGGTGTTTCCTCTGGGTTTACAAGATCATTACTTGTTAATGGTGTTGGTTATCGTGCAGAAGTAAAGGAAGATATTCTTTTTCTAAATCTCGGTTTTTCAACTCAGATTGAGTACTATATCAATAAAGATATAACCATTAGCTGTGAAGGTACTAATAAAATTATAGTTACTGGAATTGATAAACAGAAAGTTGGTCAGGCATGTGCCGAAATAAGATCTCTTCGTCCTCCGGAGCCGTATAAAGGTAAAGGAATAAAGTACGAAGATGAGACACTCCGAAGAAAGATCGGAAAATCGGGTATTAAGTAGGTTCGGGTATGAAAAGAGTTCAAGAGAAAGGCAAAAGAAGAATAAGACGGAAAAAGCATATTCGTAAGTCTCTTTCCGGAACAGCTGTAAGGCCACGTATGACTGTATACAGAAGTGCCAGAAACATGTATGTTCAGGTAATTGATGATAATGCAGGAAATACTCTTGCTTCTGTCAGCACTATGGAAGAATCTTTTAAAGATTTGAGAAACAATGTTGAGAATGCTACAAAACTTGGTGCAGCAATTGGTGAAAAGCTTAAAGCAAAGAAAATTTCTACAGTAGTTTTTGATAGAAATGGATATCTTTATCATGGAATTGTTAAAGGTATTGCTGACGGCGCTAGAAAAAGCGGCATTAAGTTTTAAGGGGTTGAATGTGGAAAAAGATAAAGAGTTTGTTGAAAAACTCATAAAGCTTAATAGGGTTGCCAAAGTAGTAAAAGGTGGTAGAAGGTTTTCTTTCTCTGCACTTATGGTAGTAGGCGATCGTAATGGTCGTGTTGGCTATGGATTTGGTAAAGCTAATGATGTGGCTGAAGCAATAAGAAAGAGTATTGAAAAAGCCAAAAAGAATTTAATTGTTGTTCCTGTAAAAAATTCTACTGTACCACATGAAATAATTGGTAATTTTAAAAGTGCAAGTGTACTTCTTAAACCAGCTTCTCCTGGTACAGGTGTAATTGCCGGTGGTCCGGTAAGAGCTATTATGGAAGCATGTGGGGTTCATGATATTTTAAGTAAATCTTTAGGTTCTAAAAATACAATGAATATTGTAAAAGCTACCTTTGATGGATTTGAAAATATTTTTGATGCCAAAAAAATTGCAAAAGACAGGGGCAAATCCCTTGACGAGATGTGGGGTTAGTGATGGCTAAGAAGAAGGCTAAAAGAATTCGTATACAGCTTGTTAGAAGTGTTATAGGTCGTTTGCCTGAACAAAGAAGAACTGTAAAAGCTTTAGGTTTAAAGAAAATGAATAGTTCTGTTGAACAGGAAATGACTCCTGTTATCATGGGTATGGTCAATGCTGTATCACATCTTGTGAAAGTTGAGGAGATCAAATAAACATGGAACAGATTAAAGCTCCTATAGGGGCTAATAAAAAGAAAAGCATAGTTGGTCGTGGTACGGGTAGTAAGGGTCGTACTGCTGGTAGAGGAAGAGATGGGCAGAACTCAAGATCAGGTGGTGGAACACGTCCCGGTTTTGAAGGTGGTCAGATGCCTCTTTACAGACGTATAGCTCATAGAGGATTTTCTAATTATCCTTTTAAAGAGAATTATACTGTAATTAATGTAGCCAGACTTGCTGAGAAGTTTCAGGATGGTGATGTTGTCTCAGAAGATTCATTAAGGGTTCTCGGCCTTTTAAAAGGAAAAAAATCCCTTGTTAAAATTCTAGGTGATGGTGAAATAAATATAAAACTTGATGTACAAATTAGTAAAGTTACAAAGAGTGCCAAAGAGAAGATAGAAAAAGCTGGTGGTAAAGTACTGGTTAAAGAAGGTAGTGATGGCCAATAACGCGTTCTTAGATGTGTTTAGAGTCAAAGATCTTAGACAAAGAATTTTCTTTACAATGTCTATGTTAATTGTTTTTAGACTTGGAGCAACATTACCTATACCCGGAATTGACGTTAATGCTTTGAAGATATATTTTATGTCTCAACAGGGTTCAAGTAATATTGGAATTACAGAATATATTGATTTTTTTGCAGGTGGTGCATTTAAGAATTTTTCAATTTTTATGCTTGGAATAATGCCATATATATCTGCTCAGATTATTATGCAATTACTATTACTGGTTATTCCCTCATTAAAAAAATTATCAGAAGAAGATGGCGGAAGAAAGAAAATACAAAAAATAACCAGATATGCAACTCTGGTTATTTGTGTGCTTCAATCCTATGTAGTAACTGTTTATGCTCATTCAATTCCTAATGCAATTACTTTGGGAAGACTACAGTATACAATAATTGCTATGCTTACTGTAACAACTGGAACCGTCTTTTTAATCTGGATTGGTGAACAGATAACTCAACGTGGTGTTGGTAATGGAATATCTCTCATTATTTTTGCTGGAATTGTAGCCAGAATGCCTAATGGTTTTATTTCTCTATTCAGAATGGTAAAGAGTGGTGAAATAAATACAGTACATGTTATTATAGTTTTGGCAATGTTTGTTGGTGTAGTTGCTTTAGTTATCTATGAGCAGCAGGGGCAGAGAAAAATACCGGTTAATTATGCCAAACGTGTTGTTGGTCGTAAGATGTATGGAGCACAAAGTACATATATCCCATTTAAGATAAATCCATCTGGTGTAATCCCTGTAATTTTTGCTTCTTCAGTATTAACATTTCCATTACAGATAGCAGGAAGTTTGGGTCCGGAGGTTAAATGGCTGGCAAGTTTTTCATATTGGCTTAGACCTCAGGGGATGCCTTATATTATTACTTATACGCTTTTAATTATTTTCTTTGCTTATTTTTATACACAGGTTACTCTTAATCCGGTAGAAATAGCAAAACAAATAAGAGAAAATGGTGGGTCAATACCTGGTATACGAGTAGAAAAAATTGAAGAACATCTATCAAGAATTCTTAACAGGATTGTTTTACCAGGATCGATATTCCTTGCATTTATAGCAGTAATTCCAACTATTATACAAAAACTTTTCCATTTTCCTGCAGCGGTTGCTATGTTAATGGGTGGTACTTCATTATTGATTATGGTTGGTGTCGACCTTGACACGATGTCTCAGATTGAGGGACATTTAAGGATGCATCATCATGATGGAATTATGAAAAAGGGTAAGATAAGATCACGTAATTTATAGAGGATAAAGAAATGAAAGTTAGAGCAAGTGTTAAACCTATGTGTGAGAAATGTAAGGTTATTAGACGAAGAGGGGTTGTCAGAATTATATGTGAGAATCCTAAACATAAGCAAAGGCAGAAGTAGGAGGATCATTTAAATGGCAAGAATTTCAGGAATAGACCTTCCTAATAAGGCAGTAAAGATTGCACTTACTTACATATATGGAATTGGTAGGACATCTGCTGTTGATATTTGTAAGAAAAATGATATTGATGCTAATATAAGAATTAATGATTTATCGAACGATGATGTTAATAAATTAAGAGCAACAATTGATAGTGATTACACAGTCGAAGGTAGACTTAGAACACAAACAGCTTTGAATATAAAGCGTTTAATGGATATCGGTTGTTACAGGGGTCTTCGTCATAGAAGAGGTTTACCAGTAAGAGGGCAGCGAACCAAAACTAACGCTCGAACCAGAAAGGGTAAGAAGAAGACTGTAGCTGGAAAGAAGAAGTAGGTTTGGAGGAAATAAGTGGCTAAAGTAAAAAAGAAAACAAAGAAGACTGTATACGAAGGTAAAGTTTTCGTACAGGCAACTTTTAATAATACAATTGTAACTGTTACTGATTTAAACGGAAATACAGTGTCTTGGGCTAGTGCAGGAGGATTGGGTTTTCGCGGTGCAAAAAAATCTACTCCATATGCAGCTCAGGTTACTGCAGAAACTGCAGCAAAAAAAGCGATAGATTTCGGTCTTAAAGAGGTTCATGTGTTTGTAAAGGGCCCTGGGGTTGGACGTGAATCAGCAATACGTTCCCTTGGGAATCTTGGTCTTCTTGTTAGAAGTATTAAAGATGTAACACCTATTCCACATAATGGTTGCAGACCTAAAAAGACAAGAAGAGTATAAAGAGGTAAAAAATGGCAAGATATGTAGGTCCTCAGTGCAGACTATGTCGTACTGAAAATACAAAACTCTTCCTAAAAGGAGAGAGATGCTATAGTGCCAAGTGCCCAATAGCAAAAAAAGCTACCCCTCCCGGTAAAGGGCCAAGATTCAGAGCTAAAAAGCGATCTGATTATGGAATACAGTTAAGGGAAAAGCAGAAGTTAAAAAGAACATTTGGAATGCTTGAAAAGCAGTTTAAGCTTACATTCCAGGAAGCAGATAGATTGTTGGGAAAAACAGGTGATAATCTAATAACTTTGTTGGAAAGAAGACTTGATAATACCGTTTATAGAATGCGGTTTGCTTCATCAAGAAAACAGGCTAGACAGTTAATTTCTCATGGACATATTCTTGTAAATGGGAAGAGGGTAACTATTGGTTCTTACCGTTTAAAAGTAAATGATGAAGTATCCGTACAGGCAAAAAGCCAGAAAATGGTTGTTATTAAGGAAAGTCTGAAGGAATATACTAAGTCTGGTGTTTATCCGTGGATGGATTTAAATCCTGACGAGATGAAAGGGAAAATAAATGCATTTCCTCAACGAAGTGAAGTAACAGATCTTCTTGATGTAAATGTTCAGTTAATCGTAGAACTATATTCTAGATAGGAGTTTACATGGCGCAAAAAAACCTTTTAAAGGGATTTAAGATGCCGAAAGGGATAACCTTTGAGCACAGCGAAGTAGACACCAACTATGGGAAGTTTATTGCATATCCTTTTGAAAGAGGATATGGAACAACAATAGGCAATACCCTAAGAAGGGTTTTACTCTCATCAATCCAGGGTTATGCTGTTACGGCTGTAAAAATTACTAGTTATAATGAGGAAGGAACTCCTCATATGATTTCCAGTGAATATGAGTCAATAGCTGAGGTAGCAGAAGATACTCCTGAATTATTGAATAGATTAAAACAACTTCAGATTAAATTACCTGAAGGTGTTGATCAGATGACTGTACTTGCTGAACTCTCCGGACCAGGTGTAGTTACATGTGCTGCCTTTGGAAACTCTGAAGGTGTACTTGTTACTAATGGTGATCTTGAACTGTTTACAATGATGGAAAATGCGAAGATTGATTTTGAGATTCAGGTTGACCATGGAAGGGGTTATGTTCCTTCTGAGATAAATGAAAAATATATTGAAGTTATTGGAACGATACCTCTGGATGCAGTTTTTTCTCCAATTAAACGTGTAAAGTATTCCATTGAGAATACTCGTGTTGGTCAACGTAATGATTATGATAAGCTTATTCTTGAGATACATACTGATGGAACCATTAGTCCGGCAGATGCATTAGCTGAAGCTGCAAAAATAGCCAAGGATCACTTTACAATATTTATTAATTTTGATGAAGATGCTGTTTCCGGTGATGAAGAAGTTGATGAAGAGGAAGAAAGAATTAAGGCAATTCTTGAAACACCAGTGGAAGAACTTGAACTTTCTGTCAGATCAAGTAATTGTTTGAAAAATGCAAGTATTAGGTCTATAGGGGATCTTACTCTTAGATCTGAGGATGAGATTGCTAAAACAAGAAATTTTGGTAAAAAATCTTTACTTGAAATAAAAGAAAAACTTAAAGAGTGGAACCTGAGCTTTGGGATGACTGATTATAGTGTTCTGAAAACATCAAGAAAACTCGAAATGAATGAGGAAGAAGAAAATGAATCATAGAGTAGGTTTCAATAAGCTTGGGCTTAAAGAAAGTCATCGAAAATCTCTGCATAGAAATATGGCGACTTCTCTCTTTAGGTATGAAAGGATAACTACTACAAAATCTAAAGCTCTTGCCGTAAAAAGAACAGTGGAAAAGATGATTACACGAGCAAAAGTAGATTCTGTACACAATAGAAGATTAATAGCTCGGGATATCAAGGATAGAGCTATTCTGGCAAAGCTTTTTACTGATATTGCTCCACGGAATGAAAACAGACCAGGTGGGTATACAAGAGTTTTGAAAATAGGAGCCAGGCAGGGTGATGCTGCTGATATGGTAATTCTTGAACTTGTAGAAAAAGATGGTGGTTCTTCTGAAACAGAAAAGACACCTAAGAAAGATAAAAAGACAAGTAAAAAAGATGTTAAAGCAGATAGTAAAACAATTGTAGAGGATAAAGTAAAAGAAGTAAAATCCGAAACTCTTGTTGAACCTTCAGAAACAGACCCTGTTGTTAGTGAAAAACCAAAAGATACTGAATAATTCATTCTTTTATAACATTTAATGGACTATCAAAATATATTTTTGGTAGTCCTTTTTAATATTTACCCTTACCCTTCGTAATAATTTTGCCGATAATGTAGTGTTGTTTAGTATCTTAAAAGCTGGAGGGGTTTAATCAACAGTTAATGAATGCACTACAAAGAATAGCAATAAGTCTATTATTTACAGTTATACTCTCCTCTATCTTTGTTTTTTTGGCTTTTACAGGCCTTTTTTCCAGTTTTGAGTTAGAATTTTTTAATAAACGTGTTCAGGCAATAAACCAAAACGAACTATCGAAAAAAAATGATGATATTGCTGCTTTTCATGCAAAATATAAGGAAAGGTTTGGGTCAATTCTTGATGATCTTGATATTCAAAAAATATATACATCCCAATGGGATGAAGATTATATAATCAAATTTCATAATTTAATAAGATTATTTGAAGAAGAGTTTAAGGGCATTCAATTTATCTGGTTCTATGATGATAAATATTTAATTCATTATAGTTCTCAGGATTTTGCAGAAAAAGCTACAAGTAGTTCATTTAGAAAAGTTTATAAAAATGTTGAAGAAGCTTCTGAAAACATTATTGATTTTAAATTGCTTGTTAAAAATAATGATTCTGATTTTTCAATTATCCTTGATAATACTGGCAATCAAATAATTTATAAATTTATGGTAACAGATTCTTTGGGGGTCAGAAGAGGATCTGCTATTTTAGTAGTTTCTTTAAGTGATCTGCGTAGATATCTTGTTGAAAATGGTTCTTTGGGAATTGATGGTAAAATAAGTATTTATGATGGTGGATATATATTCGGTAAGAATATAGATAACATTGAAGATCTTTATCAAAAAAATACAACCTGGGAAAATATATTATCAGATTCAACTAAGATTTATTCTGATACAGTAAATGGAAATGATTTCATTTTATTATCTGAAGATAATCAGGATTTTGGAAATATTGCCGAGTTGGTAAATGCAGATGATTATAAATTAGATAAGTTTTTAATTATATTATTATTAGTTGCTTTTTTTATAACTACATATCTTATAATATTTTTAATATTTAACCTTCGGCAAGATAAAATAGTAATTATTAATGGTCGAATCAGAAAGCTTCAATCACAATTTTTAAAAGAATATTTAGAAAACAGAAAAGATCTTGATATTAATGAATGGCAAAGGAAGTTAAAGTATAAAGGAAAATCAGTAAAAAAAGAGATTAGACGTGGAATTGGTAGTATAAAAAAAGAAGAAGAAAAAGAAGTTACTGAACTTATAGATAATTCATGGAATGAACTTTTAGAATTAATTGATAGTAGAATTATCAAATCAAATACAGGTTCATTGGAAATATCCAATCTTGAAGATGTCCTTAAGAAAATATTGGAATCTTCTCCTGCTGTTTTATCTTCAAAAGAAATAATCACTAAAAAAGCAGCAGTTGTTCACGATAATAATACCCAATCAGTAATTGAAGCCGGCGAACTGGAAGAGGATCTCGAGACACTTGAAGAGATAGAAGAGGTCGAAGAAGCCGGCGAACTGGAAGAG
>Ga0209633_10001189_pt1 | contig 27784 bp, 25 predicted proteins | sample Cruoilmetagenom1_FD_187290 | JGI IMG/M metagenome (GOLD analysis project Ga0209633, IMG submission 187290) | Oil polluted marine microbial communities from Coal Oil Point, Santa Barbara, California, USA - Sample 1 (SPAdes) (version 2) | ecosystem: Environmental > Aquatic > Marine > Oil seeps ...
GGATATTCAAAGAATAGAAAAACTGGTGTTATTAGTTATGATTGCTTTTGTTTGGTGTTATAAAGTAGGCATCTATTTGCATAAAATACGTCCTATACAAATTAAAAAACATGGAAGAAAAGTCAAAAGTATCTTTAAATATGGGCTTTCTTTTATAGCAAACGCCTTGTTAAATCCTGAAAATCAAAACAACACTAACATAATTCAATTTTTGTCATGTACTTAGATCTTTTTTATAACTTCTGCGTCTATTAATGTGACCCATATAAAAGGGATGAAGCAATATCAAATTGCCAAACAATATAAGTTACCATTACCAACCGTTAAATCTCAAATATAACGTGCCAGAAAATAAATAATACATGGCTTTATGGATTGTTGTGGTTTTGTTTTGAATGAAGAGGGTTATTTAGTTGAAGAAATACAAGACAAAGCAGATTGTAATGTATGCCATTAATAGTATCTTTGGAGACTAATGGCTAAAATAATAATCAAGCTATTGTTTTAAATAGAAAAATGTCTTTCAAAAAACTACATCCTTTATTAAAAGAATCTTTAGAAAACGTAGGTTATGAAACTTCGAATACGTTTCAGAAAAAAGTATTGCCAACATTAAAAGGAGGATCAAGTGCATATGTAATTGCTCCAAAAGGAAGTGGAAAAACTACAGCACTTATTATTGCGACTATTCATAAATTAAAAGCAGAAGCTTATGAAGATTCTCCAAGAGCTATTATAGTTGTTAAAGATAAAACAGATGCTTTAGCTTTAAAGGAAGAGTTTGAAAGATTCACAAAAAACACTGATTTAAGAATTTATGCGCTTTACGATGAGTATGATATTGAAAAGCAAAAAACAGAAGTTTATTACGGACAAGATATCGTCATTGCAACTCCAGCACGATTAAGTAAGCTTTATTTTTTAAACGGAATTCATTTAGGCGAAATTCAACTTTTTGCTATTGAAGATGCTGATTATTTAGCTAGAAATAATGGTTATAATCACATTTTACGTTTGTCAGAAAGTATCAACAAGTGTCAATTTGTAATTCTTGCAGATGCCATGAATTCTAAAATACAGAATTATCAAAACTCCTTTATGAGTAATGCGCATTTAATAAATGAAAAGTAAATATTTACAAAGTCATCATCCAAGTACGCTGTAATATTCTAAACTTTTTTAGTTCTCCACGAAGAATTGGTAAATAATCTTTCCCATTACTTTTAGAGTGCTCTAAGCGCTCACAATTATTGTAAAGACGATGCGTTAAGCGATCTAAACTTTCTAGATGTTTGTGTTTTTTATCTGAACAACTTTCGCGTTCTGCATTTATAATTTCTGGTGCAAGATTGGTGGATTGTTGCACAATATCTCCTGAAAAATAGATGTGATTATCCTCAGTTCCATCTGCATTTAAATACACTAAATCTTGATTAAGGTAAGTAGATATGCTTCGTGAAAGCACAATAATATCCATAGCCTTTTGATAGACAGGCAAGTCAGATAAGTGTGATGATAGGTTGTAATTCATAATTTTAATAGCAATGCACACGAAATTAAGGACTAAAATTGAAATTTAACTTTAGTATTTAAAGTGATTACGTATATTTACTTTAATATTAATGTTTTTATAGTATAATTTCTTTAAATAAATATGGATAGCTTAAACTGGAAGATTTTAAAATGTTTGCAGCAGAATGCACGTATATCTAACGCAGAAATTGGAAGGCAAGTTGGCATCACTTCGCCAGCAGTTTCTGAGCGTATAAAAAAAATGGAAGATGCAGAAATAATTCATGGTTACACCACATTTGTGTCTCCTTTTAAAGTTGGATATCAGCTAAAGGCTTTGATTACTTTACGCGCTTTTATGGGTATGTTAAAACCGTTTTTAGAAAAGGTAAAAACCTATGATGAAGTGGTAAATTGTTACAGAATTACAGGCAATGAAAACATAGTTATGGAAGTGGTTTTAAAAAATCAAAAACATCTTGAAGTATTTATAGATCAATTGATTAGCTATGGAGAAACTAAGACACAAATTGTACTGTCTCATGTAGTGAAGCATAGTGAGATTAAGGCGTTGAAATAGATTTTAATCCTCATCAAAAAAATCATCAGGATTAAACGGTAAATCATCATCTGGATCGTGATCGTCGTAATTAACTCCTGGAGGATTAAAAAGTCCCCAACGATCTATAATATAATTCCATTGGTCAAACGTTTTTACCCATTCTGCAAAAAGGATTCTAAATTCTTCAACTTCTTGTCGCAAAAGGTCTAAGTATTCTTTAGCCTTGTAACCATGCATTTCTAATCCTCTAGCATCTGTAATAAGTTCTCTTGCTGCTTTTCTAATAATTGTGGCACTTTCCATTCGTAAATCGTAAATAGTTTCTTCATTTGCAACTCTAGCAATTTTTGTAGGAATTATCATAGCATTTTTTTGTAGATAATTAAGATTATTCTGAATCATTTCGGATTCAATTTCATTTTCAAATTCTATGTCAGTATTCTCAACCGCTTTTATTAAATGTTCTACCAATTTGTAAATATCTTGAGCCTTATTATAAATCGGTAATTTTTCCCAATGCGATTTCATATGTTCTAATCTTCAATTACTAAATGCGGAACATTTTCAAGTTTCCAATCAATTACTAAACCACCTGCTAAAGATTTAGCAATTTCCTTTCCATATAAATATTCGCTTAAATATAAAGCGGCTTCAAATGATTTTGCTCCTCCTGCTGAGGTAATATATTTCCCATCATGTACAAAAAGTACATCCTTTCTTATATCTAGTTGAGGAAATTTATCTCGCATTTTATCAATATCACTAGGAAAGGTTGTGGAAACTACATTCTCTAATAATCCTGCTTTCGCTAAAACAAAAGCGCCATCACAATGCGAGGTTATAAATTGTGCTTCTTTATCTATTTTTCTTACAAAATTCAGCATCACTTCATCTTCTAAATCGGTATCTAAATGATGCTCTGCACTTGGCACTACCAAAATATCAATTTTTGGAAGTGAGTCTGTGACATAATTAAAATCTGGTAACAGTCGTATGCCTTCAAAAGTAGTAATTAGGTTATCTGTATTTGCAACAGTAAACACATTCATAGCCTTAATGCTATCTCTAAAAATTGTATGCTGAAAAATATCATAAGGAGCTGTGAGTTCTGTATTGAAAGTGCCATCCATAATTAAGAATGCTACATTATAACGGTTGGGTTCTAGCTTTGGGAATTTCTTGTCAACTTTGTTTACTGAAGTGTTACAGTTTACTATTAAAAGTAATACAATGTAAAATGCTGTTTTTTTCATGATTAAATGTTAAAATCTACAAGGTTACAAAAACCTCTCAGGTTGAATATGATTTAATTAACTCTCCAAGACGGGTTTTTTCTATTTTCACCTGCATGATAAATGATAATGTGATGTCCATCAGGATCATTTAAATGCACATCTGTCCATAGCCATGGCTGTTCTATAATTTCAGTATTAAAAGTAATACCTTTTTGTTTTAATTCTGAAACTGTTTCAGAAAGATTTTCTACTTCAAAATACAAGGTTATCTTATTTCCGTCAGAAAGTTCTTCTACATTTTGAATTGAAAATGTAGAATCTCCATTAGGACATTCAAATCTTACATATCTTGGTGAAGCATCAACAATTAAGTTTAATCCTAAAGTTTTATAAAATGCTGTTGATTTTGTAACATCTAATGAAGATATAGTGACTTGATTTAAATTCATAATTTTTCTTTTTTTAATCTATTTAATAACCAATAAGATAAAATAACTCCTAATAAGCCATAACCAGCTGTAACAAGCCAATTAACCTGATAACCATAATTATAAATAATACTTAAACCAATCTTTGGGCTAAAAATATGAGCTAAAGAAAACGACATAGCGTACATTGCCATATAACTTCCTTCTAGACCTTCTTTTGCACGCGATAATACAAATTTATTGGTATAAGGAAACCCTAACATTTCACTAAGCGTTAAGAGTATTATACTTATTAGTAAAATACCAATCCAAAAATTTTGATAAAGAATTACAAAGCTTAAGCATAATAAGAAACAAGCCATTGCAATGAGTTTTGTAACCTTTATGAATTGCTTCTCTAAATAATTAAGTAACGGCATTTCGAAAATGACAATAACTAAAACATTAATGAGCATGAGGATGCCAATTTTAAACTCATTGAGTTTAAAAACATCATTATAATACAAAGGCAGTGCCGAAATCAATTGAAAAAAACCCATGCCAAAAAGAAAGCATATTACAGAGTGAATCCAAAACGATAAATCCTTATAAACGCTGTTCTTATCAAGGTTTTTATATTCTTCACGTTTGGCAGAAGATTTTGAATGCGTTTCTTTTACTAAAAAATAAAATAGAATTATAGCTGTAATACATGTTACGCCATCAATCCAAAATAGAAGATTATAGCCTTTTGAAACAATTATAATTCCTGCTAGTGTTGGACCAATTCCCATTCCCGCATTTATTGCTAAGCGCAATAAACCTATAGATCTCGTTCTGTTTTCGGGTTTGCTATACGCTTTTATGGCTACAAAAATTGCAGGTCTAAAGCTATCTGCAATAGACATTGTTAATAATATACCTAGACAAAGTCCCCAAAAAGAATCAAGATATTGAAGCCCAATAAAACATAAGCCAGTTAAAAAAAGACTTATAACCATTACTTTATAAAACCCAAATATGTCTGTGAGTTTTCCTCCAAGCCATGATCCAATAACTGAGCCTATTCCAAAGCATGCCAATATCCAACTTATATCGTCTATACTGTAACCTAAATCTTTTTTAAGATACAACGACAAAAATGGAATTACCATGGTACCAGCTCTATTTACTAAACTAATTAGTGAGAGGTACCAAATTTCTTTAGATAAGCCTGTAAAGGATTCTATGTAATTAAAATATAATTTTTTCATTACGCATTGGTTTTTAAGAGTTAGATCCAGATTTTCATCAGGATAGTTCAGTTTTATTAATTCAATGCGCACACTTTTGAATTAAGAACTTCACTAAATATAAAAAGTCCGACGGTTACGTCGGACTTTTAAATATTGTTAAATAGTATATGAGTATAGCTACAATAGATAATGCGTCCGAACAATTTCCGAAGAAATCACACAGGTTTGCTTTGTATATCTAATTGTTTGTAACATTATTTTGTTTTATTTAATGCTTCAAAGCTACAATAAAATTTAGGAATACCACTTCTAATTTAAAATAACAGCAATAAAACACCCTTTTTTCCTTTCTTCTTCACTAGAAAAATAAACCGTAACTAGGCTATGCTTAATTTTTATATTTTGAATAAAGAAAAAAATCATCATTTTATTTAGCTATGATTTCAAACAAGAAGTGGTATAAATCGTATTTTTGAGTTCTAAAATATTTTGAAATGAAGAATTTGGTATTACTTTTTGTATTTGTGTTTTCAGTTGGTTGTGCTCAAGAAAAGAAAGTTATTGTTGGTGAAACGGAGTTTCAGAAAGAAATTAATGCAGAATACAAAGATGCTACAACATCTCCTTTAAAAGATAAGGATAGAAAGATATTTGAAGGTCTTGATTTTTTTAAGTTTGATTCGGTTTACGTAGTAAAAGCAACTTTAAAGCGTACTCCAGATTCTCAGTGGTTTAACATGAAAACTACTACAGATCGTGTTTCTCCAGAACGTGTTTTTGGAGTCTTAACCTTTGATTTAAAAGGAGGGACTTACGAGTTAAACGTTTATCAAGGCAAAGATATTATGAAGCGAGAAGGTTTTGAAGATTATTTATTTCTGCCATTTTTAGACAATACTAATGGAGACGGAAGTTATGGAGGTGGACGTTACATAGATTTACGAATACCAGATGGAGATATAATGAATATAGACTTTAATACAGCTTATAATCCGTATTGTGCTTATAATGATAAGTATTCTTGCCCAATTGTACCAAGAAAAAATTATGTAGCTACAGAGATAAAAGCAGGAGTGAAGGTTTTTCAGAAATAGAACTTTATTTATAATCTAAAGATGCCTCCAAAAGAAATAATACGCTGAAAAAAGAAAAAACTTTGTTCTGCGTGTTCAGATGAATTACTTGTTGTTCTTATATCATTCATATTTATATAGCCACCTTTAGCGTCTAATTGAACAAAAAAGTGTTTAAAAAAAGTGAGGTTTAAACCAACATTTGCAGATATTCCGTAACCAGACACATGAAATTCGTCGTAGCGTTCTTTTTGTAAAAGCGTTGTATTTGTTTTAGGATACAAAACACCTGTTCCAATACCTTCTGTAATATTTATTTGAAAAGTATCAGTGTTCTGAATATTAAAAATTGAGGATATATCATCATGTCTAGCAAATTCTACATGGATATAATTAAGTCCATTAGTATGTTCAAATATTACTAAGTCTTCAGAAATAATTTTATTTTCATTATTAAAAACACCATTATCAATACTGCCAGGTTCTTCTTCAGGAAGGTTAATATAACCATTTACTCTTCTGTTTCTATTTCTGGTCATTACATATTTCATGTGATCTATGCTAAATGAAACCGTGTAATTATCGGAAATAAAGTAACCCAATTTAAAATTTGTCTGCGGAATAGTCATCCTCGCAGGATTTATGTAATCTACATGCCAGCCTTTAGGTTTGTCTTTTGCAGTCGCATCTTTAATGGTAAAGTCGTAATCTTCACCTTTAAATCTAATATCAGATTTTGAATATGAATCCCTATTTCCTCCCCAACTAATAAAAAATTTGCCCTTGTTAGAACTGGTGTAACGTGTTTTATCTGTTTGAGAAAATAAAGTAAAGCTTAAAAAAAGGAATATATAAGTAAACCTTATGGTTAGTAAATGTGTCATTCAGAAGATGAGATAATTAAAAGTTTAGATGTAAAAATTTGTTTTACTTACGGTTTAATAAAAAGCCTTTAAAAGTTGGCTATTGTTTTCCTAATTGCAACCAAATTACTAAGCAAACCTTCCAAATTATCTAAATGCAACATATTTGCTCCGTCACTTTTAGCATTTGCAGGATCAAAATGGGTTTCAATAAACAAACCATCAACGTTATTAACCACTCCAGCTCTTGCAATAGTTTCTATCATATCTGGTCTTCCACCTGTAACTCCAGCACTTTGATTAGGTTGTTGTAGTGAATGTGTAACGTCTAAAACCGTCGGAGCGTATTGACGCATGGTTGGGATGCCTCTAAAATCTACAATCATATCTTGGTAACCAAACATGGTTCCTCTGTCTGTAATCCAGGCTTGATCCCGATAACTATCGGGACCAGCATCTTTCACTTTTTGTACTGCGTGTTTCATGGCTTCAGGACTCATAAATTGTCCTTTTTTTAAGTTAACCACTTTTCCGGTTTTTGCAGCTGCAACTACCAAATCGGTTTGTCGTACTAAAAATGCAGGAATTTGCAACACATCAACATATTCTGCAGCCAATGCAGCATCAGATGCTTCGTGGATATCAGTAACTGTTGGCACATCAAAGGTTTCGGAAACTTTTCTAAGAATCTTTAAGGCTTTTTCGTTTCCGATGCCTGTAAAACTATCAATTCTACTTCGGTTAGCTTTTTTAAAACTGCCTTTAAAAATGAAAGGAATTTCAAGTTTATCAGTAATTTTTACGACTTTTTCAGCAATACGCAATGCCATGTCTTCTCCTTCTATAGCGCATGGTCCACAAAGTAAAAAGAAGTTATCGGATTTGGTATGTTTTAATTTTGGAATAGTAATCAAAGTTTTAGACTTAAATTGTTAGGCTGCAAAGATACAATTATCAATGGTTTGTTGAAGCTTAGATTATTAGTTATTTGAATCTAGAACTATTAAGAAAAAAAGATATTCAAGATTATGTATCATCTGTCTTCCGTCAATTCGTCTTCGGTCTTAATTTAAAACACTTTCTTAATACTGTTTCGTACAATCCAAAGCGACATTATAAAATTACCTAAGACTAAAAGTCCACCATAGAACAATAGTTTTTTTGAAGATTCTGTCCAATGTATAATGTTAAACTAATCAAACAAATAGGCTAGAATCAAATAAGAGGATAAGCAAACAAAGACGATGCCTAATGAGAAATTTAATTTTCTGTTAGGTCTAATTAATTGCCACAAAAATGGAATCCCAAACAGTAAAATAGGATAGGCAGAAATGCCGTCACTTTTATTTAGAGTTGTGAACCAATACACAATTACAGACAAAAAATAGAGGTAAGGAATAAACTTGGCGTATTTGCTAATTGAAGTCATCTGTTGTTTGCTAATAATCAATTATTTAACGTAAGATACAACCTCAAATTGTTTGAGGAATAAATTATAACATATTATTAACGAAATGACTATAATAAGGTGTACCTTTGCACGCTTAAAATCAGCATCAGTTATGACTAAGATTAAAAATATCGCAATTATTGCACACGTAGATCACGGTAAAACAACATTGGTAGATAAAATTATGTACCATTGTCAATTGTTTCGTGAAAACGAAAATACAGGAGACCTAATTCTAGATAATAATGATTTAGAAAGAGAAAGAGGTATTACAATTACTTCTAAAAACGTTTCTGTTGTATATAAAGATACTAAAATCAATATCATTGATACACCTGGTCACGCGGATTTTGGTGGTGAAGTAGAGCGTGTATTAAATATGGCTGATGGTGTAGTGTTATTAGTAGATGCTTTTGAAGGTCCAATGCCACAAACACGTTTTGTTTTACAGAAAGCAATTGATTTGGGTTTAAAGCCTTGTGTGGTTATCAATAAAGTTGATAAAGAAAACTGTACGCCAGATGAAGTACATGAAAAAGTATTTGATTTAATGTTTGAGCTTGGTGCAGAAGAATGGCAGTTAGATTTTCCTACCGTTTATGGTTCTGCAAAGAACAACTGGATGAGTGACGATTGGAAAAATGAAACTGACAATGTTGAGCCATTATTAGATATGGTTATTGAGCATGTACCAACACCTGTTTTTGAAGAAGGAACAACGCAGATGTTAATTACATCTTTAGATTTCTCTTCTTTTACTGGTCGTATTGCGATTGGTCGTGTACAAAGAGGAAACATTGTAGAAGGACAACAAATCGCTTTAGTGAAAAGAGATGGATCTGTTATAAAAAGTAGAATTAAAGAAGTCTTTATTTTTGAAGGTTTAGGACGTAAGAAAGTAAAAAGCGTTGAAACTGGAGATATTTGTGCTCTTGTTGGTGTAGAAGGTTTTGAGATTGGTGATACAGTTTCTGATATAGAAAATCCTGAAGGTTTAAAATCTATTGCCATAGATGAGCCTACAATGAGTATGTTATTTACAATTAACGATTCGCCTTTCTTCGGAAAAGACGGAAAATTTGTAACCTCTCGTCATATTAAAGATCGTTTAGAAAAAGAATTAGAGAAAAACTTAGCACTTCGTTTGGGCGAAACTGCTACTGCAGATAAGTTTATGGTTTTTGGTCGTGGTGTATTACACTTATCGGTCTTAATTGAAACTATGCGTCGTGAAGGTTATGAGTTACAAATTGGGCAACCACAAGTAATCATCAAGGAAATTGATGGTGTTAAATGTGAACCAATTGAAGAATTAACAATTGATCTTCCTGAGACAGTATCTGGTAAAGCTGTAGAATTTGTAACAAAGCGTAAAGGCGAGTTATTAAGTATGGAAGCTAAAGGTGAGCGTATGATTTGTGAATTTATGATTCCTTCGCGTGGTATTATTGGTTTACGTAATCAATTATTAACAGCAACTGCAGGTGAAGCAATTATGGCACACCGTTTTAAAGAATACCAACCTTATAAAGGTGATATTCCTGGCCGTATTTCTGGATCTTTAATATCTATGGAAAACGGAACAGCTATTCCTTATTCTATTGATAAGTTACAAGATAGAGGTAAGTTTTTTGTTGAGCCAGGAGAAAATATTTACGAAGGTCAAGTGATTGGAGAAAACTCTAGACAAGATGATATGGCTGTGAACATTACAAAAGCTAAAAAGCAGAGTAATGTACGTAGTTCTGGAGCAGATGATAAAGCTAAAATTGTACCAGCAATTAAATTTTCTTTAGAAGAAGCTTTAGAATATATTCAAAAAGATGAATATGTTGAAGTAACACCAAATTCTTTAAGACTACGTAAGGTTCACTTAAAAGAAGTAGATCGTAAGCGTAATAAGATGTAATACGATAGTATTATACCAATTTAAACATGAGATGTCGCAATCAAACTCGCTCATTTTCTGTTCTATTTTCTTGTTCACAATTTCCGTAACTAAGGCTATGAAAATAGATCACAGCGTCATATAACAAAAAAGCAACTTCGTTTGCTATACGACATTTCAAATTTAATTTGGTATTATTTATAAAATGGAAAAAGAGAAACATTGAAAAATGTTTCTCTTTTTTGTGCTGTTGAAAGAACTATAACCTTATAAGTTTTATATCTTTACAAAAAATATTAAGATGATTTTTCTTTATTTCGATCCAGGTTTAGGTGCTATGATTATTCAAGCTGTTATTGCAGCTGTAGCGGGATTCGTGTTATTCTCAAAAAATTTGATGTATAAAATCAAGTTGTTTTTAGGCATTTCAAAGCCAATTAAAGACGATGTTTTTGACGATATTGAAATTAAAGATTCAGATATAGAAAACCAAAATTCTAGTGAACGCTAAAAACGCGCATTCGTCTTCATTCAGAGATCCTTCTGGTTATGTTTTTGTTGACAATGGAGACATAAAAAGAGTCATAAATCCTATTTATTTTAAACAATATAAAGCACTAACTGATAGTGGTTTTTACAAAACGTTGTTTGAGAATAACTTATTAATCCCACATACAGAGCTCACAAACACAGAGCAAAACATTATAATTAAAGCAGAAAAAATCCCCTTTATAACTTATCCTTACGAGTGGAGTTTTAACATGTATAAAGAAGCGGCTTTACTCACGTTGAAACTTCAAAAATACAGTTTAGAGAAAGGATTTTCGTTAAAAGATGCTTCAGCTTTTAATATTACATTTCATAACGGGAAAGCCATATTTATAGATACATTATCATTCGATTTTTATCAAGAAAATTCTCCTTGGAGAGCGTACAAACAATTCATTACTCATTTTTTTTGTCCTTTATTATTAGCTCGTTATCATGGAGCTCAGCAACTAAAATTGCTAAGTAATTTTATAGATGGTATTCCTTTGAAAATTGTAAGTTCTATGTTACCATTTAAAACTAAACTAAGTCCTGTATTATATTCTAATATTCATCTTTTAGCTAAGTTAGAAGACAAGCATAATGAAGATTATAAAGGAGAGGCAAAGGAGGCTACTTTATCTAAAAAAGGGCAACTCAATATTATTCAAAGCCTTTACGATTATATTAAAAACCTCGACTTAAAAGAACATTCAGAATGGGGAAATTATTATGATAAGACGAACTATACAGATGATGCTTTTATAAAAAAATCGGATATCATAAATACTTGGGTTAATACAGTAAAACCTGATCGTTTAATAGATATTGGAGGTAACGATGGTACGTTTGTAAGAAAACTTGATAGTGCTATTGAAACTGCTTTGGTTTGCGATATTGATAATAATGCTGTTGATTTTAACCATAGAACAACGAAGCTAAATAAGGAGCATTTTATGCTTCCTTTTGTGCTAGATGTTTTAAATCCTTCTGCAGCTATTGGTTTGAATAATACGGAACGCGATTCGTTTTTAAACAGAATAAAAGCCTTTGCACCTGATGTTACTTTGGCTTTAGCTGTAATACATCATATGTCTTTATCTGGTAATGTACCTTTTAGTGAATCGGCTAAATTTTTTAGTTCTTTTTCTAAGTATTTAATTATTGAATTTCCAAAACGAGAGGATTCTTGGGTACAACGCCTTTTAAATAATAAAGCAGATTTTAAAGATCATTTTGATTTTTATAATGTAGATAATTTTATTTCTGACTATTCTGAAATCTTCGAAATAGTTGAACAAAAAGAGATTGAAGGTTCTAATAGAGTTATATTCCTCTTGAAAACTAAAGCATCGTAATATTAACATAATTTATAGTGTGTAATGTTTAGATATTTTAAAAGAAGAGTAAGCCTCTTTTTAAGTGACGCTAAATCCTATCCTATTATTACACTAATAGCAGCAGGTCTGTATGCGTTGATGTATTATTATGATAAAAATTATGCATTAATTAATTCAAAATCACAATTCGCTTTTTTAGTCGGATTATATATAGCGTTCCCGATTATATTGTTTTATGTATTTAATTTTTCATTTAAAAAAATAAGATCTTTAAGCAAGTTCAGGAAGTTTATATTGCCTATACTTAATTTAAGCACGTTTTTTTTAACCATAGTCATTAGCTTATTTGGATTTGATACCTTAAAAATGCTTATCGCACTAGCTTTAGGTGTTTTATTAGGAATTGTTCTTGTAAAGCATATAAAGAAGATCGTGGTGGTTCAATTTATTTTAATGTGTTTGGTATTACCTAAACTAATTCCAGATCTTTATAGAGAAGTGTTTTACTCAAAAACATGGATGACGCAACCTGATTCTATTGAGACTTCAATATTTAAAAAAAGTCCAAATATTTATGTGATACAACCAGATGGTTATACAAGCTTTTCAACTTTTAAGGATTCTATACATCGCTATGATAATAGTAGGTTTCAGCAGTTTCTAGAATCCAAAGGCTTTAAGACTTACGATGATTATAGGAGTAATTATTTTTCGACATTAAGCTCAAATAGTTCATTATTTTCTATGAAACATCATTACTATGGCAACAATACATTAGGGATTAATCCAAGACATAATGCTAGAAATGAAATTGTTGAAAGTAATGCTGTTCTAAGAACCTTTAAGCATAATAACTACAAAACGTTTTTAATGCTACAAGTACCATATTTATTATCAAATAGACCATCTATTGCTTATGATTATTGCAATATTTCTTTAGACGAAATCTCATACATTACAAGAGGTTTCTCTGGTGAGACAAATTTAATCGAAGAAACAAAAACTGCTGTACTTAAAAACAAAATGACTTCTAACTTTTTCTTTATAGAATCTATGTTGCCTAGTCATATTACAACAAACTATAAGGCATCTAGCTCAATTGAAAATGAACGTAAACTCTATTTAAAGCGTATTAAATTAGCTAATGAATGGCTTAGCGAATTAATTGATTTTATAAATAAAGAAGATCCAGATGCACTTATTGTAATTGCTGCAGACCATGGCGGTTGTGTTGGTTTAAATTCGTTTTTGTCTAGTTCGAAAAAAACAGCCAACCCATTGTTGAAAAACTCTATTTTTTCTTCACTTTTAGCAATAAAGTGGCCAAATAATTCGGCTCCTAAATTTGACACAGATTTAAAAACCTCTGTTAATTTGTTTAGAGTATTATTTTCATATTTAAGTGAAGACGAATCGTATTTAAAACATTTACAAGACGATAAAAGCTATATTATTATAAGAGAAGATGCTCCAACTGGAGTTTATGAGTATCTTGATTCATCAGGAAATACAGTTTTTAACGAAATATAGATAAAGATTTGTTTATTATAGATACAGACAAATGAGTAAATTAAGTAGTTTAAAAGACAAAATTATAGACTTTATAAACGATAGAAATGAATATTGCCATTTAGTTGTATTTGTAGCTGGTTTATATCCATTTTTTCAGTATTACAGTAATAACATTTCAGAAGCAACCTCTTGGCAGCAACTTTTATTTATTGCAGGTCTTTGTTTTGTGTTACCACAAATTTTATTGTTGTTATGGAATTATTGTAAAAATTTTAAAATTTTCACACGCATTAGAACTAATGGTATATCAATTTTGAATGCAGTGGTTTTTTCTGGCCTTATTGGATTTTTAGTATTAAACCTAAATAGAAAAATGCTCCTAGCAACTTTTATAGTGGCAGCTGTAATTGGTTTTATATTAGTAAAACATCTAAAAAAAATAATAATTATTCAGGTTATTCTAGCTGTAACTAGCATTGTTAGTTTAGTACCAAAACTTTTATTCGAACTGCAACACGATAATGCAACTTGGGCAACAATATCTGATGAAGAATTGAATACCACATTATTAAAAACGCCGAATATTTTTGTGATTCAGCCAGACGGTTATGTCAATTTCTCAGATATGGATCAACCACCATATAGTTTTAATAATTCGGATTTTGAAGCTTGGTTAGGAACATCAGGCTTTACAAATTACAGAAACTTTAGAAGTAATTACTATTCAACTTACACCTCTAATTCGTCAATGTTTGCGATGCAACATCATTACTATACTAATACTAATCGTGCAACCTTAAAAACTCATGATGCTAATGAAGCTATAGTTGGTAAGTATAATAATGTGCTCAATATTCTTAAAAAGAATAATTATAAATCGCACTTAATTACGGATAATTCGTACTTTTTAATAGATAGGGAAGTGTCTCATTACGATTATTGTAATATTAAAGCTAATCAATTATCTTTTTATAAAAGTGGTGTATTAAAAGATATGGATATGCTATCGGATTTCAAATCTGTTTTAGATACCTTATCAGATAGTAAGAACTTCTTTTTTATTGAAAAAACTGTCCCAGGTCATATTAGACATAGAGAAAATATTTCTGAAGGTAAAACTATAGAGCGTTTAAAGTATCTTGATGAAGTGAAATTGGCAAACCAATGGATAAAATCGCTTGTAGTTCAAATAAGTGAATTTGATGAACAAGCACTAATTATTATAGTTGCAGATCATGGGGGTTATGTTGGTTTAGATTATACTTTAGAAGCTGTAAACAGAAAATTAAACCACCTAGAAACTATATCTGCGTTTAGCAGTATGTTAAGTATAAAATGGCCAAAAGATTATATTCCAGATGGATTAACTTTTAAGAGTAATGTAAATTTATTTAGAAATGTATTCTATACACTAAGTAAAAATGACAAATTGCTAAGTAATTCTAAAGATAATTCTAGTTTTTTGCCTTTAATGGAAAATGGAAAAGCCAATTATTATCAATATATAGACGATAAAGGTAATTTTGTATTTAATAAAGTCTCTAAATAAATAAAGTAGCTTAATTATAATTTTCGTCAATCAATAAGGCATAATAAAAAATTAAGATTATTTTTTGATTGATGTCAGATTACATAGTCACTCTATATAAATATTCAGATAAATAAAAATTGTTTCGAATTTCTTACATTTTTAAAGAATAACCCATTATAAATAAACTTAACTAATAGTTTTTTATTTACTTTGGTCACAAACTAAATAACAAATACCATTTTCTCAGTAAAAAAATATCAACCTAGCTTACAACCTGAATGGGATGTGTTTGTGAAAACCGCAAAGAACGCAACGTTTTTGTTTGAGAGAAGTTTTATGGACTACCACAGTGATAGGTTTAAAGATTTTTCTGTCATGGTATACAAAGATGAAGAACTTTACGCATTGCTTCCTGCCAACGTTTTAGATGATAAGGTGATTTCTCACCAAGGATTAACTTATGGAAGCTTTGTGTTACAAGATAAGTCAAAATTTTTTGATGCTTTTGAAGCATTTAAAGCAATGCTTGCTTTTTATGAAGCCGAAGGAATAAAAGAACTAGAAATAAAAGTAATACCTACATTTTACAATAAGATGCCAGCAGATGAGTTAGATTATTTTCTTTATAAAGCTAATGCACAATTAGTAAAAAAAGATGTGCTAATGATTATTGATTATAGCAATAAATTACGCTTTCAGAAAAATAGAAGGGAAGGCATCAATAAAGCATTGCGTTCTGGTCTTGAAATTAAGGTGGACACAAATTTTAAAGATTTTTGGAATAATGTTTTGATACCAAACCTGAATAAAAAACACGGAATTGCACCTGTTCATTCTTTAAAAGAAATAGAATTACTCGCTTCTCGTTTTCCAGAAAATATTAATCAGGTAAATATTTATAAAGAAGGCAGAGTAGTGGCAGGTACAACTGTGTTTTTAACAGAAACTACCGTGCATCCTCAATATGTGTCTGGTAACGCAGATAAAAACACAGACGGAAGCCTTGACCTTGCCTATGATTATATCATCAATAAGATGTGTGATGATAAGCGATACTTTGACTTTAATATTTCTAGTGAAGACAGCGGAAAAAAAATTAACGAAGGTCTCATTTTTTGGAAAGAAAGCTGTGGAGCAAGAAGCCATACGGCAAATTCGTATCTTGTTGAAACAGTTGTTCATAAAACATTGTATGTACCTCGAACATGAATGATTCTATTTCTCGTCTTTCATAAAAATAGTAGATGATTTGAAACCGTTTTAAGTAGTGTTTTGAAGAGTCCTTGAAATCTAGTTACTATAAGTTTTAATTTAACCGATTGTTATTTTATATTTCAAAGGTTTATTTTATTACAATGAAAGTTTTGGTGCTTAATTAATACCACAACGTATTTTCAAATTAGATATAGAAAAACCTTAAGAGAGTATCCAGGTTTTTCAAAATTTAAAATTATGATTAAATTTCTAGATATACATAAAATCAACAACAGATTCCGAGATGAATTTAAAGTGTCGTTCACTAAATCTTTAGACGATTCTCATTTTATTCTAGGAGATAACGTTTCAAAATTCGAAAAAGAATTTGCTGCCTATTGTGGAACAACATATTGTGTAGGAACAGCAAACGGGTTAGATGCACTAACATTAATATTAAAAGGCTATATACATCTCGGGAAACTAAAAAAAGGTGATAAAATTATTGTGCCAGCAAACACTTTTATTGCTACAATTTTATCAGTTTTGCATGCAGAATTAGTACCTGTATTGGTAGAACCAAATCCCGAAACTTATAATATTTCTGTTGCTACTGATAAAGGGATATTTGTGGATGCAAAAGCCTTAATTATTGTGCATTTATATGGTCAACTTGCCGATGTTGAAGATTTCAAGAAAATAGCAGAGGATTTTAATCTACTTTTAATTGAAGATGCAGCACAGGCACATGGAGCGGAAATAAATTCCAAATTTCACGAACCAAAAGCCAATAAAGCAGGCAGTCTTTCCAATGCAGCAGCATTCAGTTTTTATCCAACGAAAAATTTAGGCGCACTTGGCGATGGAGGAGCAATAACCACTAATGATTTGGAATTGGTTGAAATTATTAAAATGCTTCGTAATTATGGAAGCGAAGAAAAGTACGTCAATAAAATAATTGGTTACAACAGTCGTTTAGATGATATGCAAGCGGCTTTTTTAAGTGTTAAATTAAAAACTTTAGATGCTGACAACGACAAACGACGAGCAATTGCAAAAGTCTATTTGGAAAGCATCAACAATTCAAAATTAAAACTGCCTTTTTATGATGGTTCTAAAAACCATGTGTTTTATGCTTTTGTAGTTGAGGTTAACGATAGAGCAGATTTTATTGAGTTTCTGAATATAAATAATATAGAATGGTTAATCCATTACCCAATTCCACCACACCAACAACAAGCCTTAAAATCATTTTCATATTTTAATTTGCCACTAACTGAAAAGATTCATAAAAGAATTATAAGTTTGCCAATAAGTCCTGTGATGGCGAATAAAGACATTCAAACCGTTATAGACGTTTTAAATACCTACTAATTGAAAAAGTTTTTTAATTACATTAATAGCGAGGTTTTAGTAAAATCTGCGCGTCTAAATATAACTAATATTAGCCTTAGAATTGTAGCCGGAGTTCTAATTTCTAAGTTTATTGCTGTTTATATTGGTCCACAAGGTATGGCGCTTATTGGAAATTTGAAGAATTTTTTGAGCGCAATTCAGTCCATGGCTATTTCCGGGCTTTATAAAGGTGTGGTGAGATTTGTTAGTCAGTTTAAAAATGACGCGGTTGCCCTTACTAAAACATTATCTACAGTTTTTTACTTAGGCTTTTTCTCGTCCGTGTTTTTGGCTTTTCTATGTTATTACAATGCAGAATTTATTAATAATTTAATTTTTTCTTCAAACTACAATTATATCTATGTCATTGAAACGTTAGCTATTGTCTTGCCGTTCTATGCGTTAAATATGTTTGTGTTTTCCATTTTGAATGGATTCTCTAAGCACAAATATCTACTTCTTATTAATATTCTGGGTCAGGTTTTAGGGCTTTTGGTCACTTTACTCTTAATATGGCAAGAAAATATTGATGGAGCATTAATTGCCATAGTCATTACACCAGCACTTAATTTATTGATAACTATAGTTGGTATTGCATTTAGAAAAAATTTCATATCCTCTATTAAGATCACTCAAATTAGTATGTCTGTTTTAAATAAATTGAGCCCTTATATGATAATGGCTTTAGTAAGTGCCATTGCTATACCTATTGTGATGATTATTATTAGAAACTATCTCATTGATGAAATAGGAGTAAAATCTGCGGGTTATTGGACAGCCATGACTCGAGTTTCCAATTATTATTTGATGTTTTTTAACTCCTTAATGGCACTCTATATTTTGCCTCGTTTTTCTGAAATTAACTCAAAAATAGAATTTAGAAAAGAAGTGTTTAGTTTTTATAAAACCATAATGCCAGTATTTTTAGTATTACTATTAATTATTTATCTCAGCAGGTCAATGCTAGTAAATCTATTGTTTACAGAAGGTTTTAGACCTGTTGAAAATTTGTTTGGTTACCAAATATTAGGAGATATTGCTCGTGTGCTCTCTATGGTAATTGCCTATCAATTTTTAGCAAAAAAGATGTTTGCGCATTTCATTATTATGGAGGTGTTTTTATTTGTAATTATGTATGTGTCCAGTATTTACCTTATTGATGGTTTTGGACTAAAAGGAGCAGTAATGGGTCATTGTTTAAGCTATTTCATGTACTTCGGAATAATATTAATACTCTTTAGTAGTTCTTTGTTTGGTATCATAGAAAACGAAGAAGGTTTAGATGATTATTAAAAATGAACTTTGTTTAAACTGGCAATTATGAATAAAATATTTAGTTTTCAGCATTTTGCGTCCTATAGTACCTATAATTAGCAGGAGGGGAAAATACAAAAGATTGAAAATTCAATTATTTTACCCTTCCCGATAGCTATCGGGACTAAAGGTAATAACTGAACTTCAAACCTCCGAAACATAATATTAAACCAAAATTTCAATATTTTAACAACTAACAACTAACAACTAACAACTAACAACTAACAACTAACAACTAACAACTAACAACTAACAACTAACAACTAACAACTAAAAAGTGAAGCTTCCAAAATTTATTAGTAATAATACAGTGCTTAAGATTACGTCTCTTAATGCAGTAGTTATTACTATTAGATTAGTTATTTCTGGTTTTATGCAATGGTTGTTGGCTACAACGGTTGGTGCAGCTGGTATTGCAAATATTGGTCAGGTTAGGAATATTATGGCAATGCTTACCAGTACATCTACACTTGGTACGTTTAACGGAATTGTAAAATATGTTGCTGAATTTAAAGAGGATCAGCCAGAGCTTTCTAAAGTGTTTTCAACAGTTACCGTTTTTGTCATAATTGGTTCACTTTGTTCTGCTACTGTTTTGTTTTTTGGAGCATCATTCTTATCTAATTATCTATTTAGTACGCAAGACTATATTTATGTATTTCAGCTTTTAGCAGTTATCGTTCCTTTTATTGCTATTGGTCGAGTTGTAAATGCTGTGGTTAGTGGACTATCAGACTATAAACGCTACGCTAAAATTGAACTGATAAGTTATATTTTAGCAACAATTGCGCTAGTTATTGGGCTTTATACTTCAGAATTAAAAGGTGTACTTATAGCCATTGCTTTAGCACCACTGATTCAGTTAGTTGTTTTGGCTTTTGTATTTGGTAAAGTTTTGAAAACATATGTGTCATTTAAGTCATTAAGTCTTAATCTTATTTATAAAAATAAATTATTGGCATTTACCCTAATGTCTTTTATCTCTACATTTTTGTTGAATTATATTGAGTTAGATATTAGAACCTTAATAACTGAAGAATTAGATATAAATGAAGCAGGTTATTGGACTGCTGTGACGTTTATTTCTAAAAATTATATGGTATTTGCCACAGGATTGTTCACTTTATATGTATTGCCAAAATTTGCGAGTATTCATAATAAACATGAATTTAAGACCGAAGTATTCAGTATATATAAAACTATTCTACCCATTTTTGCTTTAGGAATGCTTTTGGTTTATCTTCTTAGAAATTTTATTATTCAACTTATTTATCCTGAATTTACTGGAATGGAACCTTTGTTTAAATGGCAATTGTTGGGCGATTTTATAAGATTAGGTGCTTTGGTATTATCACATCAATTTATAGCAAAACGTATGGTTAAGAGTTTTGTAATTACCGAAATAATTTCTCTAGGGCTCTTTTTTGTGCTTTCAAAAGTATTTATTCAACATTATGGAACTGAAGGCATTGTAATTGCACATTTTGTGAGGTATATAATCTACTTTGTAATGGTTATATTTATAATAAAGATTTATTACCATAAGCAAAAATAAAATTTAATTGATTAACAAAACTTGTAAAATAAATAGATATTTTTTAGTGTTAAAGCACAAGGAAAACAAATGTTTTTACAAGTTTTTGTGTAAAAATAACCTTAAACATTTTTGATTGAAACTAAAAAATGAATCATTAAATTTCTTTTCAGTTTCATAAATCAAGTCAAAAAAAGAATACTTATTCTTCGTAAGAATAAACTTTTTTTAGTACCTTAATACTTTCTTGCTAGATTTAATTCTTGTTGACAAATGTACTCTACCCCTTAAATAGAGTATGCGGGTAATTACATCCAAAAACTAAAGATGAATTATTAACAATTAAATCTAAATATTATGAAAAAATTATGCTTGCTTAGTTTATTTGTGACAGTTTTGACTGTCAATTCACAAAACACATTTCCAAATAATGGTAATGTAGGTATTGGTACTTTAACTCCTTCTGAAGAGCTTGAAATTGTAGGTAAAATCAAAGGAAAACAAGCTTTTTTTGATAGTGGATTACCAAATGGTACTACTTTTAAAAATAGCTCAGATAGGTGGATTCAAACCCAACTGTTTGGAGCTGGGACAGATATTGGCGGTGGTGCTATGATGGCTTTTTATGATGTGCCACAATCTAATATAGATGCTAACTCATGGATATGGTTTCATTTAGAAGATAGAAACGATGCCGCCAGATTGCGATTTACAGCCCACGCTCTTGGTGCAACAAATTTTAAAATTTATAATAAAAATCAAGAGTATATATATTCATTGTATGAAAGTGGTAATGATAATGTATATATAAACATGCCGAAAGAAAATACTTATTTAACAATTGGTACTAATTCACATAGCGATAATGGAGATTTATATAAGTTGACCGTTAACGGTAAAATGCGAGCACATGCAGTTAAGGTCTATACAGATTGGGCAGATTTCGTTTTTGAGGATACTTATAAGTTGCCAACACTTGAAGAAGTAGAAAAATACATTAAAGAAAATGGGCATTTAAAGGATATTCCTAGTGCAACCGAAGTAGAAGAAAATGGTATTGAGTTAGGAGAAATGAATAAACTATTACTTCAAAAGATTGAAGAATTAACTTTGTATGTCATTGAGTTAAGGCAAGAGGTTGACGAGTTAAAATCTAAAGTTAAATCTAAGTAATTATGAAACATCTTAGAAGAAATTTAGTAACTCTGTTTATTTTGACAATTTCTATATCTTTTGCTCAAGTAAATACTAAGACTTACTTTTTAAAAATTGTAAATAAAGATTATGCTCCAATAATTTCTAATACCGATGAGGTTATTAAGTCTATAGAAGTAAATTCAAGTTTAAAAGGAGCTAATGGTGTTAACCAAATTTTCAATTCGTTTACGGTATATGATTTTTGGGATTTATATGATAGTGCTCCTTACTCTAATTTCAAGGATACATATGTTATAACTTTGGATAGTTTGGATAATATAGGCAATCTCATAAGTACCTATCCTAAAATTTTCCCTTCATATTCAGCTGAAGAGGAATATACTCCCTTGTATACTCCTATTGATTTTGAAAATTCTTTGCTGTTAAACAATCTTCGCATGAATAATGTCGCAGATTACGAGCAACATGATTTAAGAATGATTAGAGCTGAAGAAGCATGGGACATAACTAAGGGTGATCCTTTAGTTAGAATAGGTATAGCTGATAGAGGTTTTTATATTGATCATGAAGAATTTGAAGGTGAATTTGTAGGTGGCTTATCTGGGTATGTTAATGATTTGGATCTATATAACCCTAATATTAATCCAAACTTCAATTCCTATAAGCATGGAGATTTTGTTGCTTCTTTCGCTTCTGCTAAAACTGATAATGTTTATGATAATGGCAATGCTGTTGGATTTTCTTCAATTGGTTTTAATACGAAAATGGTAGGTGCTAGAGGAGGCTCTATTTCTAACTGTCTTCTATTAGCTCAGAGTGACTTAAAGCCTAAAGTGATTAATTTAAGTTTTGGGTCTGATCTTAGTAGTTTTAATCAAGGGCAACAGAATATGATTAATCAAATAAGACAGGAAGGTGTTGTTTTGGTAATCGCTGGGGGAAATGGTGAAAGTTCTGGTTCAGGTAATCCAAACACGTATTACTATCCTGCATCTTATGAAAATGTTATTGCAGTATCTACTGTGGGTAATAAAAATGACATTGGTTCTACATCACAGGCTTATGAAAATTGGAAGGATATTCATGACGTATATAACATTAATAATGGACAAATACAGTCTCATCAACATAATGATTCTATAGATATTGTGGCTCCTGCATATTATCCTTCTCCTACTATATTTGTTGATCCTATCCTTGACGATTCAATTCTTGACGACTATAAAAGTAGTCAAGGTCTTGGTGGTACGTCTCTTTCTGCTCCAATAGTAGCAGGAACTATTGGGTTATTGTTTTCTGTGAACTATTGTTTAGAGCCTAGCGAAATAGAAACTATTTTAAAACTAACAGCTGTAAAAATTGATAATATACCAGAAAACCTTCCTTATTATGGAAGGTTAGGTGCAGGTAGGCTTGATGCCTATGAAGCTGTGAAAATGGCTAACGATATGGCGGAACCTTATGGCACCATTGAGGTTAAGAATAGAATTTTATATAGACCATGGTTTTATAAACTTGTCACAGCGCCATATGAAATTAAAATGACTAATAATGATGTTTCCGCTGGTTCTAAATTGAAATTTAGAGCGAGAAACAATATTGAAATATTGAGTGGAGATTATTCTCCTGCCTCTGGAGGTTATATTGATTTACAGATAGATTCAAATTTAGTTTTAAATAATTGCCCTCCACCCGTAAGTCAAACAGCTTCAAGACAGGCTGGGCAGAACATAGAAACAAAAGCAAATTTGAATAAAGTTTCTCTAGTAATTTCACCAACTTTAGTAGTAGATAAATTAAATATTGAAGATTATTCTAAATCAAAAGAAAACAGAATCAGCTATGTTAGAATATATGATATATTTGGAATTCAAGTTTTTGAATCAGAAAAAAATAAATCAAATAAATTGACTGCAGATTTAAGCAATCTTGGTACAGGCATTTACATTGTTAAAGTTTTTGATGATTTAGGTACTGAAGTTCAAGTCAAAAAAATTATCAAAAAATAATACGAAGTTATTCAGCTTTTAATAAAAACATCTTGACTTATTTTTAAAATTAAAAGTCAAGATGTTTTTTTTAATTACTAAGACTTTAAATTCACGCTTTTAGAATTGACTTTACGTTAGCTTTTAAAGAATAAAATATTTGAGAAGGAAGTAGTTTTAAATTGAAAATTATATTTTCCAGCTTGCTATACTCTGCTATATTTACATTAATACCGAAGTTTTTAGAATTAAACGTTCTTAGCCTTTTTAAATATATTGTTTTTGTGTTAGCTTGGTTTTGGTCATGAATCATTTGTATCCATAAAGACTTTGATTTGTTTGTTTTTAAGGGACTTTGTTTCCAGTCTCTATGTTCTTTAGACAGCACAGTATCATAATTTGAGGCAGCCTCTACAACACTAATAAATGGATTATAACAATCATAAAATTCTCTTATTTCTGATTTGTCTTCTAAAATCAATTGGTAGCCTTTTCTTAAATCTATTACGAGATTTTCAATTGGATTATACAGATTTTGAATGGTTTTAATAAAATCTTTATGTATAATGTCATCGTTATCTAACCTTGTGGTCATTATGTGATTATCATCTTTTTCTATATGATTTTTTATTTCAGATTTTAGAGCAGGTAATAATTCATTGAAACCATCTGCATATATCACTATAATGTTAGTGTGTTTTCTTGTTAATGTTTTTATCTCTGTTTGGTACTTCGATGGTGTATCAATATCAAAGATTAAAATCCAAACAAAATTTTTATTTGTTTGATTTATAACAGATGGCAGGCAGTAGGTTTTAAAAAGGTCAAGCCTTTGGTTTAACCAATGTTCTGATAAGCCCTTATGACTGCCATTATTAGTGTTTTTCCAAGCCTGATTTTTTAAATTGAATCGTGTAAGTAAAAAATGCTTCATTAATTATATTTATGCTTTAGACCAAACATCTAAGTATTTTTTTGCAGATAAAATGTAGTTATGTTCTTTTTCAATAAATTGTCTCGCACGCTTAGATATTTTTATTATTTCATGTGGATTTAGTATTAACCATTCGAGTTTTTTTTCAATATAGATGTCATCTGGCAATGCATTTATTGCTACTGTATCTTCTTCTAATTTGTAATATTCTAACCATTCTTTCTCAGCTCCAGTAAATACAACTTTACCCATAGCCATTGCTTCTAGTGCATTATAACCTTGGTCGTAAGCATATACTTGGTCTAACAATATATGACTATTCGTATAGTGTTGCAGATATTCATTATAAGGCAAGTCTTTTGTAACTATAATTTCTATTTTGTCCTTGTGTTTCTTTTGAATACGTTTTAATGCTAATTCAAAAAAAACATTCCCTTTTTTTATAAAACTACTAGTATTTATACCATGAAAAATAATGATTTTAGAATTTAAATCTAAAGGTTGGAAATTTATCTTGTCGGTGTTTATTGGGTTAGGAATCAAACCCAAATATTTAGAATTCCCTAACAAGGGAAGGTGATAATCTAAATCGGAAGCGATTACTCCTCTTACATTTTTAAAAATAAAGTTGTGGAGTTTATAATTCTGAGGTTTTAGTTTATTCAATATAAATTTGTAATAATCTTTTAAATCTTTATTTTCATGGAGTGGAGTTAAAATTGAATATTTAAATTTTTTCTCATCTGCAAACTTTACACTAGTATAGTCTATTCCACATGATAGTAGAAAAACCTTTTCGTTAGATTTTATAAAGCGGTTTATTATCTTTTCTTCAAGTAACGGGTAGGTTTTAGCAATACTTTCATTGTATAATTGCACAACATCAAAGCTTTTTAATTTTCTAGTTTTAAAATACCATTGTATTGAGTTTTCTATAGAAATAAGATTAACACGAAAGATTTTATGGATTGCAATAGCAAATTTTTTAATGAAAACATATTTAGTAAAAATAGATTTAACAGTTATATCAATAGGGATTTTTTTAAAGCCGTCCTGATTTCCAATTATAGTAACATCATGCCCAAGTGCAATTAATCCTTCCTTTAAAGAATTATGAAGTCTGCTATATTCGCCTACCAATAAAATTTTCATGTGTTTTTATTTATTGTTTTTTAAATGACACATGCTGTTCGCAATTAACCATTCTCTTAATTGATAAAACTTCTAGCATGCTCGTTTCATGAGCTAATTACTTATTGTTTTAATTTGACACATGGAACATCTTGTTAATCTACCTGTGCTGCGACTATTAAGTAAATAAAGATGTTTCATTAATATCCTTACATTTGTCTCAAAGATAATAGTAAATGCCAAAAGCCAATAATAAAAAGATTTGTATTGTTGCACATTCTTTAGGTAAAGGAGGTGCAGAACGCTGTTCTGGCTTATTGTCTCAAATGCTCTATGATGTTGGTTTTGATGTCCATATTGTCAGTGTAATCAATGATATTGAGTTTCCATTTAAAGGAAAATTACTAAATTTAGGGGAATTTAAAGAAAAAAATGATTCTGCTTTTGGTAGGTTGAAGAGATTACGGGTTTTAAAAGCCTATTTAAAAACACATAATTTTGATTATGTGATTGATAATAGAGCACGAATTGGTTTTTTAAAAGAATTTATCATCTCTAGGTTCATTTATAATTCAAAAAAGACAATTTATTGTATACATAGCTTTAAAACGGATAACTATATTAATTCTAACAGGTTTTTTGGACGATTAATATATGCAAATGCTTATAAAATTGTTGGAGTGTCTAAGGCTATTGCCAAAAAAGTAAAAAAGGATTATAACTTAAAAAATGTAACATCAATTTATAATGCTATAACTATCTCTGAAGAAACCAACTCTAATCTTGAAACTAAAGATAGTTATATCTTGTTTTTTGGACGTTTAGATGATGATGTTAAAAATATTTCGCTATTGCTAGAAGGGTATTCAAAATCAAAATTACCAAATCATCATATTAAACTTAAAATTTTAGGAGAAGGAAAAGATTTAGAAAAGCTAAAAAAACGAACAAAAGACCTTAATATAGCTTCCAATGTTCAGTTTTTAGGTCATTATCCAGACCCTTCAACTATTGTAAAAACAGCTTTGTTTACAGTTTTAACCAGCAGATATGAAGGTTTTCCAAGATCAATTATAGAATCTTTAGCACTTGGAATTCCCGTGATTTCTGTAGATTGTAAATCCGGACCTAATGAAATAATTCAAAATAATTATAACGGAATTTTGATAGAAAATCATAATCCTGAAGCATTAGCAGAAGCCATGAACCAACTTTTTGAAGATAAAACGTTATACTTACATTGTAAAACAAATTCTAAACCTAGTGTTGCTCATTTTTCTGAAGAAAATATTGTAAAAGAATGGCAAACTATATTGAAAATGCATTAAAATTTTGGCATGAATACAATAGACAACGTTAAATTAATAGATATTCCTAAAGTACATGACGAGCGTGGTTTTTTGGCGGTTATAGAAAAAGAAGCGATTCCTTTTGCAATGAAACGCGTGTATTATTTGTACGATGTACCTACAGATAGCAGTAGAGGAGGACATGCACATAAGCAACAACAATCTGTAATTATTGCACTAAGTGGAAGTTTTGAAGTGATTGTGGATGATGGTAAAACTAAAAAGCGAATAATGCTCAATAAGCCTAATCAAGGTTTATATATACCAACGCATATTTGGAGAGAAATCGAAAATTTTTCTTCTGGATCTGTATGTTTGGTTTTAGCTTCTACAGATTATGATGAAGGCGAGTATATACGTGATTACGACTTGTTTAGAAATCAGGTACTAGGATAATAGGTTTTCTCTCCTTTTAGAGATTTAATTTTAAGCAGTAATTGCAAGAGCCATTTCGGACTTTTTAATAAGAGATTTTGTTTTGTACTTAAATTATTAGGACTCAAATGAGATGTGTAGTAATAAAAATGCTTTTCGTCATTTTGTAGTTTACTGAGAATTGCCATTGCATATCTGTTTTTATCTAAAAAAACTTTCAAGTTAAAATTGTTTTTTTCTTCTTTAAAATATTTATCAAATTTAGGTTTTTTTACT